>BNJU01003216.1_pt1 | contig 38268 bp, 41 predicted proteins | sample 8539281 | NCBI WGS metagenome assembly BNJU01 (sample SAMD00202456, study PRJDB9452) | human saliva metagenome | isolation source: human saliva | place: Japan
TAAATTTTTATCGTGGTGCTGTGCGAAATGTAATTTACATTAACCGTCCAATTTCATATCCAATATCTATGTATGTGCCTAAATATGCATCATTTATTAATTGAACTTAGTTTAAGGTCGAACTACTCATCAAGTCCAGAAATAGTTTCACGAATAATTTTTTTCTACAAGAGGTCTACAGTTTCCACAGCTAGTTCCCGCTCCTGTTTCCTCTTGAATCTCTGTATAAGTATGTGCTCCATTTAAGATAGCTCTTTTCTATGTCAGAGCGATATACTCTGACACATCCACAGATCAGTTTGTCCTTCATGAATTACTCCAATTCTATATTAAAGTTAATTAATGTGATGAATTAGTATGATATACGGGATTTTAACATGATAATCAATTGTACACAAGAGATTATATTAAGTAGAAAAAAAATTAGCTGTTGATTATAGCATTATAATGCATTCTCCTTAATAAGTTGTAAAAGTGAACTAACTATAAAAGTGTATAAAAATTGTCTATAATTTCACAGGATGTATAGTGTTTTGCAATTTAACTATAAATTTGGCACTAGCTATAATGAAATATATAAAGGACGTTTTTTAGCTAAAAATATGAATTATTTAATTTAACGATATGAAAATAAATTTTCTAGTTGAAACATGTTTATTATGTCATGGACTTTCATCGATATCGGATGATGAAATCGCAGTAGCTTTCAAAAAAACAAATGCAAACTTTGCTTGGATAGAAAAAGGCACGCTCAAAATAGGTGGTGTGGATGAATTTGTAAAGTTTCGTTCTAAATTGGTTTTTAATAGAGCTGATGATAAAAAAATCTAAGTCAATATTTATGTGGGGAAAAAGATGCGGCACTGACTGCTGCAGCTACGATGAGAATTTGCATTTTATATGGTATTCCAGCCGCCGTAAGCTGTGGTATTGGCGGTATTGGAGATGCACCAAATAGACGTAGAAGTTCTGATTTTGATGTTATTGCGGAGAAAAAAACCATGCTTATCGCAACAGCTATCAAGGATATGATGGACTATGATGGTAGCTTTACCTGGCTTCATCAGCACAATATAAAAAGTTTTGGGATATAAATCAAAAGAATGTAATGGTTATATTTTTAATAGTAACCATTATCCTTTAGATGGTGAGTTCAATGAACAATCATTTGTCTTCAATAAATCCAATCTTTTATTAGTCCAAATTCCTCCTGAGAAGAGAATCATAGATAATCACATTCTTGAGAAAGCAATAGAGTTTGGTAAACAAGAAGCTCGAATGGGAAAAAAAGTTTTCATCCAGCAGTTAATGAATTTATAGATAGATTAACAAATGGGGCATCTTCAAAGATACAGTTAGAATCTATTTTTAAAAAAACGTAATTATTGCAGAAAGTATATTTTTCAGAAATCTAATTATTTCAAATTAGTTTTTTTAAGTATGTAGAGAATGGGGATTTTGGTTTTTGATATGAAGGCGAATATTAAACTAAGTAATATATCCAAACATTTTTAATCATATTATTGCCCTAGATAATGTTTCGCTTGAAGCATTTAAGGGAGAAGTCCTCGCTCTCGTTGGCGATAATGGTGCAGGAAAATCCACCTTAATAAAGATATTATCAGGGGTTCTTAAACCAGATAATGGTTTAATTGAAATTGATGGAAAAACATACACTCACTTAACTGTAAGTGAAGCGCTCGAACTTGGAATATCTACAGTCTACCAGGACTTAGCTTTAGGTGATTCGATGGATGTTGCTTCCAATATTTTCTTAGGTAGTGAAATAACAAAACATGGTTTACTTGATAAAAAAGCAATGCACAGGCAGACTGCTGAGCTTCTTAAGCGTCTTAAGATAAATATACCGGATACGAAGGTTAATGTTGGGAACCTTAGTGGAGGACAAAGGCAAGGGGTTGCAGTTGCTAGGCTTGTTAATAGAGGGGGGAATATCCTAATTTTTGACGAGCCAACAGCGGCGATGGGAATCAATGAGTCAAATAGGACTCTTGAATTAATTAGACACCTGGCAGATGAAGGTTTTACAGTAATAATGATATCGCATAATCTTATGCAAGTCTTCCAAGTTGCAGATCGAATAGTTGTACTACGTCATGGATGTGCTCTGCTCGAAGAAAAAGTCGAAGATATCTCAATGAAAGAGGTTGTAGAGCTGCTAACCTCGGCGGATATTTATAATAATAAAAATAAGAGAAACGAAATATGAAAAAAATTAGACTGTTATAAAAATTTTTTTAAGTCATACGATGCTTTACTAATATTGATAACGATATTCCTTATATTGGTGATGTCATGTCTTTCGCCTTATTTCTTAACGATGACAAATTTTAAAAATGTTTTAAATCAATCGTCGCTTTTCATATTCCTAGTGATTGGTATGACATTTATCATTATATCTGGAAATATAGACCTTTCGGTGGGAGCTACAATAGGTTTTACTGGTATGGTTATGTCTAACCTATATTATGCAGGAATACCAGATTGGTTATGCATATTTGCGGGGTTGATCACAGGTTTATTAATAGGGTTAATAAATGGGTGGCTTGTCGCATACGTAAAAATTAATTCGTTTATTGTTACGCTGTGCTCGATGACTGTTTTAAGAGGGGTAATTCTGCTTGTAATGAACTCAAAGACTCTATATGGTTTTGGTAAACTATATGGCTTTATAGGTGCTGGTGATATTGGACCAATTAATTTCCCAATTTTGCTAGCATTAATTACAGTTGTTATTTCCGGGTTTATTCTTGCAAAAACTAAATATGGAAATTATTGCTTGTTTTTAGGTGCAAATGAAGTAGCACTTAGTCGTATGGGAGTGAATTCAAAGAAATATAAGCTGTGGGTTTTTGCATTTTCAGGTCTCTTAGCGGCTGTAGCGGGTACAGTAGTTATGGGAAGATTAGATTCGGCAGAACCACTTGCCGGCACAGGGTATGAAATGGATGCAATTGCAGCGGTAATTCTTGGTGGAACAGTTTTAGAGGGTGGTAAAGGTAACATAATTGGCCCTTTTATTGCTTGTTTAATTCTAAATATAATCAGTGATGGTTTAACCCTGCTATCAATTTCAACTCATTATCAGGAAATTATAACTGGAGTGATAATTGTTGTTTCGGTTTTTGATATCAAGTAGAGATAAAATTAAACGGAGGGAAGTATAGATGACAACGATTTTATCTTCTGGAAGCATTGCCATGGATGTAGTTCTAAATAGTAGTGATTTGCCAATAAATGATGGGTTCGCTCTTATTAATAAAGAGGAGATACTTCCAGGTGGGAGTTCGGCAAATGTTTGTGTTTCAGCCGCTGGGTTTGGTATGGATACATACCAAGTTGGAAAAGATTGGAACAGATGAAATAGGAGATTTATTTAAAAGTAGTCTTGTAGAAGATGGAGTAAATGATAAGTATATTTATACAAAAGAAGGTGGAATAACAACCCATACATATATTGTTACGACGCCAGATGGAAGGCATACAATATTTGCTAATATGGGAGATTGTCTTCCTAGTTTTGAACCAAGCGAGCTTCCAAATAATATTCTTGATGGGATAGATATTTATTTTACAGATATGTTCTCGCCCAAAGTTTCACTATTTTTGGCGAAAGAGGCACATAAGAGAAATTGTAAGATCGTTATGAATATGCAAGCTGTCCCGTCATTTATGCCATTATGTGGTGCAAGTAAAGAAATGATTCATGAAGTTCTATCATTATCATCGATGATAGTTGGTGGTAAGGATGCAATTCTTGAGATTGCTGGAAGTTGTGAATTTGATCCGATTGATGCAGTTAAGACTGTATATGAAATGTATAAACCCGATGATGGTGTGATATGTACACTTGGTTCAGAAGGGGCGATTTGGTTTGGTGGTCAAAGCTTTATTAAGGTTGATTCGTACGATATCAATGTTGTAGATACAACGGGGGCAGGAGATTGTTTTATAGGTGGATTATTATATTCATTATATGACAAAGGTAATTCTATCTCCGATTCGCTAAAATTTGCAAGTGCATCTGCTGCAATAAAATGCATGAAATATGGACCGCGCAGTATAGCATCGTATGATGAAGTTATGGCTATTGAGGGTTCTTTAAATCGATCCCTTTAAGCATAAAATACTTATTGACACTTTAGGAGGTTATGAAATGCGAAAAAAAATTATCTCATTATCACTGATAGTAGTAATTGCTTTCGGTATGACACTTTTATCAGGTTGTAACGAAAAGAAAAGTGATGAATCTAGCAGCAAAAAGGACACAGAGTTTACGAAGGCGCAAGCAGAACTTGATAAGAGTATGGCACCACTGCCCAAGAAGAAAAACGGTGAAAAACTAGGTGTAATTCTTAGCTCACTATCAAACGAGTTTTGGCAGACTAATAAGAAGGGTGCAGAAGCCACTGCTAAGGAGTATGGCGTAAAAATCGACATTCAGGCGACAGATAATGACACAGATTTTGCAGGTCAGCTGAACATAATGAATACGATGATTTCGAAAGACTATGATGCTATTGCAGTATCTCCGCTATCTGAAAATAATCTTATTAATGGTGTAGTTGCTGCGAATAAGAGCGGTGTAAAAAGTTATTTTTAAGCGGAACAACTTTAAACAAGGATGCCCTAAAGCTTGCAGGAGCACATATCGATTGTCAGCTAAAAATGGACTTCCATGAACAAGGTGTTCAGGCTGCGAAGTTTGTAGCTAAGAAAAAGAAAAACAAGGGAAAAGTTGCAATTATCGCTGGTACAGAAGGCGCAACGCAGTCGGACGGCAGAAGAGATGGCGCAAAAGAGGTATTTGAATCAAAGGGAATGGAAGTAGTTGCAGTACAGCAGTGCGACTTTGATCAGCAGAAAGCATATGACGCTACAAAATCAATCATGCAAGCGCATCCTGATATTGTTGGAATTACGTGTGGAAATGATGATATGGCTATGGGTGTTATTAAAGCACTAAAAAGAACTTAAGATGAAAAAGAAAGTTGTTGTAGTTGGAAATGACTTTACATCTCAAGCTAAAGCTTCCATAAAAAAAGGTGAATTAGATGCATCTGTTGCAATGTCTCCTTATCTTGGAGGAAGAAGAACAGTCCTTGCAATGCTTAAAGCATCACAAGGGCAAGATGTATCAACACTTGATAGTAGCATTCCAATAATATTAGTTTCAAAAGATAATATTTCAAAGATGGAAGATTGAAATAAATTATAATAATCTAGGGAAATACTGTAGCAGTATTTCCCTTTTTAAGTAAAAAGAGGATAAGTGTATGTACAATAAAATATTAGGATGTCTTGTTGGAGCCGCTGCCGGTGATGCAATGGGAGCAGCAACTGAAGCAAGATCATCAAATCAAATAATTGAAACATTTGGCGGTAAAGTAACAGAATTTATTACTCCCCCCCGATGATACTTTTGGTGCAGGAAATCAAGCTGGTGGCTTTACAGATGATTTTAGTTCTGCGTATTTTGTTGCAAAAGAAATTGTTGATAATGCAGGAATAGTCAATAAAGAAATAGTTCAACATGCGCTTGTCGATTGGTCGAAACATGCTGTTTTTTTTGACCGTTTTGCAGGACCGACAACAAGACTTGCAATTAAAAGATTTGCAGGAGAAGAAGTACCTCTTTCAGGAGGGATAAAGAATAAAGCAAGACAAGCTACAAATGGTGCCGCAATGAGAATATCGCCAATAGGTTTAATCAACGCTGGGGATAGAGAGAATGCAATTAAGGATGCTGTCATAGTAGCTTCTGTAACGCATAATAATAATTTAGCTATTTCAGGCGCGTGTGCAGTGGCTGCTGCGGTTAGCGAGGCGGTTAAAGATGGTTCGAATTTATATGATGTTATAGATGCAGGACTTTATGGAGCTAATGAAGGTGAAAAGATAGGCAAAGCACATGGTAATAACGTTGCAGGACCATCAGTTGTAAAGCGCATAAAGATGGCGGTAGATATTGGATTTGGAACTGGCAGTATAGATGAGCGTATTTGTAACATAGCTGATATCATTGGAACAGGTCTACATGTATCAGAGACTGTGCCTACAGCTTTTGGAATAATCGCTGCTTGTTCTGGCGATTCGATGAGATCGATTAGTGAAGCGGCGAGCATAGGGTACGATACCGATACTATAGCTACTATTGTAGGTGGAATAGTTGGAGCACTTAATGGTGATTCTAATTTCCCAGATTACTTTATCTCAACGATGGAAAATGTTAACAAACTCGACATTTTAGGATTGGCCAATGCTATATATGATCTTCGGTTGAGAAAGGAGCGCTAGCAAATGAACGATAAAGCTTTTAGTAATAGAGAATATAAAATATATTCAACTCTTTGCGGTGCTTCAATAGGGGATGCTCTTGCTTCCTCGACAGATGGGAAAAGCCGTTCTGAAATAATGAAAATATATGGCGGTTTAGTTCAAAATTTTATAAAACCGAATAATGACACTGCAGCTCGAGGAAGAGCTTTAGGGCAGGTTACAGATGCCTTTAGCATACCTTTTTATTTACTAAAGGAAATTGTAGAGAGCAAAGGTGTAATCAATAACGATGTAGCCGTTAATGCATTAATAAAATGGGGCAAAAGTGAATATTTTGAACAGTTTGCAGGTATGACTACAAGAAAAGTAATAAATCTATTAAATATGAGAGATAATACTGACTTCTGGTCTACGTCAGGTCATTTAGGGAATAAATTATTCAAAGGGCATTTCTATGCATTATCGTCTAATGGGGCTGCGTGCAAGGCAATTGCAACCGGGATGATAAATAACAATCAGATTGAAGATGTGATATTAAATACAAAAACAATTACTATGACTTCGCATGATGATAGGCTTAGTATTTCTGGGGCTTGTGCAGTAGCAACAGCAATAGCAGAAGCATTTCAAGAGAAATCAACAGTGTTCAGTATAGTACAGAAATCCCTATATGGTGCACAAAAGGGATATCAGTTAGCTTCAGACGATGACATGGTAAATGATTATCCAGGTCCATCTATTTATAAAAGAATAAAAATTGCACAGCAGATTGCCTTGAAGAATTACAACTCAGATGTAGCAGTTGACGAATTGCGTGATATTATTGGTTGTGGTCCAGAGATTGCAGAAACAGTACCTACTGCAATCGGTTTAGTGATTGCGCGAAAAAATAACCCAATTCAGGCTATTTTTGATGCTGTAAATATCGGTGATGAGACATGCGCTATATCAACAATTGTAGGTGCTATTATTGGTGCTTTGCATGGAGCTACTATATTTTCTGAAGAATGGATTGATATTGTTGAAAAAAACAAAATGATTTTTAGATTAGAAAAGACTTTCAAAGAGTTTATCAAATATTTAAATACACTTAAGAAAAATGGAATAAGATTTTACGTAACTCAAATATTACCTACCTGACAGCCAATCATATTTTTTCATAATGTGATTGGCTGTCATTGTGCTATAATAAAAGTCAACATTAGATAATTTACAAGGGGGACTAAAAATGAAGATTATTCTTATGGAGCCGCTAGGTATTTCCGAGGACACCTTGAAGAGACTATCAAGTACACTGACAGAACAAGGTCATACGTTTAAGTCATACGATACTGTGACTACTGATACAAGCGAGTTAATAAAACGTGCTGAAGATGCAGAGGTTCTTATCATAGCAAATCATCCACTTCCTGGAGAGGTGATTAGAGCAGACGAGAATCTTAAACTCATCTCAGTTGCATTCGTGGGGATAGATCATGTGGACGTTGAAGCTTGCAGGGAAAAAGGAGTACTTATATCCAATACGGGCGGATACTGTGATGACGCGGTGGCGGAGCTTGCAATAGGGTTGACTTTAGACTGTTTGAGAAATATTACTCTATGCAACGAAGCCGTTCAAAATGGACTTGGTAAAGGCAGCCTCGCAGGCAGAGAGCTCGCAGGTAAGGTTGTCGGAATAGTAGGTACAGGTGCAATCGGTATTAGAACTGCTTCTATTTTTAAGTCGTTTGGTTGTAAACTTATTGGTTTTAATAGAAGTGAGAAAACTGCAGCCAAGGCTCTTGGACTCGAGTATATGCCACTAATCGATGTCATGGCTAACGCAGATATTATTTCGATCCACACTCCTTTGACACCAGAAACTAAAGGTTTAATTGGGGAAAAAGAAATTGCTGCCATGAAGCAAGGAGCAATACTCGTGAACACAGCAAGAGGGCCTGTTATTGAGACAGAGGCATTAGCGAATGCGCTTAGAGAGGGTAGAATTAAAGCTGGAATAGATGTTTTCGAGAAGGATCCTCCGCTCCCTAAAGATCATCCGCTTATTGGCGCACCTAACCTAGTTTGTACACCTCATGTAGGCTTTGATACGAGGGAATCCATCGATAGACGTGCAGAGATGGTATTTGAGAATATAACATCTTGGATGGATGGAAAACAGATTAGAAAAATGCTGTAATCAAGCAAAATAAACTTTTTAGCCGGAGCTCCATGCTCCGCAGGAGGCATGTATGTCTATGTCAAAAAGACATTCGATTAAGATATTTTTTACATTAATGCTAGCATTAGGGATTAGTCTTTCTATGTCAGCTTGCTCATCTTCTTTTAGCAAAGCAAAGCTTAAAGAACTTTATGCTCACCCCGACGAATTTAAGGGAAAGACGATAAAAGAATTAACAATGCAGATTGTAGCCGTAGATAAGGTTCACGGTGAGATTCATCTGCAAGGATTTGAGGATTTCGCAAAGCAAGAACACCCAACAGTTGTAGTTGTATCCGATAATAAGGTCAAGTACGAAGATGGCGAATATATAAAAGTAAAGGGTAAGGTCCTAGGGGAAACGCATGTTGTTGATGAGGAATCGACAGAAATGACGGCTGTTAAACTTGAAGCAAAAAAGATTCAAAAGATAAAATCAACTGATGCAATTCCGGCGGAGGAGACTCTGGATATCGGATATGATGTTAAGGTTAAGGGCGTTTCAGCTACCGTTCAAAAGGTCGACTTAACAAGCGATGAGACGAGAGTTTATATTAAGGTTAAGAATGGCACTAAGAAAAATATCGAAATATATCCAGATCAAAGCATACTTAGTCAAGACGGCAATGATTACGAGTCTGACTTAGATAATTATCTTTATGACGATGTTCATATGCAAAAAAATATCAAGGCTGGATCGAGCATATCTGGAGTGATCATATTCAAGAGGATAGATTCAAATCTTCCGTTCACATTTACATTAGAAGGGGCTGATAATGAAGGTAATGAACTTGAATTACCTTTCTCATTCGAGATGCAGTAATCCGATGAATATATAAAAGAGCAACGCATTATGAACTGAGCCCCAAAAGTTGGACAGTTTAATTAAGCAGCTCTAGAGGACTGAATCCTGTATTGCACAGGACTCAGTCCTTTTAACTTGCACTTAATCCGTTTATTGTTGTAATAGTCAATGTATGTTTCAATCTCAGAAATTAGGTGCTCTGTAGATTTGAATTCATGCTTGTAAAACATCTCTGTCTTAAGTAGCCCGAAGAAAGTTTTCCATGACAGAATTATCTAGACAGTTTCCCTTTCTAGACATGCTCTGTATTATGCCATGTTCTTTAAGTACGCGTTGGTATCTCTTCATTTGATATTGCCAACCTTGATCTGAATGTAGAATTGTTTCGTTTGTATTTGGGATCTTTTCAAAAGCCTTATCTAACATATCCATGACTTGATGGAATACTGGATGAAGTGAAATATTATAGCTTACTATTTCCCCATTAAACAAATCTAGAATAGGTGACAAGTAAACCTTTCCTCCACGAACATTGAACTCTGTAACGTCAGTTGCCCATTTCTGGTTAGGCTTTGTAGCTACAAAATTACGATTCAATATGTTAGGGGCAACTTTGCCAACGCTACCTTTGTAGGAGCGATACTTATGCCTTCTAATTTCGCACTTAACACCACATGAATGCATAAGTTTTCTAACGGTCTTGTGGTTAATGGAGTATCCTCTGTTTCGCATTTCCATAGTTATTCTGCGATACCCATAACGACCTTTGTTTTCCTTGAAAATCTGGGCGATTACTTCTTTTTCTTCAGCATGCTTATCCTCATCATTTAGATGTTTTAACTGGTAGTAAAATGTGCTACGAGGCATACCGTCGAATGCGAGAATATCTTGCAGTCTGTATTCATGCCTTAGCTCGTCAATGATAATTACTCTTTCCCTGACTCTCGCTTTATTCTCTCTTGAACTAAGGCATTTAATTTTTTTAAGTATTCATTTTCCATTCTAAGTCTCTGAACTTCTTTGATGAGGTCTTCTTCGACTTCTGGTCTTAGTTGTTTCTTCTTCGGACTAGTTCCTTTTGTCATCTTTGGTTTTCGTCCACGCCTGTCTATATACAGAGCTTCTGGACCCTCCTCATAATATATGCGTTCCCAATTCAGAACCTGAACGTTGGTGGGCATTTTAAATATTACTGCTGTTTGATTCGCAGATAGATGTTCACTATGCATATATTCTATTACATATTGTTTGAACTCGCCAGTATATGTGCCATTATGCAATGACAACCCCTCAGGACCATAGGTCTCATAACGTTTAACCCATCTTTGCACTTGACTTTTAGCAACCCCTAGGACTTTTGCACTAGCATTGTAACTCATGCCTTCTTCGATAACTCTTAAAACAGCTTCTAATTTTTCTTCATACGAATATTTGCTCATAAAAAGTACACCTCCAAAAATTAGTTTGTGTCTAACTTTTGGGGTGCACTTCATTCAATTGCTGAACGCGTTGCTCTTTTAAATCTATGATTTGTATTTTTTGTTAGGCTATGCAATTTACCATTTTTCGTTATGAACCTTATCTGAAGGAAAACTTGGCAGCTCATGAGCTTCAGGCTGTTCATCAATATGACCTAGCACAAGTAGAGCTTCCACCTGCATGTTTTTAGGTGGGTTGAGTCTTGCATTTACAAATTCTTCAGCTGTAACACCCTCCTCGTTTGAAGGACGTAGCCTAATCTGAAGCCAAACTGCGCCTAAGCCAAGATCGGCTGCTTCGAGCAGCATGTGAGTCATGGCAATTGAGCTATCTTCTGTGTATGTATCTGTCTTATCTGAATCAGAATAAACTGCAATGGCAACATTAGCTGTCTCAAGCATCTTTGCGCCGCCCTTGCGGCAGTTCATTAATTCTCTAAGAGTATCCTTTTCTCTGATAACTACAAACTCCCAAGGTCTAAGTCCTTTGCCATTTGGAGCGAGTAGGGCTGCTGAAATAATATCGTTTAATTCCTTCTCTGTAACAGGTTCGGTGTTATACTTACGAACACTGCGTCTCTTCTGCATTGTTGTTAGTAGACTCATTTCAATACTTCCTTTCATTTTAGATACACATATTGTACCACAGAATTAAAAAGTGGTTGAAACATAATTTAAATTTTTAAAAAATACTTGTATTTCAACCACCGATAACATATTAAATTTTAGAAAGATGTGTCATGCTCCAAAATATCCCAGTTAACGTATCTATACCAGATGTATGACCTATATCTAGAAAACTGTCTAACAAATTATCTAAAGTTTCTTGTTCAATGCCCGTTAACTGAACATTATCTGAGCATACTGAATCATATAGGTCTATGATTGCCTTACTAAATTGACCTCTTAATGCACAGTCTATAAAAGCGTTACTTATCTCGTTGGTATTGTTCCGTCTACTGCATATTGAGTTAGATAGAGAGGAAATCAGCCTAGAGTTAAAGCATTGTGGGAATGCCTTAAATGTTGAAAGTACCCCCGTCATAAAGTCATCGCCGCTAGGTGTAAGTCCAGTACCAACGCCTATCAGACCGGATAGCGAATCACACAATTTATTAAGCTGATGTGATTTAGTTGGTTCATCTGCTGAATTCCCAGACGTCATAGTACTACATATCGATTCCGCATCAATTAGTTTTTTCTTGGCATATGAAAGGGCAATATCATCTGGAGTGTTTTGAGATTTTACAAGGGTTGAAAAGCCATCTCTATCAGAGGCTGTGATAAGCTCCCACACTACATCCTTTAATGACGATGAAAAGGTGTGCTCATAGAGGGTGTCATCATAAACATCATATGAGTGATCTAGTGAAATACTATTTTTCCCTACTAACAAATTTGCACCATCTATTGATACATGGCTCTTAGATTCTATTTTCAGGTTATCTAGACCCGTTTCATCCAGTGGTAAAATGATGCTTATAGGGGAAACTGGTGAATCGGCAATTTGCAGTGCTATAAGCTGGCCATCGAGCATTAGATTTATAGTGCGTTCATATATTGAATGAACGTACAAGTCTATGTAAGGTCTAAGTTTAGCTGATTTCAGTCTATTGAAAGTTTTTATTGTGTACATAGATGTTTGCAATATATCCATCTTAACTGCCCCTTGATTTGGAATTATTAACACTATTATATCAAAAACTAAAAATAAATTTTAGTTTTAACGTACAACTTCAACAAACAATAAAAAAATTTTAATTAAAAAAACAATTAATCCGTATTTAAATAAATAAGGATATTGAAGATTTTTTAGCTACTAATGTAGTATATATCCATAGAAATATTGAAATTGGTTGACCACATTTTTTAATAAATGAATGTACCTAATCAATTTAATTAATTACTTCACATTTATGGTCTAAAAGGCTATAGGGAGGGGATTATATGTATGATTTATTAATTAAGAACGGACAGGTAGTTACACCTGATCTAGTTCAGGATGCAAATATTGCTGTCAAAGATGGCAAGATTGCAGCCATACTAGCAAAGGGTGATGAACCTGAAGCGGCTAAAGTAATTGATGCAGCTGGCAAGCAGGTTTTTCCTGGAGCTATTGATACTCACGCACATCTTAATGATCCGGGCTACGAGTGGAGAGAAGACTATGAACATGGAACTGCAGCAGCTGTAGTTGGTGGATATACGACGATTATCGATATGCCACTTCAAAATGAACCAGCGCTCACCACACCTGAGATTTTTGATGCTAAGCTAGCAAAGGTTCAGCCTAATGCGTATTCAGATTTTGCATTCTGGGGAGGACTTGTACCTGGTAACCTTGATCAGCTAAAGGGCCTCGATGAGCGAGGAGTAATAGCTTTTAAGTCATTCCTAGGACCAGTATCACCTGACTATTCACCGCTAACATACGGGCAGGCATATCAGGCCATGAAATCATAAAGGAATTTGGCGGCATGGCTGGATTCCACTGCGAAGATTTTGCGATGATTAAAGAAGGGGAAAAGGCACAAAAGGAAGCTGGTAATCTCACATGGAGAGGTTTCCTCGATTCAAGAACTCCAGCATCTGAAATCGTAGCAACAGAAACTGTAGTAGAAATTGCTAAGGAGCTTGAATGCCGTGCACACATCTGTCACGTAAGCCATCCAGCAGCCGCTGAGAAGGTGTATGAGGCGCAGTGTGAAGGATATCAGGTTTCTGCAGAGACATGTGGACATTACCTGTCATTCACAGAAGACGATGTGTTAGAGAACGGTCCGCTATTCAAGTGCGCTCCTCCGCTCAGGACGAAGGCAGATGTTGAAGGCATGTGGATGTGCGTAGAAGCAGGTGTTTTCGCTGGGCTAGCATCAGATCATTCGCCTTGTACATATGATGAGAAGTTCAATGAAATCCTAGGACAGAAGATAGAGAATGTATTTGACGTATGGGGTGGAATAAGTGGCATCCAGAGCTGCGTTCAGGCGATTTACTCTGAAGGAGTCGTTAAGCGTGGGGTTGATCCACGTGTTCTTGCTAACTCATGGGCTAAGCTACCTGCTGAGGCATTCCACATTTATGGAAAGAAGGGTGATATTAAAGTTGGATTTGACGCTGATATTGTAATAATTGACCCTGAGAGAGAATGGGAGATTACAGCAGATTCTCTATACTATGTAAATAAGATTTCTGCATTTGTAGGAATGAAAGGTAAGGGTCTACCTGTAGCTACTTTCGTAAGAGGGGGAGCTAATGGCAGAAGACGGTAAGCTTGTTGGACAGAAGGGTACAGGCGAACTGGTTAAGAGACTATTCTAAACGAAATTATTTGAAAAAAATTAAAGGAGAATATTTTAATGAGTATTGTAGATAACAAAACACTTGATCCGAATCTTGTTGTCGGAGTCAATGAAGACCTACAGCCAACAAAGAGTCGTATCATGGGGTCGCTATCTTACACAGCATCGTTTCTAGGTGGTTGTGTATCCATCGGTACATTCTCGATGGGATCAGCACTCATAGGCACACTTACAATAGCGCAGGCTATTCTAGCTATGACGATTGGTTGCCTTGTAATTGCAATTGCTTAGTGCTTATCGGTAATGCAGGACAAAAGTACGGTATGCCATATGTTGTTCAGCTAAGATCAAGCTTCGGTACAACTGGTGTAAAGATTCCAGGAGTTCTTAGAGGTCTTCCGGCTATCGTGTGGTTTGGATTCCAGTCATGGGTTGGAGCAGGAGCTATCAACGGCTGCTTCAAGATTCTGTGGGGATTCGATAACCTCCCAGTTGTATTTGGCCTCTTCACGCTTCTGCAGGTTGGCCTCGCTATCAAAGGATTCCACGGTATCAAATGGCTCGAGAACTTCTCTTGTGTATTCATCGTAGCAATCCTCGCATACATGCTATACGTGGTAAAGACGAAGTTTGCTGTAGACATCAGTGCATCGTTTGCAAATGTTAAGGGTACATGGGGCATGCCTTTCTGGGCTGCGACAACTTCATTCCTCGGAATCTACTCGACAATGATCATCAATGCATCAGATTATTCGAGAAACCTTAAGGAAGATATAAGGCCAGTTAAGACTGGTTCGATTTATACAATCGCTATCCTGCCGGTAACACTGTTCATGGGACTCATCGGACTTCTCGTTACTGCAGCAACAGGAAATTCAGACCCAGTAGTCGTATTCTCAACAACAATGGGAAGCAAGTTCCTCACAGTTATCACACTGTTATTTATCGCATTCGCACAGGTTACAACTAACGTACTGAACAATATCGTTCCACCAGCATATGTTCTGATGGAGTCCTTCAAAATGAAGTGGTCACATGCGACAGTGCTCGTTGGTATCCTATCTGTATGCGTAATGCCTTGGAAGCTAGTTACAGCTGATTCAGCTGCTGGACTATCTCTTTTCACAAAGGTGTACTCCGCATTCCTCGGACCTATCTTTGCTGTAATGGTTGTAGATTACTACTTCCTACGTAAGAGCACACTTGATATCAATACTCTTTACGATAAACAGGGTCCTTTCAAGGGAATCAATTGGGCAGCTATAATTTCAATCGCTGTTGGAGCCCTCGTATCAGTATTCGTTGTAGACCTATCGTGGTATGTCAGCCTCATCCCAACAGGTGTTGTTTACTATCTACTGATGAAGCACATGCCATCTTCGAAGGATTTCAGAACTGGAACAATCTTTGAAGACTAATAACAGATTAAGTTATAAATTGATTTATATCATTCTATGAAGCGATGGAGAGGTGCGATAAGCATCTCTCTCCGCTCATAATAAGGAGGATTAGACATGTATGATCTAATTATCAAGAACGGTAAGCTGGTTACACCAGACCGTGTCTACGAAGCAGATATTGCTGTAAAAGACGGCAAGTATGCTGCATTCCTAGCCCCAGGAACAGAAGCTGAAGCTACAGAAGTTATCGATGCAGAGGGTAACCTAGTATATCCGGGAATCATCGATTGCCATGCTCATCTGAACGAGCCTGGATTCGATTACAGAGAAGACTTTGAAACTGGTTCAAGAGCAGCTGCTGTTGCAGGCTGTACAACTCTTATCGATATGCCTCTTAACAATGATCCATCTTTGATGAATAAAGAAATCTTTGATCTCAAGATGAGCAAGATTACTAAACATTCATATATCGACTTCGGTCTATGGGGTGGAATTGTAGGGGACTTCGATGATGATCCAGACTCGGTTCATAACAATCTTGCTGATCTAGAGGATCTTGAGAAGGCTGGAGTAGCTGCATTTAAGGGATTCACATGCCCCTAACGGACCACTTTTTCCCAACTGTGAATATGGGTAACGTTCGTGAAGCTCTTGAAATTCTTAAACCTTACAAGGCACTATGCGGATTCCACTGTGAGGAGTACGGTCAGGTACTTGAGAGAAAAAAAAGCTAAGGCTATGACGGGCTTATCCCGTCAGGAGAAGATTAGAGCATTTCTAGATTCTCACGATGTATGGACAGAATACGTAGCTACTAAAAATGTAATAGATATGGCTAGAGCGACCGGCGGTAGAGTGCATATCTGTCACGTAAGTCATCCTATGGTTGCGCAGGTCGTTAAGGAAGCTCAGTACGAAGGGCTACCAATAACTGCTGAGACTTGCCCTCACTACCTAGGTTTCTCAGAAGATTTCGTGTTTGAAAAAAAGGCGGACCAGCTAAGTGCACACCACCTCTAAGGACTAAGGAAGACGTAGAAAAAGCTTTGGGATTATGTACTCGATGGAACTTTATCATGCGTTGGTAGTGACCACTCACCAGCAGCGGACGAGGAAAAGGATAATGAGTCGAGAGACATTTGGCAGGCCTGGGGCGGACTCAATGCTATACAGTTCTTCCTGCCTATGATGTTCGATATGGTAGTACATCAGAAGAAGCTTTGCCCAAGCTTAATAGCTAAGGTTATGGACTATAATCCGGCAAAGGTATTTGGTTTCTATGGACAGAAGGGTGCATTTGAAATTGGGTTTGACGCTGATGCGGTAATTCTTGATCCAGAAAAGCCTTGGAAGGTTGAGCAGGAAAAGCTCTTCACAAAGGGACATGTAACTTGCTTCGACGGGCTGGAAGGAAAGGGTGCACCAACATGCACAGTTATCCGTGGCCGCGTTGTCGCTAAGGATGGTATGTATGTAGAAGAAGCTAAGGGCTTTGGAAAGTATGTAACACCAGTTAGATAAAGGTGCTAAATAATTAAGGGAGAACAATATGAGTACAGAAAACAAGAACGTAAATACCTCTAATAATGAGGGCGAGAGCATCAAACCGATTCCGTGGGAGAAACGTACCATGAGCTGGGGCTCGAACACTATGCTTTGGCTCGGTGGCTGTATCTCAATCGGAACTTTGGCAATGGGATCCGCTCAGATGGAGACAGGACTTAATCTAATGCAGCTGTTCCTAGCAGTGCTGCTTGGCTCAACGATCCTAGTAGTTGGAATAGCTATGAATGATCAGTTTGGTTATAAGACTGGAGCACCATATTCCATTCATCTTAAGAGTGCATATGGTACTAAAGGAAATGTACTTCCATCTATGATCAGAGGTCTTCCGGCTATCGTATGGTATGGCTACCAGACGTGGCTAGGTGGAGCTGCTATCAACAATATTTCGAAACTATTATTCCACTATGATAATATTTGGCTATTCTTCATCCTCTTCCAGATTGTGCAGATTCTGCTCTCAATCAAGGGATTCAAGGGTGCAAAGTGGGTCGGAAATATCGGCGGAACGGTAATTGTAATTGCAATGTTCTATCTGCTTTACATATGCCTCACAACTCAGTGGGATGCTATTTCTGCTAACTAATGCATAAGAGCGGTACATGGGGACTTCCATTTGTTGCTTCTGTAATTGCTTTCTTTGGAAACTCAACTACAGTAATGCTCAATGCATCGGACTATTCTCGTGAGATGAAGCAAGGATACAGCGCACCTGTAAGAGGCTTCTCGTATTTCATGGCTATGGTTCCAGCGACAGTTATGCTTGGAATTATCGGTGCTATGGCGTCGACAGCTACTGGAATTGCAAATCCAATCAACGCGTTTGCAGAGATGGTAGATAATAAGATTGTACTAGTTGTTACGCTGGCATTTATCATATTTGCACAGCTTTCGACAAACCTTGCAAGTAACGTAATTCCACCAGCATACGTATTCATGGATACATTTAAGATGAAGCACAGAACTGCTGTAATCCTAATCGGAATCCTTGCAGTAGCAACTTGCCCATGGATCCTAACTAATGATAGCTCTGCAGCAGGTCTATCGCTATTCGTTAAGATTTATTCGGCGTTCTTCGCTCCAATCTTCGCTATCCTTATTGTTGACTACTTCATTCTCCACAAGAGAAACTTCACTAAGGAACAGCTAGACGATTTATATAATCCAAATGGATCAAAGCTGGTGTAAACATGGCAGCTATTATCGCAACTGTAGTGGGTGCTGCAATCGGACTATATAAGGTTGACCTTTCATTCTTTACAGCTACAATTCCTACAGGGGTTATCTATTACCTGCTAATGAAGAATATGAAGTCTTGTGAGAACTTCAGAAAAGGAACTACACTCGAGAAATAAACGAGTAGCTATCATGATTGCGGAATTTGCGAATAACATTTTCTAAGATAAACTAAAATGCATCAAGCTCATTCACTCAAATATTGAGTGAATGAGCTTTTATTTTGGTATAATAACTTTAAGTTGTGAAAGCGGGGAATAGATATGAATGAAAAGATGACACAAGCTGAGAGGTTAGATTTTCTAGTTGAGCAGTTTAAAGCGGATTCTATAGATTACAAGAAGTTACAAACGCCAGGAGACGTTGTTGGAAAAAGGCGCCTTCTTCGTTCTCTTATGAACATCCGTAGCCCTCGTCACATCGATGATTTAATTTTGAGAGTGCAAGATGAATATTTAAAAGGTGTGGCAGAAGAGCATGGAATTGTTGAAGTAAATGATATTCCTATTAGAAGCGAATGTCTCTCAATCTGGCAAGGGGACATTACTAGGCTATCTGTAGATGCAATAGTGAATGCTGCCAACTCACAGATGCTAGGCTGTTTTATCCCTATGCATACTTGTATAGATAACTGCATTCATACATACGCAGGAGTACAGCTTAGAGAGGAATGTAATAGGCAGATGAATCAGCTAAGAGCCAAGTTCGGAGCAGATTACCAACAGCCAACGGGAATCCCTATGCTTACAGACGGATATAACTTGCCGGCGAAGAAAGTTATCCATGTTGTTGGACCTATCGTGCAGTTCAGTCTTACTCATGAGCTTGAGCAAGACCTTGCAAATTGCTATATCAACACACTAAATATGTGCATGGAAAACAGTTTAAAGACAGTAGCGTTTTGCTGTATATCGACAGGGGTATTCCATTTTCCTAATGAGCGCGCTGCAGAAATTGCAGTTAGTACTGTAAGAAGCTGGCTCTCGGAACACCCAGGGGTTATGGACAGAGTAATATTTAACGTATTTAAGGACGAAGATAGAGGGTATTATGAGAGACTTATTTAGAGATAGACCTAATGGATATATAGAGAGCATAAAGAGAGGGCAAGCGGTTATGAGCTACCTCAATGGGCAGATGGTTTATGGTGAAGGCTCTATTCAAGAAAGAACGGAAAAGCTGGTGGCAGCTATGGATGCAGCCGATGCTGTGATCATCGGAGCAGGGGCAGGGCTTTCGACATCGGCGGGTTTTATGTATAGCGGCGAACGATTTGAAAGATATTTTTTTGACTTTGCAGAAGAGTATGGAATAACTGATATATATTCAGGCGGATTTTTCCCATTTCCTGACGATGAGACTCGCTGGGCATGGTGGGCAAGAGCGATTTATTACAATAGATATATAAAGGCACCAAAGCCTGTCTATGAAAATTTACTTAAGGTTGTTAGTGGAAAAGATTATTTTGTAGTAACTACGAATGTTGATCATCAGTTCCAGCGGGCAGGTTTTGATAAAAAGAGACTATTCTATACACAAGGAGACTTCGGGCTGTTCCAAAGTGAGGATGGTAAGGACAGTATAACCTTTGACAACGAAGTCTGGGTCAATAGAGCTATGGAGGCACAGGGATTTATACGTGATGATTCTGGCGAATTCGATGTTCCTAGTGATAAGTCAATCAAGATGCAAATACCTTCTGAACTAATTCCTGTTATGCCAACCACAGGAGGGCCGGTTACAAATAACCTTAGAGCTGATGGGACTTTCGTCGAAGATGTTGGCTGGAGAGATGCTTCGGCAAGATATTCGGATTTCCTGCGCAGACACGAGAACATGAATGTGCTATTTCTTGAGCTAGGTGTCGGTGCAAACACACCGGTGATAATAAAGTTTCCATTCTGGCAGATGGCGATTGCAAATAAGAACTCAACTTATGCTTGTGTTAACTACGGAGAAGCATTTTGTCCAGCAGAACTTGAAGATAGAAGCATTTGTATTAGCAGTGATATCGGTGATGTGCTTGAAACAATACTGCAGTTCTAATCAATAGCTTAGGAGAATTTGAGTTGCATGAATATCTTAATTGAAAATAGAGAAAACAATTGAGAAACCAAAGTTAAAAATATATTATGATAAGATTCCGATGAATTTTCATACGGAATCCCTCATAGTATCTAATTATATTTAAATATTATTAGATATAAATGTAATAGTCTTATTAAGAAGTTCAACTGTCTCAGGTTCATTAGTATTCCTGTCGAAGTCATGTTCAGGTATAGAGGCAACGAATTTATCCGGATGATATTTATTACATAGGGCGATGAATTCGCTATATGGAACATCTGTGTCACTGTACTGTGTGCAGCAAATAAAGGCGCCGGAAGACTATCTACGGCTCTTAACGTGTATAACAAAAAGAAATATTTATCGCGCCCCTCGTATATTAAGTCTTTCCATTTCCCAGTCTGCCTTGCATATATATATGTGCTGAAATAGTTAGCTATATCCCCTCGATATACGATTTCTTTATCGTGAATCTTTGTAGAGGCTTCTTCGACAATAGGAAGGTTCACATAGTATGGGCTTGGCGTGTCATACCAGCTGTCACATAGAAATCCATAACCGTAGTACGAAATTATTCCGTTCAATTTAAGGTGGAGCTTATCGCTAGCAGATGTGAGCAATGCGAGGTAAGCGCCTGCAGATCGCCCCCAGACGAATAATGGGAGATCGCTTCTAAGTTCAGTTCGTTCAAAACAATTATTTATAGAATCAATAATGTCTTCTAGAATATCATCAATCTTCGCCTGCGGAGCAAGAGGGTAATCAATAGCTAAAATAGCGTATCCCTCGTCTGTTAATTTCTCTTTATGAAGTTCCGGCAAATCCTTTGCATTACCACATAGCAGTCCGCCTCCGTGTATGTATACGATTAAAGCGCGTATAGAAGAATCGCTAGGATAATAAAAAGTGAATCTTCTTGACGAGTTAATACTGTTTTCTTTTGAAACCGTAATATTCTTAACATTTAACATAATTTTAATAACTCCTTCGCTTGCTATCTAAAAAAATTTTTTTATGTTAAAAAAATAAAAATTATCTAACCAATGAATTATAAATTAATGAATACAAATAGAGATTGTATATTTAAATATCATTGAAATATAAAATATGCAAAAATAAATATAGCTTAGAAAGCTTGAAAATACATGATAAATACAATGAAATCGTATAGAATTATATAACACTATTAGATAAAAATTCAAAAAAAGCAATAAGGACGATATTTAGAACACAAAAATTTCAAACTAACACTTGAAAAAAAGGTTGAAAGATGATTAAATTGTAATAGAAAAATTGGTTGATAAGTTTCACCAAATTAAAAGTCTATTATTATTAAACATGAGGAAGAGAGGTAAACTTCATGAGTTATTTAAACAATAATACTGGTTACAGAGAGACACTGCTTTCGACAAGATCTGTTTATAAGAAGGGTAAGTACACTATTCTTGAGCCAGACGGCATCGTTAAGAACGTTATCCCTGGCTACGAGAACTGCGATACAACTATTCTAGGTTCACCTGCTATGGGCGCATCATTTGCTGATTATATTTCAACAGTTCATCCAGGTGGAAAGAACGATAAGATTGGAGGAGATGGAATCGAATCTTTCCTATATGTAATTAGTGGAGAGCTTACAGTAAAGAATGCTGACAAAGAGGCTGATTTGACAGAGGGTGGTTACATTTATTCGCCAGCAGATAAGCCATTCAGTTTCGTAAACAATAGCGATAAGGACGCTTTCGTTTATATCTACAGAAGAAGATATAACCCACTTCCTGGGAAAGAAGCTTACACAGTTGTTGCAAATATTAACGATACACCTTGGAAGGATTACGAGGGCATGACAAACTGTCAGAGCAAAGACTTCCTCCCTGCAGCAGAGGATCTAGGATTTGATATGAACATGCACGTACTGAAATTTGCTCCAGGTGCATGCCATGGATATATCGAAACTCATATTCAGGAGCATGGCGCATACTTCCTACAGGGTAAGGGAATGTACGTGCTTGATGATGAATGGGTTCCTCTACAGAAGGGTGACTATGTATTCATGGATTCATACGTACCACAGGCTTGCTACGGTGTAGGTGCTGAAGACTTTATCTACATCTACTCAAAGGATTGCAACAGAGACGTTGAGCTGTAAGTTTAAACAATATTAAGAATTGTTGGTAACAGGTTCGCGTCATAGATGCGGACCTGTTTATAGAAAGAATTTGTATATACAGGTTCATGGAGGAAAAAAAGTGAAATTATCTAGAGAAGAACTAAAGGGCCTGATGAAAGATAAGCTTATGCAGGCGGGACTACATGCTGATGACGCTGAGACTACAGCAGAAATCCTTACTTGGGCTCATGAAAGAGGTTACTATTCTCACGGTGCCGTAAGAGTTGAGTATTATAGTGAGAGAATTGCTAAAGGTGGAATCACGGTTGAGCCAAACATGACTTGGAAGGAAACTGGACCATGCTCTGGAATCCTTGATGGAGATAATGGAATAGGTTTTACTGTTGCTAAGGTAGGCATGGAAAAAGCTATTGAGATGGCTAAGAAGAACGGAATCGCTGTTGTGGGAATGGCAAACCTGTCACACTCAGGATCCATTGGCTACTACACAGAGATGGCTGCAGATGAAGGGCTACTAGCAATTTCGTTCTGCCAGTCAGATCCTATGGCAGTTCCTACGGTGGTGCTGAACCATATTACGGAACAAACCCTATGTCATTTGCAGCTCCAACCGCCGATGATAGAAAGGTAGTATTCGATATGGCTACTACAGTTCAGGCTTGGGGAAAGATTTTGGATAAGAGATCTAAGCATGAGGAAATTCCTGCAGATTGGGCAGTAGATGAGAATGGTGCTCCTGTTACTGATCCGCATAAGGTTAATGCGCTTAACCCTATTGCTGGGGCTAAGGGATATGGACTTATGATGCTCGTCGATGTATTCTCTGGAATTCTTCTTGGTGTACCGTTCGGTGGTCATGTTAGCTCCATGTATCATGATCTTTCAGAGGGCAGAAGACTTGGTCAGATGCATATCGTAATTGACCCAGAGAGATTTGTTGGTGCAGAAGCATTCAAGAAGGCTATGAGCCAGTGCCTAGACGAACTTGATGCAATGAAGCCTGCTCCAGGATTTGATAAGGTAAACTTCCCTGGAGAGAGAGCTAAGAACAGAATGGAAAAGGCTTATGCAACAGGTGGTTTAGATGTTGCAGACGAACTAGTCGAGTATCTAAAGGGTGAACCGGTTCACTTTAATAGATATGATCACAAGAATAGATTTGCTGACTAATATAAAAGGGAGAGAATAAATGCTAAAGACAATTGTAAAAGCAGGAAGTTATCATGATTCTGTTACCCTAATGCTACTTACCAATGCGGTTTCAACGGTTGATGGTGTAAACAAGGTATCCATCATGATGGCAACTCCAGCTAACAAGGACATTTTTAAGCAGAGTGGGCTTGAGACTGAAGAGCTAATGAATGCAACTGCCAACGATATGGTAGTTGTTGCTGATGTAACGGAAGAGAGCGTGCTCGATGCGCTTATGGATAAGGTTGACGAGTACTTCGCAAAGGAAGCAAATGCTGATAAAAAAAGCGAAGGAAATAAATCAGCAAAGAGCTGGGATCAAGCGCTTAAGCAGATGCCGGATGCTAACCTAGCAGTAATCTCCATTCCAGGAGCTTACGCTGCACTTGAGGCAGATAGAGCTCTCGACGAGGGTATGAATGTGTTCATGTTCTCTGACAATGTAACGATTGAGGATGAGAAGAAGATAAAGGATAAGGCTCATGAGAAAGGGCTCGTGGTTATGGGTCCAGACTGTGGAACAGGAATCATTCAGAGCGTGCCAATTGCATTTACAAACACTGTAAATCCTGGATCAATCGGCATTATTGGTGCTTCTGGAACGGGTATTCAGGAGCTCACAACTATTATCGATAGACTGGGTGAGGGCGTAACAAATGCTATCGGAACTGGTGGACGTGACCTCTCTGAAGAAGTTGGTGGTACTACTATGATGGATGTCATCGACGCTATGGAAAGGATCAGACAGTCAAGGTGCTCGTAGTTATTTCTAAACCACCAGCAAAGTCAGTAAGAGACAAGATTGCAGCAAGACTTAGCGTTTATAGTAAGCCTGTGGTTTGCCTATTCTTAGGAAGAGAAGCCAGAGTATTACGAAGAAGGTCTGTATCAGACTTATACCCTTGATGAGTGTGCTCGTCTTGCAGTCAGCCTGGTAAGAGGCCAGAAGGTGTCTGAAGGGACTGTTGATTGCGACAGGTCTAAGTTCTTCAAGCCTGAAGATAAGAAGACAATTAAAGCATATTACTCCGGCGGTACATTGGCAGGCGAGGCCGCTATGATGATTAAAGATGCCCTTAAGATCACTGATAATACGCATGCAGATGGATTTAAACTTAATCATGATGGCCACGTTGTAATCGATTTAGGCGATGACATGTATACTCAGGGTAAGCCGCATCCTATGATTGACCCTACAAAGAGAGTGGAGTGCATGGAAGAGGCTATGGACGACCCTAGCACAGGGGTAATCCTATTCGATGTTGTTCTAGGATATGGCTCTCATGACGATATGGCAGGCGCTCTTATTCCAGCTGTTGAGACGCTAAAGAATAAGGCTAAAGCTCAGAATAGAGAGATTTTCTTCGTAGCAGAGGTTTGCGGAACAAGAAATGATTATCAGGGCTATGACGAATCTGTTAAGAAGCTTCAGGATGCAGGAGTAATCGTTGCAGAAACCAACAAGCTAGCTGTTGAGACGGCTATCGAAGCTGTAGGATATAAATTTACTGAAGAGCCAAAGGAAACAAGGCCTAAGGAAGTAAAAGAATTTACTCCAGCGGAGCCTTCAGAAAAGCTTTTATCGATGCTTTCACATAAGCCAAAGGTAATCAACATCGGTCTTAAGAGCTTTGCAGAAGTTACAGCTAAGTTTGGATGCGACGTAGTTCAGTATGACTGGATGCCACCAGCAGGAGGAAACATTGAGCTCATTAAGGCTCTTAACTTCCTCAGAAACTACGAGGGCTTTGATATCGACGAAGCAAACCGCAAGGTTATCGCTAAGGTTGTAGCTGCACAGCCAGTTCTAAAGGATAATGTTCCAGCTATGACGGTTATCCCTGAGCTCAACGAGAACAATGGAAGAGTTATTCTTCACGCTGGTCCTCCTATTGAGTATAAGGATATGCCTGCTACAGTACAGGGATCTTGTGTAGGTGCAGTATTATTCGAGGAGTGGGCAGACAATGAAGCTGACGCTCGTAAGCTCCTTGAGTCTGGAGAAATTAAGTTCATCCCTTGTCACCACTGCAGTGCAGTAGGTCCTATGGGAGGAATTACTACTCAGCATATGCCAGTATTCGTAGTTCAGAACGAAACTGATGGTAATTATGCATACTGCCAGATGAATGAAGGAATAGGAAAGGTTCTTAGATTCGGTGCATACTCAGAAGAGGTTGTAAACAGACTAAGATGGATGAGAGATGTTCTCGGTCCAACACTTGGAAGGGCAATCAGAAGCATCGAAGGTGGACTGAATGTTAATCCATTAATTGCTAAGGCAATTGCTATGGGTGATGAATTCCACCAGAGAAATATCGCTGCTTCCCTATGCTTCCTAAAGGAAATGGCACCAATAATCACTGATATGGATATGCCAGAGGATGAAAAGTCTCAGGTAATCAAGTTCCTGTCTGATACAGATCAGTTCTTCCTCAATATAATGATGGCTACAGGAAAGTCAATCATGGATGGAGCTAGAAGACTTACAGAAGGAACTGTAGTAACCGCAATGTGCAGAAATGGTGTGAATTTCGGAATCCGTATCGCAGGTATGGGAGATGAGTGGTTCACTGGACCAGTTAATACACCACAGGGTCTCTATTTTACAGGATATGACGGGGAAGATGCTTGCCCAGATATCGGTGATAGCGCTATTACAGAAACCGTTGGAGTTGGTGGTATGGCTATGATTGCTGCACCGGCTGTAACAAGATTTGTTGGTGCTGGTGGATACGAGGATGCTCTAAATACATCAAATGAGATGACAGAGATCACAATCGATAGAAACCCTAATTACATTATTCCAAATTGGAATTTCACTGGTACTTGCCTAGGAATCGACGCAAGACTTGTAGTTGAAAAGGGAATCACTCCTGTAATCAATACAGGTATTGCTCACAAAATTGCTGGATTTGGTCAAATCGGTGCTGGAACAGTGCACCCACCAATTGAGGCATTTGAAAAAGCAGTACTAGCGTATGCAAAGAAGCTTGGTTTCTAGAGCTTATAGAAATCTTATAAGACAAAACTACGTAGCGGCCTGAGAAATCAGGTCGTTACTATTATTAGACAATATCAAGGGGGATATAAATATGGCAAAGAAAATTGTCATCGCACTAGGAGGAAATGCTCTAGGCAATACAGTTGATGAGCAACGTGAAGCGGTTGCTCATACTGCTGAAGTAATCGTTGATTTGATTGCTGAAGGTCATGATCTTATAGTTACACACGGAAATGGACCTCAGGTTGGAATGATCCAGAATGCAATGGATGCTCTTGCAGCTACACACCATGGTTATGGTGCGGTTCCACTACCTACAAGTGTTGCTATGTCGCAGGGATACATTGCGATTGACCTTCAGAACGCAATAAGTACGAGCTTAAGAAGAGAGGAATGGACAAGAAGGTATCATCGATTATCTCACAGACACTTGTTGATCCTGCTGATGAAGCATTTAAGAATCCAACTAAGCCGATTGGAAGCTTATGACTAAGGAAGAAGCTGACAAGCTTGCCTCACAGGGTGTATCGGTAGTTGAAGACTCTGGCAGAGGTTACCGCAAGGTTGTTGCATCACCAATGCCGTTAAGAATCTGCGAGCTAGGAACTATTAGGACACTTGCTGAAGCAGGTCATGTTGTAATCACTTGTGGAGGTGGTGGAATTCCAGTGTTTGACGAAGGTGGTAAACTCGTTGGAGCAGAGGCTGTAATAGATAAAGATAACGCTTCGAGTCTTCTTGCAAGGGAGATTGGGGCTGATTATCTCGTAATTCTTACAGCTGTAGAAAAGGTTGCCATCAACTTTGGCAAGGAAAACCAGGAATGGTTATCAGATCTTTCAATTGATCAGGCTAATCAGTACATTGCTGAGGAGCAGTTTGCAAAAGGTTCAATGCTACCTAAGGTTGAAGCGGCTATTCGCTTTGCAGAATCTGGAGAAGGCAGAAATGCGCTTATCACACTACTAGAGAAAGCTAAAGAAGGTATAAACGGAGAGACGGGAACAGTTATTCATAAGTAATTCATCCCCCGCATAAAATAGTTGTCCGTATAATTCATAGGAGTTATTAAGAAAATGAACATACCTGTTAACTTTGCGATGTGGGGCATGGCTATCTTGCCAATCATCGTATTAATCGTATTAATGATCAAATTCCGCTGGGGTGCTACTGAAGCCGCTCCAGTTGGATTGATTGTAACAATTGTATCTGCAATGACGTTTTACAAAGCGCCAGCCAATCTTGTTGCCGTTGAGAGTGCAAAAGGTGTATGGAGTTCTTTGGTAATACTCTTGATCATCTGGACGGCGATATTACTATATCAAGCAGGTCAAGAAGCGAACGCTTTTCTTGTTATCAAAAATGAGCTTAGTAAGCTCATTCCAAATGAGCTACTGCTGATATTGGCTCTCGGTTGGGTGTTTGTAAGTTTCCTACAAGGAATTACTGGATTTGGCGTTCCGGTTGCAGTTGGAGCACCGCTATTAATAGGAATAGGTGTGAGACCTATATACGCTGTTGCAATTTCTCTTCTAGGTCAGGCATGGGGAAATACCTTTGGCACATTGGGAGCAGCGTGGGATGCACTTGCTGATTCTGCTGGAATTAAAGCTGGAAGTGATGAGTATTTTAAAGCAGCTTTTTGGGCAGCGGTATTTCTATTAGCGTGGAATCTTGTTACAGGTGTTATTATTTGCTGGTTCTATGGAAAAGGTAGAGCTGTTCGCAAGGCATTTCCTGCTATTCTTATTCTGACCCTTGTTGGAGGAGGCGGACAACTAGTTCTTAGCCAGATTAACACGACGCTGAGCAACTTTATTCCTGCGGTTCTAGCTCTTGTTATAGTTATGCTTCTCGGCAGGATGAAGATCTATAATACTGGTTGGAAAATCGAAGAGTCTCCAATCATGGACAGAACGGAAAGAAGCGACAAAGCGGAAGTTGAAATTCCTGATATGACACTATTTCAGGCATTCTTACCATATTTGCTTTTATCAGCTATGACGATTGCAGTTCTAGCTATAAAGCCTGTTAATGAAGCTCTTGGTCAATTCAAAATAGGCATCACAGTTCCAGAAACTCGTACGGGATACGGGATTGTAAATATGAGCAGTGACAATTATTCGCCAATTGCGATATTTACACAGGCTAGCATGTTTCTTTTCCTAGCGGCCATAATAGCACTTGCGTACTATAAGAAGAAGGGATGGATAAAAGAAGGGGGCATAAAAACTGTATTTGCAAACTCCATTTCTATGACCATGCCTTCAGGAATGGCAGTAATAGGACTTGTTATAATGTCAAAGATAATGGGCGGCACCGGCCAGACAATAGTTCTTTCGCAGGGTATTGCGAATGTGCTCGGAAGCAAGTACCTGCTACTCGCTCCATTTGTTGGTCTTCTCGGAACATTCATGACGGCTAGCAATATGAGTTCAAATATATTATTTGGCGGATTTCAGGTTACTACTGCTAACCTACTGCATGTTTCCACTTCCGGCGTACTCGGGGCTCAGACTGCGGGTGGTGCTATTGGTGCTGCAGTGAGTCCGAGCAAAATTATTTTAGGTACGACTACGGCGAATATTCTCGGCAAAGAGGGTGAAGTGCTTAAGATTTTGCTCGCTATAACAATTCCAGCAACGATATTAATCGGTGCTTTCTTGTTCGCAGTATTTGGAATATAGGAGGTTCGATATGGATAAAACAAGTTTCTGGAAGACAAAGGCGGGGGCACTGACTATAGGTTTTATACTCGCAATGGTAAGCTTTATAATTATATTAGTTGGGATTAAGATGAATTCTCTGAGTATCGAGAATTTCGGGCTAGCTGTGGTAATCGTTGCAGTCTTAATTTCACCTATAAAAGTTTTTATACTCGATAAATGGAGTAAAAAGGAGGACTAAAGATGGAAATTGAAATGGTAACAGGAAGAATTGCTCAGAATCTAGAGCATCTAAAAAGATTTACTTCTACACCTGACGCAGGCTGCACTAGACTTCCTTTTACAAAAGAGACCCGTGACGCAGTTGATTACCTCAGAAAAGAGATGGAAGAAATAGGTCTAGAGGTTAAGGAAGATGCTGCTGGAAATATCTACGGAATTCTTAGAGGAACAGATTCGTCTCTTCCTTGTGTAATGACAGGTTCGCATATCGATTCAGTACTTCATGGCGGTAACTATGATGGTATCGCTGGAGTAGTTTGCTCGCTTGAAGTTGCAAGACAGATTGTTGAGATGGGACTTGAACACAAGAGAGACCTTGTTGTAATTGGCTTCATGGATGAGGAAGGAATGAGATTCGGCACTGGATATTTTGGTTCAGGTGCTATTCTAGGACATAGAAATGCGGAGTACACCAGACAGTTTTCCGATATAAACGGCGTCACTATTGCTGAGGCAATGAGAGAATATGGACTTGATCCTGATAAGGTTGAGGATGCTGCATGGCCAGAAGGATCAATTGGAAACTTTGTAGAGGCACATATTGAGCAGGGACCAGTACTGGATCAAAAAAATATTGAAATCGGATTAGTTACTGGAATCGTTGGTATTCAGAGATACATGGTTAAAGTGTATGGAAGAGCTGACCACGCTGGTACAACACCGATGGATATGAGGCTTGATGCAGCAGATACAGCAGCAAAGATAATATCCAAGATTGCTGATTGGGCTAGAGAAAAAGCGGATGGTACGGTTGCAACTGTTGGACTGATTAAGGTTCCTAATGGTGGAATGAATATCGTAGCCGAAGAGGTTGAATTTACTGTTGACATTCGTTCGATGAACAATGACAATATAAATGATATTGCAATAGGATTAAAGCGGCATTAGAACGTGAGTGCAAGATAATGGGCGGATCATTTAAGATTGATTCAAAGCTTGTTATCACACCAGTTGAACTGAGCAGGAGCATGCTTGATAAGCTTGAGACCTCGTGTAAAACACATGGTTTCTCGTATATGAGAATGCCAAGTGGAGCAGGTCATGACTCCCTTGAAATCGGTCAGCAGCTACCTACTGTAATGGTGTTTGTGCCTAGTAAGGATGGAAGAAGTCACACACCAGTTGAATTCAGCAGATATAGCGACCTTGCTAAAGCTTCGGTACTGATGACAGACCTGATTGCAGATTTATTGAACAAGTAATATTAATAATGGATGGTGAAAGCTATGGTGGATGGTAGATATAATTCTGCCTTCAAAAGGAAAAACATTAGACAACTGAGACGTGCGCTAAAGATGACACAAAAGGAATTTATAGATTACTTTTTATCAAATAGCGACAATAAACCATCGATGAGCATTGCCACACTCTCCAACCTAGAATCAAGGGGGGGAGAGCGTGTCAATGAGGTTGTTAGCTCAGTATGTACAAAGCTCCAAATCGATACGATGTTATTCTCGCTGAGCACAGAAGAATTTATCAAAGAGATAGAAAAATATCTTGCTGAGCATAAGGATAACGAAGAATTAGTGCGGGGTATAGAAAAGAAAGGCAGCATTAGCAAGCTAGTGAACAGGCTTACTATGTATTTTGCTGACGAGATGCTTGAAGGTAGGCTTAAGCGTGGAGATCAGATCGAATCTGATAGAGAGCTAGCTAGGAAGTTAGGTGTAGGGAGATCAGCAGTTAGAGAATCCCTAAAGGTGCTTGATGTGCTTGGAATGATCGATATCAGACTGGGGCAAGGGACTTATATCTCTAGTCGAGAAACTAATTTCTTCTCCATCCCTTTATCTTGGTCGCTGTTTCTTGATGGGGATCAAGTTGATAGTATCTTAACTGTAAGAACTATTCTTGAGATTAAATCAGCTGAACTTGCTGCACAATGCGAAGATCAGGTCAAACTAAACAGATTAACCGATATCTATAATAGGATGGAGCATACATTTGCTGGTTATGATACCACGGATAATGTACAAGTTGCTCTCAAGGAAACACTAGACGAAGACATCGATTTCCATACTTGTATTGCAGAATGTTCGGGTAATCCAATAATTATATCTATGCTCAGAACAATCAGAAACTTCTTACAGAGAGTAAGTGGTACCGGAATGGTTGAGCCGAAGCAGATATCTGCAGTTCTTGTGGAGCATAAAAACCTTTATGAGGCGATCATGTCACATGACCCTGATGTAGCAGCGCAGGCGATGAAAAATCACCTCAATGAATCGAGTCTGCGTTATAATCTATAATTAGATTATCTTGTAAAAAAAATTGAATAATACTTAGTGAAAAATTGGTTGAAAACTAGCGCAACGCTATGGTAAAATATGTTCAACCAATTTTTATTTGTGTTGACACTGTTAGATGCGAGTAGTATAAATATATGTGAGGCTTTAGCAATAGGGCTTTTTAACATTATTTATTTTATTTGTGCGAATGACTTAAGACGCATATAAACTATTTTTATGTAACTATAGTCGTATTAACTTTTTTTAATATGGAGGCAAAATGTACAAGATAGTTAGTAAGAAAATCTTGAACCCGGCACTTGGACTTATGGAGATTCATGCCCCATTTGTCGCTAGAAAGTGTGAGGCAGGTCAGTTCATCATACTCAGAGTTGATGAGGATGGGGAGAGGATTCCTCTCACGATTGCCGATTTCGACAGAGATAAGGAAACTGTTACAATCATATATCAAAAGGTTGGATATTCCTCAAATCTGCTGGCAACAAAGAAGAAGGGGATTACATTGAGGACTTTGTTGGACCGTTAGGTGTCCCATCACCTCTTAAATATACCGATAAAAAGATTATCGGCGTTGCTGGAGGACTCGGTGCTGCACCAATCTATCCGCAGCTTAAGAAATTAGCTGAGATGGGCGTTAAGGTGGATGTTATTCTAGGCGGAAGATCTAAAGAATTTGTAATTCTTGAGGAGCAGTTCAGAGAATTCTGTGACAACATTTATGTCTGTACAGATGATGGCTCATATGGAGAAAAAGGCTTTGTTACAGTTGTGCTTCAGGAGCTTCTGGATAAAGGCGAAGAATACGAAGAATGCATTGCTATAGGGTCGCTAGGCATGATGAATGGTGTGGTTAATGTGACCAAGCCAGCAGGTCTTCATACAATGGTTTCGCTTAACCCTCTTATGATTGATGGTACGGGTATGTGCGGATGCTGTCGCGTAACAGTTGACGGTGAGATGAAGTTCGCATGTGTTGACGGACCAGACTTTGATGGATTTAAAGTAGATTTCAAGGAATGCATGGAGCGTCAGAACTTCTTCAAGGATAAGGAGAAGGAGATGAACGACCACGCATGTAAGATAGGAAGGGGTTAAGATGGCTATTAATAGAAATATGAGTCTTGAGAAGGTCAAGATGCCTGAACAGGATCCTAACGTAAGAAACAGAAACTTTGATGAAGTTGCACTTGGATATACTCCTGAGATGGCTATGGAAGAAGCTCAGAGATGTCTACATTGCAAGCACAGCCTTGTGTAGGTGGATGTCCTGTAAATGTTCCAATTCCAGAGTTTATAGAGAAGGTTGCAGAAGGTGACTTCGATGCAGCATATGAAGTTATCACAAGAGAGAATGCACTTCCAGCAATTTGCGGACGAGTATGTCCACAGGAGGATCAGTGCGAGGGTAGGTGCGTTCGTGGTATCAAGGGAGAACCAGTTGGAATCGGCCGTATGGAAAGATTCGTTGCAGACTACCACATTGCTAAAGGTGATGCATCTGAACCGGTTGTTGAAAAGAATGGAATTAAGGTTGCAGTTATCGGCTGTGGTCCTTCAGGAATAACTTGTGCAGGAGAGCTCGCTAGAAGAGGTTATGAAGTAACTGTATTCGAAGCGCTTCATAAGCCAGGCGGGGTGCTAGTATACGGTATTCCTGAATTTAGACTTCCTAAGTCATTGGTGGCAAAGGAGATCGAGAGTGTCGAGAAACTCGGTGTAAAAATTGATACAAACGTCATCGTAGGTAAGTCGATTACAGTTGATGACCTAATGGCTGATGGATATAAGGCTGTATTTATTGGAAGTGGAGCAGGATTACCTAAGTTCCTTAACATCCCTGGAGAGAATCTTCTCGGCGTTTATTCGGCTAATGAGTTCCTCACAAGAGTTAATCTCATGAAGTCCTTTAAGTTCCCAGAGGTTCCTACACCTGTTAAGGTTGGTAAGAAGGTAGCTGTAGTAGGAGCAGGAAATGTTGCTATGGATGCTGCAAGGACTGCGAAGAGACTAGGCGCTGACGAGGTATATATCGTATACAGAAGAAGCGAAGCAGAGTGCCCTGCTAGACTTGAGGAGGTTCATCACGCTAAGGAAGAAGGTATTATCTTCAAGTTCCTCAATAATCCGTCTAAGATACTTGGAGATGAGAATGGATATGTAACAGGTATTGAAGTTGTTGAGCAGGAGCTAGGAGAACCAGATGCATCTGGAAGACGTAGACCAGTTCCTATTGAGGGCTCAAACTATGTCATCGATGTTGATTCGGTTATCATCTCTGTTGGAACAAGTCCAAATCCTCTGCTTAGAGCGACGACTCCAGGTCTTGATACACAGAGCTGGGGCGGCATCATAGTTGATGAGGCTACTATGGAGTCGAGCAAAGACTACGTATATGCAGGAGGAGACGCTGTAACTGGTGCTGCAACTGTAATCCTAGCTATGGGTGCTGGAAAGACTGCAGCAGCAGCGATAGATGAGAAGCTTAAGGCTAATAAATAAGCTATGTCCAGGTTCGAAAGAGCCTACATATAGATACATTACCTCATACTTATGGATAATTGAGTACATGCTGATGTATAAGATTGTTCAGAAAAACCCGCTAACGACCTTACCTGTTGGCGGGTATTTTTATGAAATTATACCGCTGATGGGGCGTAGGAATTATATAAGAATTTATTATTATTTCCGTATTATATAATGCTAATTTGGTAAAAAGTTCGTAATTTCGGCTTGAAAATTACTTTGAAAGCCAACATTAATGATAATTTCACCAAATTTTTGTATTAATTATTGAAATTTAATTGTTTAACAGATAAGCTATATATGAGAAATAATGAAATCTAGAATAACGAGATAGATGGAGAAGACAATGGAAAGAAAAGTAGGCACGATATCAAGAGGAATTAGATGTCCTATTATTCGTGAAGGCGATGATATCTCAAGTGTTGTGGTTAAGTCTGTAATTGAAGCTGCAGAGGCTGAAGGTTATGAAATCAGAGATAGAGACATTGTTGCTGTAACAGAGTCGGTAGTTGCTAGAAGTCAAGGTAACTACGCAAGTGTTGAGGCAATTTCGAAGGACGTTCAGGCTAAGCTTGGAAGTGATACAATTGGGGTAATATTCCCAATTTTGTCGAGAAATAGATTCGCAATATGCCTACGCGGTATATCGATGGCTGCTAAGAAAATAGTTTTGATGCTTTCATTCCCAAGAGATGAGGTTGGTAACCAGCTTCTAACAGAGGACCAGCTCGACGAGGCAGGAATCGATCCTTATTCAAAGGTTATGTCTCTTGAGGAGTACCGTGAACTTTTCGGAGAAAATAAGCATCCATTTACAGGAGTTGATTACCTAGCGTATTACGGAGAGGTTATAGAAGCAGCTGGCGCTGAAGTGGAGATTGTTCTCGCTAATCATGCGACAGAGATTTTGAACTACACTGACAAAGTTATTAACTGTGACATCCACACTAGAAAGAGAACTCGCCGCATATTAAAGGACGCTGGTGCAACAGTGCTAGGCATGGACGAGATTCTAAATGGCCCAGTTGATGGCAGCGGTTTCAACAGCAAGTATGGATTGCTAGGCTCCAACAAGAGCACCGAGGACAGCGTAAAGCTTTTTCCAGAGAGCTGCGAAGATGTTGTACTAGGTATCCAGAAGTCAATACTCGATAAAACAGGTAAGTGTGTAGAGGTGCTAGTTTATGGTGACGGAGCATTTAAGGATCCTGTTGGTAAGATTTGGGAGCTCGCAGACCCAGTAGTATCACCTGCATACACTCCGGGGCTTGAGGGTACACCTAACGAACTTAAACTTAAGTATCTAGCTGATAATGACTTTAAGGATTTAAGTGGCGAAGAGCTTAGAGAAGCAATCTCTGCTAGAATCAAGGAGAAAGATGATAACCTTGTTGGCAAGATGGAGACAGAGGGAACTACACCACGTAGACTGACTGATCTCATCGGTTCGCTTTGCGATCTAACAAGTGGTTCTGGTGATAAGGGAACTCCTGTAGTGCACATCCAGGGTTATTTTGATAACTATACAAATTAATATAAGAAACTATAAAGGCTCGGATTATATCCGGGTCTTTTCATGTGACAAATACATTTTGTATTATATGAAATTCGTGGCAAATACCCTTTACCGATTGTGCAAAATCGAGTAGAATATACGCGGGTTAAAATGAAAGGAAGGAATATGGGAAAGAAACAAAGTCTCAAAGAACGAATTATAGAAGTGTCGTGGGAACTATTCGAAGAAAAAGGCTACGAAGCAACAACGATGAACGACATCATCGAGAAAGCGCAGGTGGCGAGAGGTTCTTTTTACTATTACTTTAAAGGGAAAGAGAGTTTGCTTGATACGCTCGCCACTGTTTTCGATAACAAGTATAGAGAAATTATGAAGGGGATCCCAGCGGATACTAGTGTGTTTGATACGCTGATGATCCTTAATATTGAAACTCATACATTTATCGAGAAGCACATCGATCATGAGCTTCTAGGTAACATGTACGCAAGTCAGCTAACCAATACTGCTGCTAGTAAGCTGCTCGATAAGGACAGATATTATTTTAAGCTCCTCGGTGAGCTGCTCAAACGTGGACAGGCGAACGGTGAGATAACTACAGAATTTAGCATTCCTGAACTGGTTAATAATTACGTAATACTTGAGCGTGCACTCGTTTCTGACTGGTGTATGAAGAATGGTGCATTTTCGCTAGCTGAATATAGCAAGAAGTATATGCCATTATTCTTTGGTGAGTTTAGGGTGAAATAATATCTAGTTTTTAAATAGTAAACTTATTAAAGTTAGTAAATAATAGATGTTTTGAAGACGCCTTTTTTAGGCGTCATTTTTATGTAATATATGGTTTGATGTAATGGAATCAAAAAAATCGAATAGTTAAATTTTTATATAGGATTTTTATATGCTCTGTTATTTAAAAAAATATATAATTAATACAATTAGATTGCATATTATGATAAAAGTAATTGTAATTATGCATTAAGAGTTTAAATGAACGGTGTTACTTAAACACTATATTACAATTACTAGACTTGCATTTATTTGATATAAGACGTGGTATCGTAAAGGAGAGAGTATGAGTAAGAATATAAGTATAGACGATAGTTATGAAAAATCTGAATCGGACAAGCTAAATACCATAATGGATATTCAATCAAGATTCATACCTATAGATATGAATATGGCGCTTGGGAATATGAAAATGGTGTTGCTCATAGTTCGACTAGAGCAGTAAACTTTACAAAAAGACATTATAGTGCATACTTTCGGAAAAGGTATTGATGGGGGGTAGTACAATATCATACAAGGGCATCGAAAAATTATATAAATGAGAATAACTTTTATATTAAAAACGATCAATGGCAAGGATAGGAATTGATGTTGCTCAAGATTTTTATTCCTATACCAGGTCTATCTGTCGTTATGGATTTTTGCTGAGGATATGAATAATAGTTATAAAAAAATAGAACTCTTGCAACAAATTTAACAAGAATTGAAGTGACAAAAACAACTGATTCATATATTACGCAGGTTAATTACGAATGTATTATAAAAGAGCTTAGCGAAGGAGGCTACAAGTGGATAGATTAAATAAAAGATTTACTTTAATTGTATTAGTTTCGATATTTGTATCCATTTATTCGTGCTACTCCATACTTAGAATGAGTAATACTATATTTAATATAAAAACTCTTAATCAAATTAGACATGAATATGTATTTATTGAGCCTTGACTGTCAAGTTTCAGAGTTTGAAATAATCAATGGAGAGATCATCTACAGTGTAAAAAAACGGGACGTAACACTAATGAGATTATAAAATATCTAAACAGTGAAGGTTATCACATATCAATTAAAGAAAAAAATAATAAATCAAAACAGCTGATTGACTTTCAAAAAAATATTATCGTTCTAAAAAAAATATAAAGGGAAGGGATAAATGGTTATATATTAGAGATAAGATACGTGAGGATATGACAGAAGCAGGATATCAGTGGGAGTACTAACTAATATTGTGTGCAGATTGAATTTTTGATAAAAGGGAGGTTTAAGAAAATGAGTACCAAGCGAAAAAAATTGTTTTATGTGTACTTTTACTTGTTAATATAGTATGTCTAGTATTTGTAGTGCGAAACTATCTAGAGTTGAAGAGCCTACATGAAGCACTGGACAGTATAGAAATCAACTAGAATTATAGATTAATAAGGATAGTATGCCACTTATTTTTTTATAAAGGTGGTATAAATAAACAAGGGATATATTCAAACATGATTTTTATCAAGTGGAATGTATCCATCTTTTTGCAAAAATTCCGAAAAATAATTAACAAAATAGATTGACAAGGTTTTTGTCACGATGT
>BNJU01003706.1_pt1 | contig 38260 bp, 53 predicted proteins | sample 8539281 | NCBI WGS metagenome assembly BNJU01 (sample SAMD00202456, study PRJDB9452) | human saliva metagenome | isolation source: human saliva | place: Japan
GAATATAAAACCCGTAATACCAGCGTTCAGCTCGTGTTACGGGTTCTTTTTGTTCAAAAGGGCATATAAGGGCAAAAATACTAATCAACTTCCAAAGCATCCACAACTTGGCTGCGCATGTCGTTGGTAACGTGGATATAGATTAAATTTGTAGTTTTGGCGTCTGAATGGCCCACACGTTCCATAATGGCTTTTAACGGCACGTTCTTTTCAGCTAGCCGGCTGATAAGTGTATGCCTAAGAATATGGCTGCTTAAATTCTTTTTGATAGGGTTGTCTAGTCGTTCGTTTGCTCGCTTGATAGCTAGATTGAAAGAATTAATCTGAATGGGTATGCCGTTCTTAGTTGTGAAGATATACCCCATATCCCGATAGTTCGGATTTGTAGTCTTTTCTATCTGGTTTAGTTGCTCAAATTCTCGTATGATTTCCATTTCCCGTCTTGTCATGTCAGTTGTCCGATAACCGGCCACTGTCTTCGGGCTGGTCTTTATCCCTTGCTTATATCCTGCAGTCCGGTCTATGGTTCCTATGAGTTGGAGTTTGCGGGCATCATAGTCTCGGTTTTCTGTCCGGATGGTTATAATCTCGCCTATACGGCCACCGTTAAGACTCATAAATTCCGCAAGTAGTCCTATCCTGTATGTATTAGATCTGCTATAGAGCTCTTTTAGCAAGTCTTGTAGTTCCTGCTTTTCAAGATATTTACTAGCGACCTTTTGCCAGTCATCCAGCGTCTTTTTTTGCTTTGGCAACCTTGCTCGGCGTGCCGGATTGTCGGTCAGGATATTCTTCTCAACGGCATAATCAAAGACAAGGTTGAGCATGGACTTATGCCGCTCTTTTTTACTGCGTGAGCCCTCTAGGCTGTCTAGGTATTTCTGGATATAAAGAGCGTCTATTTTTGTAACTTTGGTGTCTTTCCCAAACTTTTCTCTTATCTCCCTTATATTGCCCTCTAACGACGCTATAGACGAGTTTTTAAGTCCTTGTCGATAAAAATCCCCACCAGTTATTAAAAGCGCTGTAAAAAGCATGTCAGAGCTTTTTAGGCTTCCTAATTTGTTTTCAATCTTTTCATCTAAAATCTTTTGAGCTTCTTTTTTGGCTCGACTAGAGCCACTATCTAAAGTAACGGAGACTCTGCGCCATTTCTCTGTATATGGATCTTTGTATCTCTCGAAAAATTTATATTTTCCGTTTTCTAATTTCTCTATCCACATTGTTTTTCTCCTCATTTTTTGGTAAAATGAGTACAAGAAAAACGACCTTTTGAATGGTTGTTTCTTATACAGGATTTCCCTACATTCAAGCTTGCCGGCCGAGAATGTGGGGATTTTTTATTTCTCTAATAAAATTTCTATCTTCTGTTTCAAATCTTCCAGCTCAATCATTTCACTATTGGCTGTGCTGATGTAATAGTCTATGTCTTGTTTGGCTTCTCTTTTTCCATCAGGATGGCCATACTGGTTTAAGTAATCAATCATCCGCTTATAAAAAGCGATACTATCTCGCAGATAATTTTCTTTCATCCTGTAGTAATCTATCTCAGATCTAGTCTTGTCCCAAGTCGGGAAGTCAATATCTAAGTTAGTAGGAAAGCCTTTAAAAGAGTGAATTTCCCACAGCGTGGCATATTTATCATAAAATTCTTGCCCGTCGGCTGTAAGTTTTGTTTTTTTCGCCCAAATCTTCTAGATATCCCTCGACCTTGAGCTTTCGGGTTACCTTCTCAGCATTAAGATTATACTGGCTAAAGAAGTATTTGGGGATTGCTGTAGACGACTTACGCCCTTGCTTAGTCTTCCCCCACCAAACAAGCAGCAACCACTCTCTAAGCTTGTGACCGTCGCCTGTCTTAAAACTGTCATTGTAAGCCGGCAAATCAAAACTGCGGCCGAAATAATCTACTAGACTAGGACGAGTGATCAAAATATCGTAATAGTCTTCAGAGAAGCTAGATTTACCTCTCACAACCAAATCAACCCTTGCATTATTTTTCTTTCCAAATAGAGCGCTAAAAATCCCCATAATTTGAACCTCCTAAAGACCTCCGGCAAACTTCAGATACTCGCCTTGTATCATGAGTTCGTCCGTGGTCGTTTTTAAATTATATTTTTTAGCAAAATTAGACCAGTTAAATGCTGCTGGGTCATCATAGCTGGCCAGCTCTTCCTGGACCAGATGGCGGATCATGAAACGATTGGCTTCATTCTCGCAGCGCATAGCAGAGTGACGGTATATAGAGCCGATATGTTCTAAGTGTCCTAATTCGTGTAGCAGTACTCTGTGACGCTCTGTAGGCGATAAGGAGCTGTTCAAGAAAATAGTCCTTGTCTCTGCGTCATAGAAACCACGCCCAGCCCATTGGTCTGGCTCGAAAGTATAAAGTGATACCTCATACTGATCCAACAGTTCTTTTTCTTTATCCATAATCTCCCTCACCTAAACTTATTTCTTGCTATTGAGGTAGCCCTCTATGATGCCTTTGATTGCTCTCTTGTCATCATCTGACAATGGCTTGCCGTCAAACAGCATGATGCGTCCGTCCAAGTCATCGAGTTCTATTTCATGCTCTGGAGCTTTTTCTCCAGCGATGGTTGGGTTATCTGTCCGACCTAGTAAGTAGTCGGTGGATACTCCGAAATAGTCAGCGATTTCTTGAAGACGGTCAGAACTTACTTTTTGCCGTTTTAAAGAATATAATGTATTTTTGCTATATCCGAGTTTTTTTCTTCTACTTGATTTAAAGATAAACCTCGTTTTTAGCAAGTTCTTTGATTCTTTCAAATGTTAAGAACATTGATTTATCAACCTTTCTCAGAGATTGACAAAAATATTTAAATTATTTATATAAAAGTGTTGACAAAGTTAAATAAATAATTTAAAATAGTTTTTGTAAGTTAAAGATTTAGTAAAAACCTTGTAAAAACATATCTAAAAATTAAATAGCTTTGGCGAGCGCGTTGAATTGATAGATATATCGTTTTATCAAGTCTTTTAATTATGGTTTCATTTTAAATTATTTGTTTAAAACTGTCAAGCATTTTTATAAAATAATTTACTATTTCTTTAACTTTCTAATTATGAAAGGAGAATCAAAAATGAGATACAGGTACGAAAAGACCGTTTTGGGTTGGAATTACCACGTCGTGAACGAAAAGGACAACCGGACAATGTTTCATCCGAATGCGAAAGAATTAAAAAATCTTAAAAGATTTTGCGCCGCTAACAAAGACATCCTAGAGGAAAAATGGAAAGCGAAAGCAATTATGGTCTAGCATTCTTTGCCTGCGGTTATGACGGACAAGGCCAACAAGATTTCATTGAGTATTGGGATAAACGTGGTGTGTCAGTTTTTTAAAAAGAAAGGAGAAAACATGAGCCAACAACACAAGAAATGGATCGAACTGGTAAAGCAGCGACTCAATGAAAAAGGCTGGACTCAGTCAGACCTGGCGACAGTTATCGGTGTCACGCCAGCCGCAATCAATCGCCTAATCAAAGAGGGGCATGGAAGTGATAGCCTGAAGCTTGAGATCACTAAAAAGCTGTCTATCTCTGATAGCTGGACCGTCTTTGAAGAAAGGTAGGGGAGATTATGCCGCAGGTAAAGATAAAAGAAATTATCTACACGCCAACCGACGGAACGGAAGAACCAACAGGCGGAGATTATGAGCACCTAATGCAAAGGTGGCAAGGATTGTCGCTTCCAACGGCAAAGCAATTCGTCAAAGAAATGCGAGAAAATCCAGAGTTTGAACAATATGTCTTCAATCCGACGCACAAGCTGATGTTTGTAGACTATGATGGTTTCCGAAAGTTCTGGAAGTGGAAGCAAGTAAACCGCTACCGTGCTAAAAAAATAAGCCTTGCCGAGATAGAGTCGGACAAGGCACTAGCGAAGCGATTGGGATTCTAAAAACTATTTACTAAATTATATCACACAACGAGGAGAAAAAACAATGGAACCAACATTAGGAAGTCAGTTGCTAGGCGTTGCCTTGATTACAACCATCGCATTTTTCGCAGGCTGGTACGGCAACCGAATGGACGCACGCAAACGTGCTAAGAAAGAGCGCTTGGAACGCATGCAAGCGGAGCTAGTAGCACAGTATGAAGAAGATATGCGCTTGTATCACGAAGAACAACGGCAAGCTGAAGCTGAAGCTTTGGCAATGGCTAGAAAAGCTATCACGCCATCGTTTGACTATTAGGAGGAAATATGGAATTAAAAACAGGTGACTACATCAAAATTTTAAAAAATGGTAAGTTTTTAAAATCGTACAAATTAAAAAAATATGTACGGAAATATAATTAATACCACACATAGGATTTATCTTCGTGATACGCTAGCAAGTAAACTTGATAGCAAATGTACTATATCTGGAATTGTTAAATGGGAGGATTTGAAATGATACATAAGTTCAGAGCTTGGGATAAAGAAACAAAAACAATGAACGGTATGGCCGAGATTTACAGGAACAGAAACCAAGAAATAGAGTTACATCCAAGAGATGAAAATATCATCCTCATGCAATCAACAGGTCTCAAGGATAAGAATGGCAAGGAGATTTTTGAGGGGGATGTTGTCCAATATCAAAATACCAAAGTTCCATCTGCTGACAGTAAAGGAGTTATCAGATATTTTGATAATTGGGCCATGTTTGGGATTGATATAGAACACAACGAACCAAGAGCGCTATTCTTTAACGGCTTGGCCGACCACATATCATTAGATGTCGTCGGCAACACATACGAAAAATCCAGAATTAATTAAATAGAAAAGGGAGAAAGAAAATGAAAAAGGAATTAAATTATCAGTGGTAGGCCTAACAGCTGTGGCAGGGTTACTAATCAGCACAAATGTATTGGCAAGTGAAGTTGCTAAGGACGGAAACCAAATTCAGGTCACAGAACCTGAAATTACATACAATGCAGAGGCTTCTGAAACCTATGTAAACAAAGACTTGAAATACCACACAGAAATCCCTGATGAGATTGACATTGAGGAAGGCGATACACTTACCTATACATTGCCTGAACAGCTTCAATGGACTACCACACAGGAGTTTGATGTGACTAGTCCTGAGGGTGAAGTAGTAGGACGGGCTGTAGCCTCAAATGACTCACAGAATGTAACTACTACTTTCAACGGGTACTTTAAAGAGCACCCACTTAACAAACAATTTGACATGACACTTTCAACCATGTGGAAGAAGGAAGTAGTCACAGAAGGTCAAAAATATGACCTCAGCTTCAACGGCACAGTTGTTCAGCAGGCAGAGGTTAAACCTCAAGGCAAAGCCAATCCTACTGAGATTGTAGCCAAATGGGGCTGGCAAGACAAAGATGACCCTTCACTTATCCAGTGGGGAGGACGTGTGAACTTTGTGAAGCATGACCTTCATGATGTGAATGTATCTGACACCTGGGACGATAATAACGGATATGTTGAGGGCTCAATGCGTCTGTTTGAATTATCATCAGCAGAGCCTTGGGTAGGTATCCGTGAAATCCCTCTCACAGAGGCTAATGTGCAATTCTACAAGAATGGCTTCAAGTTCAACCTGCCACATGTGACTAACATTGTGAGCGTGGAATACAAAACACGCCTGAAGAATAAGTTACAGAACCCTGTGAATGTACTACGCTTCACAGCAAGTGGTCAGGAGTACAGCTTTGAGCGTGAGATTGTGGTTGCAAATGCCAAGGGTTCAGCTAAGGGCAAGGTGCGTCCATTCACTTATGATGTACCACCCGCTCCTGTGTATGACATTCCAGAGTACACAGGAGACGCTGTACCGTTAGATCCTCCTACAGTTGACAAGCCTGAGTGGAATGGAGGAGTAGTGCCAAATGATCCGCCTGTGTTAGACTTGCCCGAGTTGGTTATTCCAGAAGAGCCTAAATCGCTCGAAAAAGAGCTACCCGCTCCAAGCACCAAGGAAGAACCAAAAAATGCAGTAGAGAGCAAACTAGACACCTCTGCTAACGAGTTACCCAAGACGGGAGAAGTCAGCAACGTCTTTCTGTCAATCCTTGGCGTATCTGCTCTAATCTGCGTTGGGACAATCTGGCACGATAACAAGAAAAAGTAAGAGGGGTTGAAATAGCAAATCCAAAAAATAGGCGCTTCTACTGGTTGCAGTTGTCCGAGGAGTTCTTCAAATCGAAAGAAATGAAGCTCCTCCGACGGCTTCCAGGAGGCGAAGAGCACACGATCATCTATCTCAAACTCATGCTAGCAAGTCTGCAAGACAACGGAAATATCTATTTTGAGGGTTTGGCTGACAGTCTGGCAGAAGAAATGGCTCTTATCATCGATGAAGATGCTGAAGCGGTCAGAATGACACTGATGTTCCTGGAGCAAAAAGCTATTGACGACATCAGACAATTTTGCCTATAAACTGGAACAAGTGCCAGAGATGATAGGCAGCGAAACCGCAAGCACCCGTAGGTCTCGCAAGCATCGAAGCACACAAAAAGCGTTGCATTGCAACACTGATGCAACAAAGTGCAACGGAGATATAGATATAGAGTTAGAAAAAGAGATAGAGATAGAAAAAGATATAAAAATAGATAAAGAGATAAATATAGAATCAGAAGTTAGAGTAGAGAAAGAAAAGAAAAATGCAACTCCGACTACTGCTGCTGAAATATCTCAATACTATCAATCCAGAATAGGAGTCCTTGACGGCGTACAGTATCAGAAATTGATTGAGTACCATACTTTTGACCACTTGGAACTTGAGCTTATCAAGCGAGCCATTGACAAATCGGCTGATAATGCGGTTAGAAACTTTGGATATGTCAATCGCATCCTGAAAAACTGGGCGCAGAACGACATCAAGACGATTGCCCAGCAGGATGAAGACCAGAGGCGATATCTGGAAAAGAAAGGCATCTATAAGCCGGACTCTAATATCCCTGAATGGTCGAAAGAACATCCCAATTACCAAGCGCCTGAAGAGCCAACGATACTATCAAGAGAGGAGTTCTTAGCACAAGATGACTAAAATTAACTACGAACAAGTCGCAGGGGAATGAATCTCTGTATAAGCAGTATAAGAACACTTTTGCTAAATGGTTCAACATGCAGCTATCCAGAAAGCAATATGTGGAATTTGTGGACGTGTGTCGAGAACATGCGAACATGCACCTCAATCCGTTTAGCATGTGCGCCTACATTCTCAAAAGGCCAGTAGGAGAAATTGTGACTAGATTTTTTCAAAAAGGAGATAAAACATGACAATACCAGAACTTGAAACAGCGCTGCTATATCATATCACACCTAACGAGCGCAAACGCCTGAAATGGTACAAGAAACATGATGTGGTTAAGTTTGTTAAGGAGTTAGGAAAACTTTGGCGAAAATACAAGGGAGAAGAAAATGGATAAATTACACAAACGGATTTTACAGGCCATTCCTGTAGGAAGTGACCGGCCAAGACCACGGCGGGAAATTGAACAGATGCTCGGCCTGAGCAAGCGATCTGTAGAAAAGGCTATCGAGCGATTGATTTATCGAGATGGTATTCCTATCGTGGCAATCAAACAAGCCGGGCATAATGGCTATTATCTACCAAGGAATGAAGAAGAGCGCCAGGAAGGTCTGCAGGCTTACAAAGGTCAAATAAGAACCTCACAACGCCGAGTATCAAAAGTTGAGTCAGTCGACTTGGTGAAGTTCCACCAGGCGCTAAAGGAGGGGAGTCTATGCTCGAACCGTTTGACTATGACAAGTGGCTGACGACAGAACCTGAAGAAAAACCGGAGCGTCCGGATCCCGACAATTGGGTTTATAGTGCTGGACGGTGGGTGTATGTGGGGGACGAAGTATGACAGCATACCTACTAAAAGAAATTGATCGCTGGCGCTCTGAGTATATTCACCTCGGCCACGAACTGGGTGAAGTCATCAACGAGCAGCAGATAGAATCTTGGCACTTAGCCAAGAAAACAAGCGTCTCAAGCGTGAAAAATTGGAATTTGAAACAGACGAAAAGGAGAAAATAGAATGACTAACAAAGTGCAAGTAGTCAGCCACAAGGACTACTTCAATGCGCCAGCCGTACAGGCCAAAATCAATGAGGTCACTAACGGATCAGGCAAACAGTTTGTAGCAAGTCTTTTGTCAATCGTTAATAACAACAATCTTTTGACAAAGGCTAGCAACGAAACAATCATGACCGCAGCTATGAAAGCAGCAGTCCTTAATTTACCAATCGAGCAAAGTCTCGGTTTCGCTTACATTGTGCCATACCGAAACGAAGCTCAATTCCAACTAGGTTATAAAGGTCTGATCCAGTTAGCTATCCGCAGCGGACAGTTTAAAAGCATTAACTCTGGGAAAGTCTACAAGTCACAATTCAAGAGTTATGATCCTATGTTTGAAACCATCGAGGTCGATTTTACTCAAGCTCCTGACGAGGTCGCAGGATATTTTGCAAGCTTTGAGCTCCTGAATGGTTTCAGAAAATTCACCTATTGGACAAAAGAGCAGACAGAGGCTCACGGCCGACGATTTTCAAAAACATATGATCGTGGCCCTTGGTCTACAGACTTCGATGCCATGTCTCAAAAGACGGTACTCAAGGATATCTTGAGCAAGTATGCACCTCTTTCTGTTGAAATGAAAGACGCACTAGTCGCAGACAGTGAGGGAGAGGATATGACTCGGCCGCCAATTGACATCACACCGCAAGAAAGTCGCGAAGAAGTGCTGGCTCGCAAGCAGCAGCAAATCGAACAGATGAAACAGGAAGCAGCAGAGCGAAAAGTAAAGCAGCAAGCAGAAGCTATACCATCAGTCGATCCTGAAACTGGCGAAGTGCTAGGCCAAGAAATGGATCTGTTGGAGGGAGAGGAGTTTTAGATGACCACAAAAACAAAAGATGTGACAGATAGCTTGGAGCTGGTTCCGGTGACTGACTTAAATTTTGACTTTAAACTGACGCCGGCCAAAATTGAAATTGAAGGTAAGAAAGTTCTGGAGCAGGCCCTGGCAGCCTACCAGAAGAAATATGCAGGATATGTCGTAACTGAAGATACCATTGTCGGCGACACGGCTGTCAAGAACGAGCTAGGACGAGTAGAGCGCCAGCTCACAGCAGCAGTCAAGGAAAAACTAGACGAATACAGCAAGCCGCTTGACGAGGTTAAGGCATGGGTCAAAGACATTCTTGACCCGGTAAAAGCGCTAAAGGAAGATATCGCTGAGCAAATCAAGGCTTTTGAAGCCAAAGAGACCGAAAATCGCAAGCAGACGGTCAAGGACGCTTTTGAGACTGCAATCGCAGAAGAACGGCACAGATCTAGATATAAACCTCTTTGCTATCCACTTTGACGATCTGGCCAAGAAAAAATGTTTTATGGCCGACAACGTGCGCATTAATCAAGCGACGCTTAAGATTATCAGCGACCTGGTGGCAGAAGAAGCGACCAAAAAGCAGCAACGTGAGACCGGGCTTATACAAATCTCAGAAGCGGCTGGAAAGGCTGGCTTCGGCCCGGCGGTTTATATCCGACGGTACGAGCAAGGCGCAGCGTTAGGAGATGTTCTGCAGGCCATTCTTGACGATAAGGAACTGGCTGACCAAGCTAAGGAAAAGGCAGAACTAGCAAAGCGCATTGAAGAAATAAAGTCTATTGCAGAAGCTAAGAATCTAGCTCCCCAGAAATACGTTGACATGCTCAAGGCCGGCAAGTCTGCTCTGGATGTCATCAACATCCTACATGCGGACGCAGCAGAAATGAGACAGGCGCAAGTTGAAACCGAGCGAAATACACAATCAGAGGCGGATGATTTACTCTACAATCAATTTTACGGCACATCAGAAGCTCCTGGCGGAGTTTTTAACCAATCTGAGGGTAATTATACCCAAAAACAAAACAAGGGGCTTAAAACGCAAAATACAGCGTCTGAAGACATCGGTAAAAAATATGGATTTAAATTCACGGTTGATTTGATTTTCCCAGCGGAGAACGCAAAGGAAACCAAGGAGCAATTTAAAGAATGGCTCAACGCTCATGGAGTACAGTTTGAGCCTAAATCAAAATCAGTAAAGGTGGAAATGTGAAATGATTGAATTTATCAAAGAAGCAGGAATGGCTCTGCTATGGGTATTTTTAGGATACCTAGTCGGAGAACGCAATAGCAAAAAGTAATAAAACAAGCCGGGCATCCTTGTAAAACTGCGAACTAGAAAGCGTCAATCGGTTATGTGACCAATGGACGAGCGACTGCCCGTATTTAGCCAAACTCACACAAAGGCAGTCGCATTTTTTTGAAATGATATGACTGAAAATCAAAGAAAAAGCCCTAGCGAAGATGCTGGAGGAGTTAAACAAACCGCATGATATCGCAATGGACCGCATTCATAACTGGATATGCGACCAAGAAGACGAGGATTTGTTCCAGGGGATCTTGAAAGAGCGATACTCTCTGAAATGCGCTCTAAAATATGCAAAAGAAAAAGCTCGTAAATTCGCTGAAAACGGAGTGGCTTGCATTGATGATAATACTGTTTTCGGATGGATTCGAGAATATTTTTGTCTCAAATTCGCAAGTATCCAATATCAAGCAGGTGCCTGTTGAGGGTATCAAGAAGAAAAAGCCAGAAAAATCTCAGAGCTCTTCTGAAGAAAAGATTGATGTAGCCAAAATAAGGGAAGGCGCTGGTCCAGATGATGATATCATCAAAAAACCTAAAATCAAGAAAGAAAGGAGTAGTCGAAGGGCAGTTGGACCTTTTTCGCAGATTTGGCATGAGCAAGATCAACGAACAATGCAAGCGAGAAGCTAACAGACGATTGAAACCACCTGCAGACTTCTGGAGCTGGTGCTACTCGCAAATCACAACATACAAGTGGAGCAATAAGGAAAAGACCATAATTGCTTCAGATTTGGACCTTGGTTATTGTGTCGAAAAGCGACTAACAAAGTCGTCACGGCTTACTTTTTATGACAAGACCTACTTTTTCTCTATCATTCTCAGTACCTCGAAGCGCATCGAGATCCAATCTTATGAATTTCGATCAAAATTAGTCGACGGAAAGCAGTTCATTGATTGGCATTTTACAAATTTAGAGCGATTTGAAAATGATAAGCATGTTAAAATCGGCCAAGATTACACCGGACAATATTATCCGTATCTATTCGCTAATTATTTTGGAGGCGGATATTATACAGGCAATAAATTCTATCCGAACAACTGGATTGAAAAGTTGAAAAAAGTATCCGAACTTAAATATTTGAAGTTTGGCTATATTGACTACTGGGAAATCGAACGTCTCTATAAATACAAATTTGAAATTGAATTTGCTCAGAAAATTCATGCTTACAAATTAGCTGATGAAATCATGAGTTATGGCTACAACTGGTCACCATCTACTGGTTATACAAAAGGCGTGGATATGCGGACCTTAAACCGCAGATGGCTCCAGAAGAATAAACAATTTTTCAAAAATTCAAATCGCAGTTTCACTGAGTTCGAGCTTAGCCGCCGGATTAAAGAGCGAAACGGAAAACTTGTGCCAGGTATTGAGTCTTATCTGACTTACCATGATATCAAGCATATACCAAAAGGTGTCGGGATCAATAAATTCCAAAACTGGGTCATTAAGCAAAAACTTGATTTTAAAGAGTATATGGACTACTTAAAAATGCTGGACACAATGGGAATTGAGCCTGAGGGTGATGCTATGCTTGTCCCTAAAGACTTTAATGCTATGCACCGACACACAGTAGAGCTTTATAACCAATTCTTAGAGGACGAGCGCAAGCGTAAGAAAGCCGAGGAAGACAAGAAGCTGGAGACTGAGTTTAAACGACGCAAGAAACTGGACAAGGTCGTCTGCGGGTACAGCTTCCATGTGCCGGACAAGGTCGCAGAGCTTATCTACGAAGGCAAGAAACTTCACCACTGCGTCAGTTCATATACCGATAAGCACTTTAAAGGCCAGACGACAATCGTTTTTGTCAGGGCTGAGAATGCCCCAGAACGCCCGCTATATACTCTAGAAGTAAAAGCGGGTCATATAGTCCAGTTCAGAGGGAAATATAACCACAGCGTCCCTGACGAGGTCTGGGATATAGCCAGAGACTGGATGCAGCAAGTCAAATTAATTAAAACCACTACAGCAGCATAAGGAGAAAATATGCACAAGATAAAAGTTACAGAAAATATTGAAGCACTGATTGAGCGCCAAAATCGCACAATCGAAGTCACTACAAGCCTGCCTTGGGATATTGAAGTGGAATTTGCACATCAAGACCAAGACGTTAGCCTTGACGAGAGCGGTGACATCTTTGAGCCGGTCTTTGAACTGGCATTATATGCTAAACCTAAGCAAAAATTGACTCTGACGTCATCAGGTCAAGCAAACGCGCACAAAAAAGAAGTCGCAGAAATTATGAAGTTTTTTGACTTCGTAAATGACAACAAGAAAAACCTGTTTGAAATGACAGGTGTGATGGGAGTTGTGGAATGAGTTTAATACTATCCATTGACGCAAGCACGAGCGCTACAGGTTGGGCCGTTTTTGACGGCTCACAGCTTGTAGAAAGCGGGGTGATCAAGGCCAAGGGCAGCTTTTTAGAGCGAGCTCTAGTGATGGCCTCAGAGTTGCGAAAAGTCCAGCTGCGGACAATTAAAGAGCGAGGGAAACCCTTTGAGTCCATTGCCGTTGAAAAGAATAATGTCGGAGGCGTTAATCAGCAATCAGTCATTAAGATTGGTATTGCAACAGGAATCATTCTAGGGAAACTGATAGCTGATGATGTTTACTTTGTCAATGTCTCAACCTGGCGCAAGTACAGTGCTATCAAAGGCAGAGGGAAGAAAGAGTTGAAACAGCAGGCCATCAGCTTAGTTAGCCAACTCTATCAGAAACAAGTCAAGGACGACGAAGCAGACGCAATCATGATTGGTCGCTACTTCGTTGAAATGATTGATTTCAAGGACGGACTAGAAAGTCATAGATTGAGCAGGTGACAGTATGACGAAGTCAGATTTAGAGGCTTACAAAATAAGTCTTGAGCGCTGCAGAAATCGACTAGCAGACAAACAGGCGGAAAAAGAAGTTATATCCTCTTTTGGCCATGGAGCAGCAACCAGACGCAGGGAACGGATGCGCGAGAACATCCGAAATTTAGAAAAGAAAATCAAGGAGTTGGAAGATGAATAAACAGGAATTGATTGAAGCAATCCAAAAAGAAAGCACTTTTGAAAGAATTGACGATAAAATTGTCAACATAATTCGACCTAACGAAGTATTCGTCTTGATTGATCAGTTAGACAAACCTAAAAAAGTCCAAATTCCTCGAATTGTGGCGAATTGGATTGAGAGTTACAAAAACGCTCGATTGTCTCTATCATACGCTATGAGTAATATTTCTCCCGAAATTCGTCAATGGATGGATGGAGATTGTGTGACTAAGGCAGAAATATTCGCTCGTGCTTGGCTTGATGGATATGAAATCGAGAAGCCAAAGTATGTAGTCACAGATGGCAATCATTTGTATTTCAAAAAATATCAAGAAGACATTGAAATTGTCATACTAGTTGACGAACAACCAGGCACGATGACATACGTTAAGAAATTTGATACTAAAGAAGAAGCGCAAAAGGCAGCAGATGTTTTGGGTTGGAAAGTTGAAGAGGTTAGGATGACTGAAAGCAATGTACAGAAATTTTACAGAATTTTAGCCGAAAAAACCAAAACTTTCGGCACAAAGAAAGAAATGATGGCACAGCTAGGGTTTGATGGTGCTAAGTTGAACTCTGATCGGACTAGGCTTAACAGCGACGAAAGAGCAGGACGCTTCCCGCCAGTTCGGCTGATGATTAAGCTAGACAGTTTGTTTGATAAAGAGTTCCTGATTGCTTGTTTGCGTGAGAAAATGGATTGCAAGACAGTTGATAAGCGCTGGCTAAAAGTTGCGCAAGATTACATCGACGACAATTCGAAAATTGAGGGGGGGGTAACATGCGACAGCGAAGCGGAGCGTCAACGGAAGCTAAAACGCAGATTGAAGCGTGAAATGTATCTAGAAAGGTCTTTTGGAATTTAAAAAGGAGGGAATATGCAACAATCAAGAATTGAGAGACTTGAGCACGAAGTAGCCAGGCTGCGGATATTGACAACGTTGGCCATGGCAGTTCTCATCGCAACACTACTAGTCTTTGTTTATGCAACTCAAGGACAACTTAATCAAATCAAAGAACTAACAACAAAGATGGAGCAAGTGGAAGGAGCGAACAGATGATACCGAAATTTAGAGCGTGGATTAAGTCAGAGAAATGTTTTGCGGATTATATAGAATCTATAAGGTATTACTCATCAGAAATTGACCTCTGTTGGGGAGGTATCTGCGAGAGTGACACTTTTAATCTTGACGACGTGGAGCTTATACTTTCCACAGGCCTAAAAGACAAAAATGGCAAGGAGATTTTTGAGGGAGATATAGTTCAATATCAAAATAGCAAAGTTCCATCTGCTGACAGTAAAGGAGTTATCAGATTTTTTGATAATTGGGCTATGTTTGGGATTGATATAGAATACAACGAACCAAGAGCGCTATTCTTCAACGGCTTGGCCGACCACATATCATTAGAGGTCGTCGGCAACATCTACGAAAATCCGGAATTGATTGAATAGAAAAAAGGCCGACACACTGCAGCCCTTCGGTATATTTTCGATAAACCTATTATACCACAAAAGGGAGGCAAAAAGTGAGTAAGGCTAAAGAATTATTAAACGAGCTACAAAGTCTAGATTTAGATATTCAGAGCAGGATAGATGAAATCAACGAGCTTGAAGCTGGTTTGCTTTCAAGCCCTAAGTTTAAGTCTGACAAAATCAAAGGAGGACCAACTCGGAAAATTGATGATGTCTACTGCCAGCTTATCGTGATGAAGGAAGCCATAGAACAGGATACGAGTGAAATCATCATGCGAAAGATTGAACTTGGACGACTGATCAATAAGCTGAAAAATCCAAGACATAGGACGGTACTTAGAATGACTTATATCATCAAGCAAGACGTCTTCGATATATGCGATAAACTAGACATCAGCCAGAGTTCTTACTATTCGCAACGTAAGACTGCCATTGAAGAACTGGATAAAATTCTGGAATAATTTGGAATAACTTGGATAAATCTGGTGTGCACTGTAGCTCTGATGTGCTAGAATGGTAGTATCAAGAATTAAAGCAAAGGCACCTTAGGCAACAGCCTAGAAAAGCTTCGACAAAAACTGCCAGCTTGGGTTACTGGTGGCGATAGAGTAGGATGTTTTAATATCGCAAGGTGAGGCAATAAATGCCTTGCTTTTTTCATTCCACAAGAAAGCGAGGTAGTCCAGTGAGTGGGTAATCTTACGGTTAAGCAAGAGAAGTTCGTCCAAGGTATAATCTCTGGACTATCTCAGAGGCAGGCATATAGAGAGGCTTATCCATCAGCCAAAAAGTGGTTAGATAATAGCGTGGATAGCAAGGCGGTAGTCCTCTTGCAAAATGCAAAGGTTATGAAAAGGTACAGAGAGCTTCTAAAGGAGTTCTCAAATATGTCCTTGTGGTCCAGGGAGCAGGCTTTTAACGAGTATGAATGGCTTAAAAACAAAGCTCGAGCAAGCATTGAACAAGACGGAATCAGACAAGCTAATTCCAATGCTTTTCTCTCTGCTCTGGACGGCATGAATGAAATGGCATGGAAGGATCTAGAGCTGACAGACGAGAAGTTGAGAAAAGAGATTGAGCTGCTTAAGATTAAGATTGAGAGTGGCCAAGGCTCCAAGTCTGATACAAGTCTCATGACGGCCCTTTTGGAAGCCGTGAAAGGCGGTGACTAGCTTTGGATATAACCTTTTCTAAGAAGCAACTAGACATCATCAAGCGACCTTTTAATTATGAGCTCGAGGTCAACGAGGGGACACCTCGGAGCGGTAAGACTACAGCTGGCCACTTTCGATATGCCAGGTATCTGATTGAGTCTCCAGACGAAAATCACCTTATAGCAGCCTATAACCAAGAGCAAGCTTACCGTCTATTTATCGACGGTGATGGCACAGGTCTAATGCACATCTTTGACGGGAACTGTAAAATCAAGCATGACGAACACGGCGATCACTTGCTGATTGATACACCTACCGGCCAGAAGCGGGTATATTACAAAGGCGGCGGCAAGGTAAACAGCGTTGGAGCTATTACTGGTATGTCACTAGGATCTGTGGTTTTTTGTGAGATCAATCTCTTGCACATGGATTTTATTCAGGAAGCGCTGCGGCGTACCTGGGCGGCTAAGCTACGATATCATCTAGCAGACCTCAATCCTCCAGCGCCACAGCATCCAGTCATCAAGGACGTTTTCGACGTGCAAAACACACGCTGGACGCATTGGACTATGGATGACAATCCTATTCTTTCTGACGAGCGGAAGCAATCCATTATTCAATCGCTGAAGAAAAATCCTTATCTCTATAAGCGGGATGTACTCGGCCAACGTGTCATGCCTCAGGGTGTCATATACGGCCTGTTTGACCTTGAGAAGAATGTCAGCGACATATTGACCGGACAGCCTGTAGAGATGTATTTTACGGGCGATGGTGGCCAATCGGATGCGACATCCATGAGTTGCAATATCGTAACAAGACACAGAGAAGATAGCAAGACTTTCTTCCGTCTCAACCGTGTTGCTCATTACTACCATAGCGGAGCGGATACAGGACAGGTTAAAGCAATGTCCACTTATGCAGTTGAGCTCAAAGCATTTATTCGGTGGTGTGTTAGCAAGTACCAGATGCGCTATACAGATGTCTGGATTGACCCGGCTTGTAGGTCTCTGAGAGAGGAATTGCATAAACTAGGAATACAGACCAGAGGAGCCATGAACAACGCTCATGACGTCAGCAGCAAAGCGAAAGGTATTGAGGTAGGGATTGAACGTGGTCAAAATATTATCTCATCAGGCCAGTTCTTGCTTATCAATCACTCTGAAGAGGAGTACGATCATTATCACTTTTTGAAAGAAATCGGTCTTTACAGCCGAGATGATAACGGTAGGCCGATTGATAAAGACAACCACGCAATGGATGAATATAGATATAGCGTGAACGTGTTCTATAAGCGTTACGCCAATTTTTAGCAACAAGGAGCCAGTAAATGGGCATCATACAGACTATTAGAAATCTATTTAAGAGAGGACAGTACGCAATGACGACAGACAGTCTGACAAGCATTACAGACCACCCAAAAATCGCTGTCACTAGCGCAGAATATCAACGCATTAACGATAATCTGAGGTATTTTCAAAGCAAGTGGCCTAAGGTTGAATATCTCAATACAGATGGAATCAGGAAGCGTAGGAAAGCCAATCATTTACCGATTGCACGAACAGCGGCCAAGAAGATTGCAAGCCTGGTATTTAACGAGCAGGCAGAAATCAAACTAGATGACGATATTGCTAACAAATTCGTCCAGAAGACGCTCAACGACGACCGCTTTAACAAGAACTTCGAGAGGTATCTTGAGAGTTGTTTAGCTCTTGGAGGTCTTGCTATGCGGCCTTATGTGGATAACGACCGAGTGCGGGTGTCATTCGTGCAAGCGCCTGTCTTTTTGCCACTGCAATCCAATACTCAGGATGTATCAAGCGCCGCTATCGTGACCAAGACGGTAAAGTCTGAAGACAAGAGAAATGTGTATTACACATTGATTGAATTTCATGAATGGGCAAAGGATGGAAAGTATATTGTCACGAACGAACTTTACAAGTCAAAGGATGTTGACAAGGTCGGAGATCGTGTTGCTTTGGCCGAACTTTACGAGGACCTTGAGGAGACGGTAGAGCTTGACGGACTATCCCGTCCTCTCTTCACCTACCTCAAACCCCCAGGGATGAATAACAAGGATATTAACAGCCCACTCGGTCTGTCTATCTTTGACAATGCTAAGAGCACCATCGACTTTATTAATACCACTTACGATGAATTTAAATGGGAAGTCAAGATGGGGCAGCGCAGGGTAGCAGTGCCTGAAAATCTAACTGAGACAAGGATGGTTTCAAGAGATGGCGACGTTCAAACAGTCCAACGATTTGACAGCGAACAGAATGTCTATCTGAGGCTTTCGACAAGCGACATGGACGGTGGCCAGCTAACAGATTTGACAACTCCTATCAGAGCCGAAGACTATATCAAGACTATTAACGAGGGTCTGAGTCTCTTTGAGATGCTTCTAGGAGTATCTGCAGGGATGTTTACCTTTGACGGCCAGAGCTTGAAGACGGCCACAGAAGTAGTCTCAGAGAACTCGGATACTTATCAAATGCGCAACAGTATTGTGAGCCTGGTAGAGCAATCAATAAAAGAGTTAATCATCTCAATATGTGAAATAGGCAAGCTTTATGATCTCTATCAGGGAGAAGTTCCGGAGATGGCCAATATCACAGTCAATCTTGATGACGGCGTCTTTACGGACAAAAACAATGAACTGGAATACTACACCAAGGCGCTGGCAAGCGGTCTTGTGAGTCGTGAGTATGCTATCCAGAAAGCGCTGGGAGTATCTGAAGATGAAGCCAAGAAGATGATTATAGCTATCCAAAACGAAGCTCAGGTGGCCGCTAATCAAGCCAGAACTCAAGAAGACATTGACATTTATGGAGAATAAGGAGCATGGCCAAAAGCAAGAAGAAACCAATCAAACTGAATGATGAACAGCTCTTGCTAGAGGCTAGCCAAGCAGCGGACATCTACCACCAGCTAACCTTAGACCTCTTTGACCAGGTCATTGATCGATTAAAAGAGAGGGGGACGGCCAGTCTTGAGGATAACCCCTATATCTGGCAGCTTGAGAAAATGTCAGAGATGGGCTTGCTCAACGATGACAATGTCAAACTTATTGCTGAGCGATCGGGTATTGCTGAGAAACAACTTAGACACGTTATAGAGGGTGAGGGATACAGGGTCTACCAAGATACCAAGCAGCAGCTTTTAGATACGCTGGGAAAGTCTGGGAGTGTTGTAAATAGCGAACTTCAAGACCGTCTTGCTTCGTATGTCGGCCAGACCATGAGCGACATCAGCAACCTGACAAACTCAACCCTGCCGTCCAGTGTCCGAAGTGTCTATCAATCCATAGTTGAGGAGTCCGCGCGGCAGCTGTTATAACAGGTTTAAAGACCGCTGACAAGGCCATATCAGACACTGTCATGAAATGGGTCGACAAGGGCTTTTATGGCTTTACAGATAGCTCAGGGAAACGCTGGAAAGCAGATACTTATGCCAGGAACCTGATTAAATCCACCGCCTGGAGGACATACAACGAGGCTAGAACAGCACCGGCTGAGGAACTCGGGATAGATACTTTTTACTACTCACAAAAGCCAGCAGCCCGAGAAATGTGTGCTCCTCTACAGCACAGGATAGTTACCACTGGAAAAGCTCGGACGGAGCATGGTGAGAAAATTTTGGCTCTGGATGACTACGGTTACGGAAGTCCAGGAGGATGCCGAGGCGTCAACTGTAGCCATGTCATGACACCTTTTGTAGTTGGGGCTAACTACAAGCCCGAACTTGGTCCAGACGTAAAGGACATCACGCCGGAGCAGGCGATAGAAAACGCCAACGCAGAAGCCAAACAGAGAGCCTTAGAGCGCTCTATCCGAAATAACAAGGAAAAGCTGCACGTCGCCGAAAAGCTGGGTGACCAGGAGCTTATAAACCGCTACAAAAACAAAGTGCAAATCCAACAGGGAGCCATGAGGCAATACCTGAAAGATAAGCCATTCTTACATCGGGATTACAGTCGGGAGAAATACTATAGCGACCCCTACACGCAGGCCAAGAAAGAGGTTAAGCTTAGGGAAAATCTGGCCAAACTCGAAAAGCGCAGATCAGAGCAAAAAGAAATGCAGAAAAAGTTCAATTTTGCTGTTGAAAGTGGTATAATTAAGACAGAAATTAACAACGAGCATTTCGAACGGCATGTCAAAGGGACTAGAGGGTATGAAGATTATCTAAATTCTAACCTGGCCAAAGGAAAGAACATGCCAAGTTATCTGACAATCACAAAAGAAGAATGCCAGAAATTAGTGGATCACTATGCTGGAACTGGACAATTTAAGTACAATCCAAAAACAGATAAAATGCAGGAAATCATCTCACAAAACAAACCTATCGGAACTTATATAGACCCTAAAACTGGGCAAGTTATCGAAGATGTTACTGATTTCCGCATTCATTACAGTAAAACTGGTGCGCACATTGTACCAACTATCAAAGGGAAAGGGAAACGAAAATGAGTAAGAAGTTATGGAATTATCTACGCTCAAAAGTTCGTGTAGTTGATATTAATGGCAATATCATTGTCGGACTTGTTACGGATTTTGTCGATGAAATGGATAACGACGAGCAAGATGAAATCACTATCCTCATTGATGGATCAAATCCTGACATCCCGACTGAGGTTTCTCTATATGAGAGAGATATCTCATCAATCCAAGTAATAACTGGCGCATAGTTAAATCTAGGCGCTTTTCTAACGTTTAAAAATCAAGACTGGCTTTGCCGGTCTTTTTTCTTGCCCTGGAGCATGGCGTAAAACTGTCTGAATTCGTCCATGTGACGTAAAAAAGGAGGAGTTTTAGACATGAGTTTAAAACGAGAAATGTTAGTCGAAGCCGGTATCGAGGACAAAGAGCAGCTTGATAAAATCATGGCAGCGTACGGGTCAGGGATTGAGTCAGCGAAGTCCGGATTGCAGGCAGAGATTGACAGTTACAAACAGCAACTTGAGCAACGCGACCAAGCTATCAAGGACTTACAGGACAAAGAGGGAGCGAGTGAGGAAGCTAAGAAGCAACTAGCAGACCTACAGGCTCAATTTGAAACCTACAAGACGGACAGCGAGGCTAATCTTGCACAGTTGCAAAAGACCAATGCTGTAGCCCTTGCTTTGAAAGATGTAGGAGCTTACAACTCTGAGGATCTCATGAAGTTTATTGACCCTAGACAAGATCGAACTAGGCGAGGACGGGAAACCAGTTCTAGAAGAAACTATCAACGGTCTCAAAGAGTCCAGTCCTTACTTGTTCCAGCAAGGGCAAGAGCAAGCAAAGCCGCAACCGCGCTTTCGGCTGGTGGAAATCCACCGGCTGGAACAAACCAAGAAGACGCCTTTTTGAAGGCTCTAGGATTAAATGACTAATAGGAGAATGATCAATGACAATTAACTACATCACTAAACATGAAGGCACCTTTGAAAAGAAATTGATGCAGGGCGCCCTTACAAGCATTTTGGAAACTCAACAAGTAAATTGGCTAGGAGCCAAGTCGTTCGAGTTGCCAACTATTTCAGTTACAGGCTATAAGGCGCACACTCGATCTAAAGGATACAACGCTGGTACAGTATCAAACGACAAGAAAGTTTATACGCTCGGATTTGACCGTGACGTCGAGTTCTTCGTAGATGCTGCAGACGTCGACGAAACAAACCAAGAGCTTTCTGCCGCTAACGTATCTAACACATTCATCACAGAACATGCAACTCCAGAAGTTGATGCTTACCGTTTCTCTAAGATGGCTACAGAAGCTATCACAAATAGCCACTTCAAGTCTGAGGATGACCTATCAGAGGTGAACATCTACACTAAATTGAAAGCTGCCCTCTTGCCGGTTCGTAAATACGGCGCACAAAACATCGTTATGTATGTTTCTAGCGAAGTTATGGACTTTTTGGAACGCTCAAAAGAGTTCACACGCTCTATCGCTACTACATCTCCTCAAGGAATTGATACTCGTGTCACTTCACTTGATGGGGTTCAACTTATTGAAGTTTGGGATGATGCACGCTTCAAGACTAAGTTTGACTTCACTGAAGGCTTTGTTAAGGCTTCAGATGGTAAAAACATTAACTTCTTGATTGTTGCTAAGCCAGCAGTAATTGCCAAGGCTAAATTCAACTCAATCTATCTTTTCGCCCCTGGTCAACATACAGAAGGCGACGGATATTTGTACCAAAACCGCCTCTATCATGACCTTTTCGTCTTGCAAGCCAAGAAAGACGGGGTCTATGTATCTCATAAATCTGCTTAATAAGGGGGTAGAACATGCGTAAGTACGAAAAAGGGAATCAAGTCTACACAGTACAAGAAGGTAGCTTGCTTGAAGCTCAGCTAATCGCTGATGGATTTGAAGAAGTGATTGAAGATGGCCAAATCTCAGAGATTTTGGCTACTCATTCACTTTCGGACATGACTTTGGCAGAGCTGAAAGCTCTTGCGAAAGAAAGAGGGGTTGAAGGTTATTCGACCAAATCGAAAGACGAGCTTTTGGAGGTACTAAATGGCCAAGTTTAAAGCAAAATTGAACGTCTATCTTGCTAAGTCTGACCGCCACTTTGACAAAGGGCAAGAATACGAGCTGGATCAAGACGAAGCCAATAGAATCAATAGTCTGTTTAATGAGGTTGTTGGTGGTGATTGCCTTGAACTTGTTGAAGGGCCTGAGAAAGAGTTAGTCGAGGTGGAGACATCCACCTTTTAAGGAGGTGTTAAATGGCCTATTTGACAAAACAAGAGTATAAAGACTTCGGATTTGGTGAGACGACAGACTTTGACAGTTTGCTCAAGCGTGCTGAAATGGCTGTAGACCTCTATACTCGGGATTTTTACTCTTACAACGACTTTGAGCGCGATTTTGAGCCAAGGCGGCGGGCTGTAAAGAGAGCTGTGGCCTTTCAGGTTTCTTATCTGGATAGCACAGGCATCATGACGGCAGAGGACAAGCAGGCAGTGGCCAGCATGTCAATAGGTCGAACATCTGTAAGCTATCAAAACGGCTCTCAGAGCTCCTCTCAGTGGCTTTCTTTGGCCGCTCGTTATAATCTATCTCGGGATGCAGAAAACTGGTTGAAATCGGCCGGATTTGGATTTGTGAGGGTAGAATATGATAGATAAGAGAATGCTTCCTGACTCTGTTAAAATCCAGAAGCCGGCAGGAAAGGATGACTGGAGCAAAAGAAACCTATTCAGAGCCCTTGTTACTATCGCCTTGCAAGTTTGACCGAGTCTTATCTCACACAGGAGCCGGAAGCAACAGAAGCGAGACGAAGCCATCAACGGTGATTGTTTACCCTCGATTCTGTCCGGTCGAATTGGACAAGTCTTACTTAGGCGGTGTCGTTGACGATGACGGCACCATCTATCTTGTTCGCAGTATCATCCCGCAGTATCATCCGCTAACCAGAAAGCTTCTAGCTTATGAAATTGAGGTGATTTGATGTCTGGAGGTGTCAAGGTGTCTTTTAATCTCAAGGGGATTGAAAGAAAGGTCTCTCCTCAGGCTCTGGCCAAAGGAAAGCTAGCCATAGCTAACCAGATGCTCTTGGATATGGAGCAATTTGTTCCTCGTAAAGGAGGAGACTTGAGAGGGAGCGGAAGCGTCCAAAGAGACCGAATCACTTACTCAAAGCCATACGCCAGAGCTCAATACTATGGCAGTTCTTACAACAAGAACAGAAGTTTTAAATTTAGGAGGTATTCAACTCCAGGAACTGGCCCAAGGTGGGACAAGAAGGCATCAGCTATCCATGCGAAAGACTGGTCCAAGGTCGGCCTTTAGAGCCATGGGAGTACGAACATGATCAATAACAACGACTTTTCGACGGTTCTGCTAAATCATATCAAGAAACTGAATCTGGCTATACCAGCTAGACTTGACTACTTGGGAGAACATGAGGACTTGGTTATCTATCCGCTGCCAGGCGGCAAGGTAGAGGCAGAAGATATGGCAGGCACGCAGACAGTGAGCCTGCCTTTTGAAATTGCTATCAAGTCGCAGGATCAGTCACTAACCAACGCCACATTGTGGCTTATTAATACTTCTCTATCGCAGCTTGATTTGGACTTACCTAGTCTGAATCAGTCATACGAATTTTTAGGTCTTGAAGTAGCTAAGCCATTTTTGAATGACTTAGACGAACAAGGCTTCTACATTTATCAGCTGGATATCATAGCCAGCCTCGAAATAGAAAGGAAATAACAAAAACATGGCAAAACGCAAAAACGCCCTACGGAAACACTACATCGCTCCGTTTGACCCGGCAACACAAGATACGGAGCCAGTTAAAGAAAAATACAAATGGCTTGCAAAAGACATCACTTCGTCTTCTCCGGAAGTTGACGAACAGACAGATGACTCTGCAGACTTCGCAGGTGATGGAACACCTGTAGAGACAATCACATCAGTCAAGCGCGGACGATCTTTTGAAGGCAAGCGTAATGACACTGACGAAGCTCAGAATATGATTGCAGATATGCAGGACGAAGTAGGTGATGGCCGCAAAGTATGGTACAAGGAAGTAGATGCCGATGGCAAAAACCAGCGGGTAGGAGTAGCCACTGTCTCTGAAATCGAAATCGGGGACGGTGAGGCAACCGAACATGAAGGTTTTAAGGCCAAAATCATGTGGGATCAGAAACCGAAAAAATCTGCTGTAGTCCCTGGTTAAATCTGAGTGAGGGCGTACAATATGCGCCCTCTTATTTTGTGTAAAGGAGAAAAAATCAAATGGTAGTAATCAATTTACGGAACAAGGTAATCCCGATCGACTTTGGAGAGTTTCAGTTTGAATTTTCAAAGAGCGACGAAAACATCGAGAAGATGCAGTCATTCGCTCGAGATCTGCAGTTAGAGGCTCAGAAAATTGTGGACGAGGACGGCAAAGGAGATGTAACCAAAGCAAGAGAAATTCTTAAGCTTGCCTACAACGGTATCTTTGGCGATGGTTCTTTTGACAAGGTCTATAATCTCTCTGGACAGTCGACAGTTGACTGTATTAATTATTTTATTGAGATTATGCAGGGGGTTGAACAGGAACAAATTTCGAAAGAAAGTCAAGAATTGCTTGATCGCTATCTTGGTAAGTAGCCATGTTTGATTTATCAAGGAGATTTAGAGATGAGCTAGTCCTTGATGATACGAGCTATCCGCTTGACCTGTCTTTTGACAATGTTTTGAGACTCTTCGACATGATACACGACGACTACATCCCTGTTATAGCCAAGCCTATCTTTGCCTTGAAAATATTGCTGAAGACCAGCACTGATAGCGATAAACAGGCGGCTGATAATCTTTTGGAACACTTGGATATCGAAACGGCCTTAGAGATCTATAAACGGATTTCCGAGGAACACGTCGTCATCAAAAGTTCCAGAGGCGAGGTTAAAGAGTATGACTTGGCCGGCAATCTTATTGAGCGTACACCAATAGATGATGACGAGGAAGAAGATGAAAAAGAACCGCTTTTTTCTTTGAAATATGACGGTGTTTACATCTATTCCTCATTTCTGCAAGCGTACAATATAGATTTAATTGAGGCCCAGGGTAAACTTCACTGGCAAAAGTTTAATGCTCTTTTGAACGGACTCCCAAGCAATACGAAGTTCGCAGAAGTCCTGAAAATACGCTCGTGGGAGCCTCAAAAAGACGACACTCAGGAATACATCAGCAGCATGCGAAAGCTACAAACAGAATACGCATTGCCAGAAGAAATTGATTACTAACGAAAGGAGGAACTAAATGGCGGACGGAAGAGTCGTTATTCAAGTTGACATGAACGGCGACAGAGCACAGAGCGGCATTAGTAAGCTAAGGGGCTTACTAGGCGGATTGAGCGATACCGGAACAAAGGTCGGATCAGTTTTCAAGTCTGTCTTAGGAGCGAATCTAATAAGCGGGGCTCTAATGAGTGGTATCGAAGCTTTGACTGGCTCCATAAAGGGTGCTTTTTCAACAGTCATTTCAGAAGGTGCTGCACTCCAACAATCGCTAGGAGGAGTCGAAACACTTTTCAAAGGTTCAGCAGATAAAGTCAAAGCATATGCTGACGAGGCTTTCAGGACCGCTGGGTTATCTGCTAATGCCTATATGGAAAATGTGACAAGCTTTTCTGCTAGTTTGTTGCAGTCTTTGGGCGGCGACACAGAGAAAGCTGCAGATGTGGCTAACAGAGCCATGATTGACATGTCCGATAACGCAAACAAGATGGGTACAGATATCGGGCGCATCCAGGATGCTTATCAAGGATTTGCCAAGGACAACTATACAATGCTGGACAACCTTAAGCTAGGTTATGGTGGCACCAAGACGGAAATGCAGCGCTTGATTAAAGATGCGGCAGCGATGAAAGACATCCAAGACGAGTTGAATGTCTCTGTAGAAGATGGCAATATGTCATTTGGGAATATCGTGAACGCTATTTCAGTTATGCAGAAGAAACTGGAAATCACAGGGACGACAGCTAAGGAAGCTAGCTCAACCCTGAGCGGTTCTTTTGCATCAATGAAAGCTGCTTGGCAAAGCTTGGCCGGGAAGTTAGCTCTGGGTATGGATATAGGTCCATCGCTCAAAAACTTAGTTTCTACAACGTCCACTTTCTTGCTTGGGAATTTTATTCCTATGGTAAGGAATATCATGAAGCAGCTTCCGCAAGCGATTAGTGGTGCGATAGCCGAAGCAGGGCCGCAGATAGAAAATAGCTTCAAAACTCTCTTTTCAAGTTTCGGAGTGGATCCATCTATCTTCAATTCCATCAAAGACACGTTTCGTGATGTCGTGGTAACTGTTGAGACGGTGTTTGCTACGTTGACGAATAAAGCGAATGGCTTTAATAATGTGATTAGCGGTGTTGGAAACATTGTTAAATTAGTCAATTTTGTTATCCAAGACCTAGCAAGGGCTATCCAATTTGCCTTAGAAGCATTCGCTGAAACAGGCGCTATCAACAACGCTTATAAAGCTTTTAAAGACTTAACTGAGGCAGCGCTTGACCTCGCTATGAAGTTAAGCGATGTTATCCCTTGGGATGTAGTAGGCGCAGCCGCCGGGCATTTAGTCAATGCGATTTCAACGATTATAAGCTGGATTTCTAAACTTTCCCAATCTATCAGTAAAGATGTTTGGAGTGGTTTAATCACTGGAATAGGAGGCGGAGTGCTTGCTTTTAAGGCATTCAACTTCCTAAAAATCGTTCAATCCGTTTAACATGTTCAAAAAGAATGCAGACGAAGCAGTGGATGGAGTAGGCCAAAGCGCAGGCAGAGCAAAAAGTACGATAACACAACTTTTCAATGGTATTTCAAATGTCATTAAGTCAAGCGGGACTGCTATCAAGGCAGCGGCGACAGGTATCGGCCAAGGTATCAAAACGGCACTTTCTGGCGTTGCTCCAGTAATCAAGGCCTTTGGTGCAGCACTCAAAACGGCAGGTGTCGGGAATATCCTAGCCTTTGGTGGAGCGGTTGCCATTGCTGCAGTCGGCATCGGAGCAGGAGTAGCTATTATCGCTGCTGGATTTGCTCTTTTAGCTACTCAAAGTCAAGGGATAAGCGCAATCATTGGAGCGGTAGGGCAAGCATTCTCTGCCTTGCAACAGCGATTATCGGTGCATTCGCACAAGCGATTGTAACGGTAGCAGGAGTGCTTCCGACAGTTACATCGGCACTTGCTGGTCTATCTCCGTTGGTTGTAGCAGTAGGGCAAGCAATAGCGGCAGCGTCGCCATTCGTTACAGCGTTAGGGCAAGCATTTACATCAATCATCTCTGTACTTCCACCTGTTATTACAGCTTTGACTGATGGCGCAGCGGCTATCGTAACAGCATTAACACCTATCGTTGAGATTGTGGGGAATGTGTTTACTAATATAGCTCAAATCGTAGCAGACGCTATCGTTAAGATTGTACAAGCGTTAGCGCCATTTATGCCGGCTGTTTCGGAAATGGTCCAAGCGTTAGCTCCAGTCTTGCAGTCGATTGTCGAAGCCTTCACGACGCTAGTTAGTCAGATAAGCCCGATCATCGACAGTATAGCTAACCTCTTTAAGAGCTTAGGAGAGTCTATCAAGACTGTGCTTTTGACGGAGCCAAAGGAGTTATAGAGGGCTTCGGAAATGCTGTAAAATCGATTTTGGACGGTATATCTGGAATATTTGATGCAATCGGAAACGCTGCTTTAAATGCAGGTAAAGGCTTTAAACTAATGGCCGAGGGCGTTGTCATGATTACCAAGACAAACCTTGGAGATATGGCAGCTAGTCTAGCGGCAGTAGCGACGGGAATTGGTGCTATTGCAGCTGTTAGTGGTGGAATGGCTAGCGCAGGCAGTGGAATGAAATTACTAGGCCAAGGAATGCTGATGATACAATCTAGCGGAACAGGGGCATCTACAGCCTTAACAGTTGTGGCAACTGCTCTACCTGCTTTGCTGAGTAGCCTATCTAATATCGGACCTAGTTTGATGCTAGCTGCTAATTCCTTTAGAAACTTTGCGACTGCTGCGATAGCTTCCTTAGCGAGTCTTTCCGGCTTAGGAGCTAAGTTCTCTATCATACAGCAAAACGTTGCTAATGTTACGACTACGTTGTCATATGCCAAAGAGGGTATAGCTGCTTTCGCTGCTTCTTTGGTTGGTATTTCTGCGTCAAGTTCCGGTCTATCTTTGATACAACAGAGTGTTGCAAATATTACTACGACGCTTTCTTATGCTAAAGAAAACGTGAGTGCTTTTTCAACTTCGCTTGTTAGTTTGACGGGGGTTATCCCTAGCGTCTCTGCTGCTTTTTCTACAATAGGCGCTAGTGCACAAGTAGCGATGAATACGTTGATTACTACTATTACAGGGGCTATGGCTAGAGCTGTAACAAGTGTACAGTCTGGAATGTTGGCGATAGTAACGGTTATCCGCTCTAGCGCTATCCAGATGGCACAGGCAGGACTACAAGCAGGCCAAGGTGTATCTCGTGGAGTTACCAATGGTATCCGGTCTGGTGTAGGTCAAGCTACAAGCGCAATGAATACTCTTATATTGTCTGTCCAACGTGTCGGAAATATCGGCGCCAGAAACATGGTTAATATCGGTACTCAAATCGGAAACGGCCTAGCTCGCGGTATGATTGCCGCTTTGCCAGCGGTAACATCAGCAGCTAATGCGCTTGTGGACCAGGCAGAGAGAGCGGCAAAAGCTAGGGCAGATATCAATTCGCCATCCAGGCTCTTTAGAGACCAAGTTGGTCGGTATATCGCCCAAGGTATAGCTGTAGGTATTGAGCAGAACACCTCAGATGTGGTAGACAGTCTTGACAAAGTCCAGCGGGAAATGATGCGCTACAGTTTCCATCCAGAGAAAATGATCAGCCAATCTGCAGGATCTATCACAAGTCAAGTGCAGCTTAAATCAGCCAGTGATAGATTGCAGGGTGGACAAAATAAGAGCGTCAAGGATAAAGCGGATGAATTCCTTCGCAAGGCGTTAGAAGTGGCAGAGGAAGCTGTGAAGAGACCTGTCTATACTGTTCTGGATGACGGCACACTAGTAGCTAAGACAGGAGAAAAATTCAAAAACTGGCAGGATAATCAAAACTTTATTCGCAACAGGATGAGAGGGGTGGAAATTTGACAAAAATCATGACTTTCAACGGAGTTGATATGTCCAAGTATTTTAAGGTCTTGGATGTTATTATCCCGATAGGAAACACAAGGAGTATCGCAACAAGCGACGCTCCTTTTTTGGGCGTAAACGTCCAAAATGTCAAAATAGGACCCAAGAGAATTAAAGTTAAGATCAAGATGCAAACCAGGACTCCGGAAGAGATGGAAGAGCTGAAAGACGAGCTTGCTGGTGTACTGAATGTATCTGAAGCAAAGCGTATCACTTTCAACTTCAAGCCAGGCAAGTACTACATGGGCTTTACTTACGATGACATTACCCCAGATAATATTACTCGCTGGCTACAAAAAGCAGAAATTGATTTTTTGATCCCTGACGGTGTGGCTCACTCAACGACTTACAAGCGTGTAGTGGACTACGAGGAAAACCAAGGAAAGATGGTCTTTGCCATTGATAACAAGGGAACAGCAGATGCTTATCCGATTATCACGTTTAAAGCCAATGACGAAAACGGCTATTACGGCCTTGTTAGCGATAGGTTTGCCTTTGAAGCGGGAAGTATCGAGGAAGCCGATATCGTGCCATATAAACACTCTGAAATCCTCTGGGACTATGTGACTGGCGAGGGTATCATCAAAGGTCTTGCGGATGGTCAGAAGAACGTGGCAATCCTGAATGATAACTCCCAAAATTTGAACGGAACACTAGCCATTCAAAGCGTTTGGGGCAGGCCTCATCTATCCCTTGCTAACCCTGGAGGTGGACCTCTTGGAAATCATGCCGGATCAGTTACTTGGGAAATTCCCGCTGACAGCGTGGGAGAAAAGGGGGCGCTTCACGAGTATATCTGGTGGAGACAGATTTTCTGGGTCAATCCAGCTAATCAATACGGCTTCATAAAGATTTCATTTACTGGTGAAAATGGCGAGTTCCTCTATGGCGTCGAAACCATTAAGCGAGGGAATGGCCTGAATGCAGAGTACAACTTCCTTGCTGCTAATGGAAGCGGTAGCTATAAACTGGTTAAGCAATGGACGTTCTGGCCAACTCACAACCCAAGCGAAAATCCGTTTAACAAAGATAGCGGTCAATCCGACATCTTACGCAGAGACGACGAAGTTCAACTGTTTTGGAATGGTTCGTATCAGAAATTTACTGTCCCTGAAATCAAAGGCAAGAAGTCTATCAAAGTCCATGTTGCTATGGGCGCTTTTGGCGATAAGCCGCTCCCTACACACATGTATTTAGATAGCATCGTTTATCGAAAAGACTTTGTCAATGGCACAAAGGACATCCCTAATCGCTATGCTGCAGGGAGTACGCTTATCATCAATAGCGAAAATGACAGTGTCTTTTTGAACAATCTTCCAAATCTGGATCAAGTAGTTGATGGCTCTCTGTGGCCGGTCATTCCGCCAGGCAAGTCCGAGATTGAGATTCTACAGTCTAGTTGGGCGAAGAAGAAGCCGACAGTATCTATCGAATTTGAAGAAAGGTGGCTTTAATGCTTTTTAACAATCCACGATAGCGCCTTGAAGAAGGTTGCTTTTATCGATAACGACAAGCAGACTACCTTGAATTTCTTCAATGACAAGTGGACACGCTCGCTTGAAAGTGCGACATCAGTCTTTGAGTTTTCGGTTTTTAAGAAGAAAATCCAGTCTGACACATACGTCGAACAAGCCTATAAGCACCTCAATGAGCGTGCTTTCGTTAGCTTTAAATACAAAGGCCGGTCTTATCTCTTTAACGTGATGAAGACCGAGGAAAACGAGCAGATTATCAAGTGTTACTGTGAAAATCTAAGCTTGGAACTCATGCTTGAGTATCAAGAAGCGTATAAAGCCCCTAAAGCCATGACTTTTGAAGAGTATCTGAAAACATGGGGGATTCTCGGTGTCGCTAAACTTGATTTAGGTATCAATGAGCTAACAGATCAGCGCAGAGCGTTGCAGTGGGAAGGACAAGAAACCTCTCTCGCTCGCTTAATTTCTCTTGCTCGCAACTTTGACGCAGAAATTGAGTTTGAAACTCACTTGAAATCCAATAGTCAGCTTGACCGCTTTGTAATGAATGTTTATAAAGCTCACGGTGCTGAAAATCAAGGTGTCGGACGCAAGAGAAATGATGTTGTCTTAAAATATGGCAAGAATGTGCGTAGTATCAAGAGAAGTGTTGACAAGACGCAACTATACAACGCTATCAAGCCAGTTGGACGCAAGGAAGAAACCAAGGAGACCTCAACCAAGGTTTCCAATCCATCAGCTACACAAGCTGCGAATAGCGGCAAGAAATATACTGGCGGTGGTCTAAACTACGCAGGACACCCTATGAGTGCAGGGATAGTCCAAACTATCTTAAATCTCTGTGTGCAGTACAACATACTGCCGTCTGGTATGATTTGTCAGCTATACCTAGAAAGCTTCTGGGGTGCTTCTAATGTGGCCAGAATTGACAATAACTGGTCTGGTATGTCTGGCTCAGCACAGACACGTCCAAGTGGTGTCAAGGTCACAACAGGAAGTGCTAGACCGGCAAATGAGGGTGGAACATACTTCCACTATGCGAGCGTTGACGACTTTATGAAAGACTATGCTTATCTGTTGGCTGAACAGACTAGCGGCGGACGCAAGTTTTACGGTGTCAAAGGCAAGCAGAACATCGAAGAATACACGAAAGGGCTTTTTCGTGTCGGTGGTGCATTATACGATTATGCGGCTGCTGGATACGGCCACTATATCGCTCTCATGCGAGACATCCGGGGCGGTGTTAATCGCTCTAACGGCAATATCCTAGATAAGCTAGACGACCTTTGGAAACAGCCTAACAACCAATTAAGCAGTCCTAGTCAGCCAGTTACAAGAGTAGTCAAAGCCGATAAAACAATAGCTGTGATCAACGAAATGAAAGGACTACAAGGCCGGACAGTCGGTAGTGGTCAATGTTACGGCTTAGCGGCTTGGTATTCTATGAAATTAGGCGGACCTGGTCTGGGTGGTGGCGTAACTGGTTTTTCTGGAAAAGTCGGTGCTGGTATGGCTGCGGCATACATCGGCACGGACTACGCCTGGGGAAACTTCGGATGGTCAGTTGTCCGTCCTCGTGGGACTAACGAGCTAAAAGCTGGAGCTTTAGCAAATATCAAAGCTTATAACGCTTTTCTAGGAACTGGACAGTATGGCCACGTCTCCGTCATCATCGCTAATAACGGCAGTACCGTTACGGTACTTGAGCAGAACTATGCTGGCCGGCAGTATGTGACGTTAGGAACATATAACGCTCAGGCTTATTTGGGAGCCATTGAGACACTTTGCTATCCGCCAGAATTAAAAGCAGGCAAGACAGTCGAGGGCAGGACAGAAACAGGCAGCACGGTTGATGTTCCGGTGCCAGAGATAGAACTTAAAGAGGTAACTGTCAGCACCACACAGGTTGTCATAGACCCTAAGAAAAACAAGAATGGAAGAATGAAAAAGGCGAAGTCGAGTTCTACCTCAAGGATAGCTTGCTATTCGCACCACTGTCTAAACAATTATATCCGTCAGTTTTGACTGGTACTGAGACAGGCGATAACTGGATACGCAAGGACATGGAAGTCGATACAGATAGCGAAGAAGTGCTTATCTCCACGGCCTTGCGTAATCTTAGGAAATATTGCTATCCAGCTATCACATACGAAGCAGACGGATATTTGATTTGGACATCGGAGACACTGTCAAAATTCAAGATACGGGCTTTAGTCCTATGTTGGTGCTGGAAGCTCGTGTCAGCGAGCAGCAAATCAGCTTTACCAATCCGAGCGAAAACAAGACAGTCTTTGCAAACTTCCAAGCCTTGCAGAACAAAGTGTCAGATAGCTTGCTAACTCGCATGGCTAAGCTTGCAGAGCAGGCCATACCTTACGAGCTGAAGCTGTCTACCGACCAAGGAACGACCTTTAAGAACAACACAGGACAGAGCTTGCTCATGGCTACACTAGAGAAGAATGGCAAGGTGTATGAGCCTATCATTTTCTACAAGAAAGGTGACTCTATCATAGGCAGTGGCAGCCAAATGCTTGTCCGTGCGACAGACTTTGAGGGAACTCTGCAAGTGACTGTAGAAGCCTATCTCAATGACGAGAAAGTGGCAACTGCAGAGGTGACTTTTAGCAACGTGGCTGACGGTCAAGCTGGGGCGAAAGGTGACAAAGGCGATCCAGGCGCACAAGGTCCTCCAGGACCTAAAGGCGATAAAGGTGCGCTCGACGAGGAGCAACTAAAACAAGTTAATGACAAGATTGATAGCAAGGCTGACCAAAAGCTGACAGCAGAGCAGCTAAACGCTTTAACAGAAGCTATGCAACTAGCCAAGGCTGAACTTGAAGCAAAAGCCAGCATCGATACGGTCAATGAATGGGTTAAATCCTATCAAGACTATGTGAAATCGGACGAAGCTGGACGAGCTGCCGCAGAAGCTAAGCTTGTAGCAGCAACTCAAAGGGTTGCCAAAATCGAGAACAATCTGGGTGACATGGCCGAGCGTTGGAGCTTCTTAGACAGCTATATGAGCGCCAGTAACGAGGGCTTGATCATCGGCAAGAAAGACGGCTCATCCTCTGTCCGTGTCGAAAGTGACCGCATTAGCTTTTATTCTGCAGGCTCTGAGGTGGCTTACATCTCACAAGGTGTCTTAAAGATTGAAAATGGGGTGTTTACTCGGACGCTTCAAATTGGGCGTTTCCGTGAGGAGCAGTACCAGCTCAATCCAGACATGAACGTTATTAGATATGTGGGAGGTATTTAAACATGGTCAGAGCTAATTTTAGTGGCGCATACGGTCACAATCTACAACTCGAAGTCATTTCAGATGGCTACAGACAGGATATAGCTGGTAATTTTTCGGTCATCAATGTGCAAGTTAGACTCATATCTAATGGATATGCTGCTATTTACGACGGAGCAAACAAGGCATTGACTGTTAATGTCGGAGGAGAATCAAAGAGCTTTTCAGTAGATGCGACTATCAGCCAAAATCAAAACAAATTGATTTTTGACAATGAGTTCAGAGTTCCACACGACCAAAACGGAACAAAGACTGTCAATATCAATGCACGACTAGATATCAATGTCAGCGGTTATGGAAGCGCATCTGTCGGCTTTAATAGACGATTGCCAGACATACCAAGAGCAAGCTCTGGTAGCGATGTGACAGCCGTTATCGGTCAACCAGTGACGATTAACATCAATCGCAAGAATGACGCCTTTAAACACGCTATATGGGCGACATACGGCAGTTTTAATAAGCAGATAACGACTGCTAATGTTGATACCAGCTTTTCTTGGACGCCCCCCCTAGAACTCTGCGAACAGACGCCAAATAGCGCTAGTGGTTTTGGAAATATAACCATCATCACCTACGATGGAAGCAGAGAGATTGGCCGTGATGTTAAAAGGCTTAATCTCTCTATTCCAGATAGTGTCAAGCCGACTTTGACAGGTTTCACCCTCACAGATGGGAATGCAATAGCGGCTAATATCGTTTCTGGCGGTGAGCACTTTATCAAGATTTTGTCTGATATTAGAGTTAATTTTGGTGCAGCTTCTGGGGTTTACGGCTCGACGATTACAGGCTATTATGCGGAGATTGTCGGCAAAAATCAATCCACGACAACCAACGGCGGCGGTCTGGGTTTGATGAACTATGACGGCCAAATCGTCATCAGAGCAAGAGTGACAGACAGTCGAGGACGGACGAGCAACGCTATAGAGCGTACAGTGACTATCCTCGACTACTTCCCACCCATCTTGAAATTTGATGTTGCAAGAACTGGCCTTAACGGCGGAACATTGACGATTACACGGACGGCCAAAGTCGCTCCGCTAACAGTCAATGGATCGCAAAAGAACAAGATGACGTTGACATTTAAGGTCAAACCTCTTGCCGATACAAGCTACATATCGGACACTGGTCCTGCTGCTGGCTCTTGGACGAGCATATCAGAGCTTGTCAACAGTCCAGCAAACCTATCGGGACAGTATCCAGCCAATAAGACTTGGGAAGTCGTAGGGAAGCTGGAAGACCGTTACACAAGTACAGAATTCTCAGCCATCGTCACGACTGAGGGGGTAGTAATATCTTATAGTCAGTTTGGTGTCGGGATCGATAAAATCTGGGAGCGTGGGGCGCTCGATGTCAAAGGCGACATCTATGCGAATGATAAGCTTATCCAGATGCACGCTTTGACGCAGAAAAACGGGGATTTGATTGATATTCGTACATCAATCAAGAACTTTGACAACGCAAGGACATCGGGATTTTATGTCATAAAAGGCACGCAGGACGGAACGACTAACGCACCAAGCCAAAGACCGGGTTTTGCTAGAGGTCTTTAATCTCAACGAGCGGGAGTCTTATCAGAGATATACAGATATTGACATGAAAGTATTCATCCGCTTTAGAAATTGGGGCGGGAAGTGGCGTGATTGGCTTGAATATCCTGACGCTAACCACGCTAATCTAAAGCGCACCGAATGGACATCTACAGGCACTACAGGCGTGTACTACAAGCGACAGGGAGATATCGTGTCGCTTAGGATTGAGATAAGAGACATCACAGGAAATGTCAGTCTTGGACGTATACCAAGCGAACTGACGCCAATTCAAGGCAACGCCGCCATGTTAAATGTGCCGGTTTTCGAGGGCGGATCAAGCAATGACAGGCATTTGCAAATCAATCCCGATGGAGGCATGACTTTGCTTGCAACTAACGACAAATATGTCGGCACACAGATAAACTGGTCTATTTAATCAAAGAAAAGGAGATATATGTCTAAATTACAATTTAATCGCAAGAGTTGGATTTACTCTTCATCCAACAACGAAGTAGAGGGCACTCATGTCATTCTAACGAATGCTGAGGGCGCTTTTTATCCCGTATTGCTTCCAAAAGAAGCGATTGACCTACCAGTCGAGGAACTGGAAAAGAAAGCCCTTGAAGTCGTCTATCAAGAGAATTTCCCAGACCGTGCCAAAAAAGAGCAGGACGAGGAAATCAAGAAGAAATTCCAAGAAGCCGACAAGAAAGAGCAAGAAGCCACTCTGCAGCGTGCAGAGCTGAAAGAATTGCTCGAACTGGTCACTTATATCGCTCTTGGTATTTCTGGTGGTCTGGACATCAATAGCTACACAGCTTTGGCGCAGAAGATTGATGCACCGGTTAATGGTAAGCGATATACAGGACCTACTTTCGTCACTATCGATTATCCGTACACAACCAATCCGAAGTGGCAGCAAGGAAATCGGACGATTGTGAAATACACTGGTGTGACTGGTTACAACTACACAGGTCAGTCAGCAGAAGATATGCTGAAATCTGGTGCATGGACTATCGTGCTGCCAAACATTAGCAATTAACTAGAAAGGGGGGTGATTATTATTTGAAACCAGAGTACCAGCTTTTAATGACCGTGGGCGGATTTATTATCACAGTCTACGGTTTTTATAATGTTCTGCGTGCGAAAAGCATTGAGCAAGCAACCAAAATCAACTCATTGGAATTGCGCTTGGGCTTTTTAGAGCAGCAGACGAAAGACCATACTCGACGCTTGGACGACCACGACAAGCAAAAACCAAGCTCTCGTCGCTATGACAGAGCAAATCAAAAATTTGACGGAAGACGTCAAAGAACTAAAAATCATGATCGAAAAGAAAGGAAGTTAAATCATGAACACATACACTAAAAAACTCGCTATCAAAGTAATCAAGACTATGGCCCAAGCTGCGCTTGGTGTCATTGGCTCGTCTGCCCTGCTGACAGAAGTCAACTGGGTAGTAGTCGCATCAACAGTCGGCCTTGCAGGTCTGACATGTATCTTGATGAACTTGTCTGAACTCAAAGAAGACTAATGTAAGGGGGTGGTCTTTTGACGACTCAAAAACAACTACTTGATAAGCTAGAAAGTGTAGTCAATCAGCGCATGGAAGCTCCGACAAATCCTTATGGTGGACAATGTGTTAGTCTGATTGACAACATTTTGCAATATCAAGGGCTATACAAGCTTAATTTTAGCTATGTCAACGCAATAGATTGCTTAGACCGAGCAGCAAACTTAGGTCTTAAAGTAACAGGCTTTAACGGTTCTAACAATCCGCCTGTAGGGGCTGTGTTTGTGTCTAACTGTCTGCCATATCACGAGTTCGGACATATCGGATTTGTGGTCGCAAACAATCCAGATGGCACAATTACAACCATTGAGCAGAACATCGACAGCAATGCCGACGCTCTATACAACGGCGGATGGACACGCAAGGTTGTTCGCAATCTATCTAGCGACGGCACATTTAGCTATGTCAATTGGCAAGCGCCAGCACAGCAAATGCTCGGCTGGTTTGAGCTGCCATTTGATGCACCAAAAGCAGATATTGTAATCAAAAACTTGGAGGATTTAAAACTAATGAAAGAATTTATCGTAACTAGCAAAAAAATATGGATACGGAGTTTTCGTAGGCGGGAAATACGTTGGATTGTCCGACATCAAGTCAGTAAACAGCATGAAAGATAGATTAGGTTTCGCTATCGTTGAGCTGGGAGATGATGACTTCGCTTTCAAAAAGCTCACGGATAAGAACAGAAAGGAGTTCGCTCCTTTATAAGACACTTTAAATAATACACTGCCCTCAGCCGATTGGTCAGGGCTTGTTTGCTTCAGTAGGGGCATAAGTTTAAAACTTTTTGTATTTTTATGGCAAAAACATAGATAGTTTTATCTCTTTATATGCTTATTTAATGCGTTTTAATGCTATTTTATCTCAATGAATTACACTTTAC
>BNJU01000281.1_pt1 | contig 38200 bp, 60 predicted proteins | sample 8539281 | NCBI WGS metagenome assembly BNJU01 (sample SAMD00202456, study PRJDB9452) | human saliva metagenome | isolation source: human saliva | place: Japan
AGAAATTGAAAATGCTGATTATTCATGCGGAAGGAGCATATGATCAGTTTAAGCGTTCTGGAAAAACCAAGCGAATTTTTGTAAAACAAATCTTCGGATGCATGATGTGAAGTCGTATGATTTTGTGAAGCAGTATTTCAGTAACCCACAGCTCTTGGTGAAAGCCATAAAAGGGTATCATGAACAGCAAATATCCCCAAAGAAGAATACAGCTTGTCTGATTTGCTGAGATGAGCTTTGCTTTTTGATACATTAGCCGTGACTCAAATGGTCACCAGGAGATAAACGGGTACCAGTTTACAGAAAACAGAATAGAATCATCTTTGATGCCTCGTTGGGGAAACCAACGGGGTATTTATTGCCCCAATCCGGCTGTATAGAACACTGAAAAGTCAAACAGAACCGTAGGTAGTCCTGCAAGGACAACCAAAGTGCGCCTACGAGGCCAACGCGAAACCGGAGGGGTGATAAGAAAAGCACAGAGAAACCATATTTTTCAGAAAGCACTGCCGGGTGCTGTTTCAGCGTGATACCTGGCAGGCTTTATCCATATCAGTGTATGGAGATTGGAGACAACAGCAAATGAAAGAAAACTGGGTTTATCGGCGAGGTGATTTATATCTTGCCAATCTCGGTGTTCCGGTCGGATCAAAGCAGGGCGGTGTTCGTCCTGTTGTGGTTCTTCAGAATGATGTTGGCAATTATTATGCGCCGACGATCACGATTGCTCCGCTGACATCGAAAATTGAGAAGAAGCGAAAGCAGCCAACGCATTTCTTTCTCCGTAAAAGCAAAGGACTGGCAAAACCGTCTCATGGTATTGGCAGAACAGCTCGACACCTGTGACAAGGTATGCGTGATTCGCTCTCTTAGTCTTTGGGTAAGTAAGGGGCAGATGCGTGGGATTGATGAAGCTGTAAGGATTCAGCTTGGTTATTACATTCCGGAACAGGCAGAGAAAAAAAGACAGGGCAAATGCCGAAAGGATGGCGAAGAAGGCGATGGATAAACTGATTACAAGGAAGGAAGCAGCCAGTATACTGGGAATCAGCGTAAAAACACTGGATGCTGCAAGAACAGACGGTTTGATCTCCTATGTTCAGTATGTGGAAAACGGCTGCGTTTATTTCACGGAAGTGGGGATTCAGGAGTACATTGCAAAATGTACACACCGTGCAAAACCGATGGAACGTGCTGTGACATATCGCAAACCTTGAAGCTTTCGGCGGTGAAAATCGACATCGTTGAGTATGGACGATGAATTCGCAATAATGAAAGCAACAACAGAATTGGAGGTAATGATATGGCGGCAAGAAGAATGATGCTTCCCGATTATGGTACGGTGAGTATGAAAGGAACGCAGTATTATCGAACCCGTGTAACAGATCAGCAGGGGCGGCGGGTTTCCTTATATGCAAGAACGAGAGAGGAACTGTACCAGAAGGAACAGGAAGCGATCCAGCAGATTGAGAACAAGACGTATCGCCGCAGTACACCTACAGTGGAGGAGTATTGCGAGAAATGGCTGCTGATGCAGTCGGCACAGATCAGGATGACAACGCTGATTGACTATACATCGAAAGTGAAGAACTACATCATTAAGCCATTGGGCGATATGCATATGGGAGATGTAACAGCAGATGACATTCGCCTGGCACTGCTGGCGGCATCAAAAAAGTCGGCATCCGTGTACAAATCGGTGAACGTTATATATAAGTGTATTTTTACGGCAGCAATGGAGAGCAAGATCATTGATGAGAATCCGACCATCTATCTGAAGAAGAATGTGGGAGGAATTCCCCAGAAGGAACGCCTCCCGCTTACGGATGAGCAGGTGGATAAGCTGCTGGATGCCATTTACGGCTTGCCGCCGTATGTGTTTGTAATGCTGGGGCTGTACGCAGGATTGCGGAGAGAAGAAATCCTCGGACTTCAATGGGATTCGGTGTATCTTGATTGCGAGGCTCCGTACCTTACCGTTCAGAGAGCCTGGCATACGGAGCATAATCGTCCGGTGATTCTGACAGAGCTGAAAACAAAGGCAGCGCATCGGAATGTCCCTCTGCCGGACAATCTTCTGGAATGTCTGAAAGAGGCGAAGAAGACATCGACATCGGATTATGTGGTTGCAAACCGGGATGGAGACCCGTTGTCCTATACGCAATTCAAGAGATTATGGCAGTATATCGTAACCCGTACCACCAAGGAACGCTGCTATTATCGCTATGAAGATGGCAAGAGGGTAAAGCATACGGTGAAGCCAGTTCTGGGGCAAAAGGCGGCACACAATGGAAATGTGGTTTACAGTCTGGACTTTGAGGTGACTCCGCATCAGCTGCGGCACACCTATATTACGAATCTGATTCATGCTTCGGTTGATCCGAAGACAGTTCAGTATCTTGCCGGTCATGAAAGCAGCAAGATCACCATGGATATTTACGCCAAGGTGAAATACAATCGCCCAGAGCAGCTCGCAGGAGTGCTGGAAGATGCTTTTGCATCGTGGGATTAAGAGTAAATCAGAAAAAACTTGGGGCAGGGATGGTCAAAAATCCCTGCCCTTTTTACATACATTCGACATCCTTGAAGGAAGTGGTGTACGCCATGATAATAAAAGTGACAACACGCAATGTATGAAGATAGACGAGGAGGAGAACACATGGCTAAAGGAAAAAAGCGTCCTGCTGAACTTCCGGAATACAGAACAGTGATGATAAAAAGGGGTACAGTATTATCGTACCCGAATTACAGATGCAGACGGAAAGAGAGTGGCAATCTATGGGCTGACACGCGAAGAATTGTATGACCGGGTGGAAGATGCCCGGAAGAAAATTGCAGAAGTGGTTTTCCACAGAGAGAATCCGACCGTGGAAGAGTACTGCGGAAAATGGCTGCTGATGCGGTCTGGAACGGTAAGAACCAATACGTTGGAGGGATACGAGCGGATGGTGAATCGGTACATCGTGGGTCCAATTGGACAGATGTATATGGATGAGGTGACCACAGATGACCTGCGGCTGCTGATGGTTCCGCTATCAAAAGGTTCTTCCGGAATGTATGGTCAGCTCAATATGCTGATTAAGAACATTTTTAATTCGGCAGAAGAGAGCAGGGTGATCAAAGAGAATCCATCCAAAACGATTTGCGCAAGAGGAGGAAAGCCTGCGAAACGGCGCTAAGCTTTGACGGATGAACAGACTGCCATTTTGCTGGATAGTATTCGTGAGCTACCACCGTATGTTTTCGTAATGATCGGCTTGTACGCGGGATTGCGTAGAGAAGAGATTCTTGGATTGAAATGGGACTGCGTATTCCTGGATGAAAAAACGCCGTACATTTCTGTAAGGCGTGCATGGCATGTGGAAGGCGGTGAGCCGGTGGTCAACACACTTTTGAAGACTCCGGCAGCGAAGCAAGATGTTCCGATTCCCAAATGCCTGGTAGCCTGTCTCAAGGAAGCAAGGGAAAAATCAGAATCAGAATATGTGATCTCCAATTCAAAGGGAACTGTTTTGACGGAAACACAGTTTGTGAGGGTCTGGAAGTACATAACAGTCCGTTCCACCGCAGAACGCTGTTATTACACCTATGTAAATAGGCAGTCCATCAAGCATAGAATAAAGCCAAGGCTTGGTGAGCATCAGCCGAACAATCCCAAGCTGGTGTATACGATGGACTTCAAGGTGACTCCGCACATGCTGCGGCACACCTACATCACCAATCTGATTTACAAAGGTGTTGATCCAAAGACGGTGCAGTATTTGGCAGGCCATGAGAACAGCAAAACGACTATGGACATCTATGCGAAAGTCAAGTATAATAAACCTGAGGAATTAAGCAGCGTTGTGAATGCTGCATTCGGGCTGCGTTAAACTGCACCAAAAATTCCTCGATTTCGTGGGTTTACCTATGGGTTTACTGAGAGAGGGAAGCCCGAAAACCCGCATGAATACTGGACTTTTTGGATCAAGGTCAGGTGAGTACGGTCTCAAAGCCGCTCGTCGTGCTCCACAGTTCTCAAAGAGATAATCGAAAATTTCAAAATGCTAAAAAAGCTCGGAAAATGTGCCATTTTTCGGTTCTTTGTCAAATGTTGGGGTGGGTTGATTTTCGACCCACTCTTTTTGAAGGAATTGCATAGTTTTTGCTAACAGATCTATGGAATACTCTATATCTGTTTTGTTTAGGGTATATTTTTTTGCACCACAAAAACCTCGTCCCCAGTTCTTTTTTTAAGCCATAGCCATTAAAAATTCTGTTTCTAAAAATATTTAAAGTTTCGTACGCCATAAGATATTCTTTTCAGCACCTTTATCTTATTATTAAATCCTTCTGTAGGGCCATTTGAAAGTGTGCCTGTACTTTAAGAGAGTTTAAGATATACTTGTAGTTATTTCTAAATGCGGTTATTGCTGCTTTAAACTCTTCAATTCCTGAGTTTTCTACTCACGGAGCCATTCACTAAACAAAGTTCTTTGCTTTGAATAGGCGTTTTCATCAAGAATATCAACAAATAACTCTTTAATAAAATGTGCTTTTCTTAAATCTTCTGAATATTCAAGCATTCATTCAAGTGCCGCTCGGTTATCGTTCGATAGTTTTGCTTTTTCTCTTGTAATTAAGCTCTTACTTCGTTTGTAGTACTTCCTAAGAAGAAGGAAGGCAACATTCTTTTTGAATTCTCTTTCGTACATTTTCAAGAGCCCAATAGACTTGTCTGACGAAATGATACCGATCAATAACGATCTTTGCATTGGGAAAATATATCCTAGCCAAGTCGATGAAGGTTTTATTCATGTCACAAGAAAAGTATTGGACTTTCATACGTTTAGATTGATCAAGCGATTTAAAATAGTCGACCAGACAAGTTCCTTTTCTAGAATAGAGTACATCGAATACTCTATGTTTTACAGGATCAACCACTATCGTTTGATATTTCTCAGTGCCTACATTCCCCTTAAATTCATCTATGGAAATGGCTTCTCCAAGATTAGAAGAAGAATGATGAATTGTAGAAAGCACTTGATAAACGGTATGAGATGAAACATTGGCTCTGTTTGCTATCTGTTGAATATTCAGGGTATCGAAAAATGAGCTAGCAATCCATCGAGTAAGTCTGGATGTCCGATGTAGATACTTCGCAATAAAGGGATAAGATTCATAAAAGTGCTTACCACAATGAGAACAATGATAACGCCTCTTTTTCAAAAATAAAAAACATGATTTACCCTGCAAAGGAATATCTTTCATCTTTTGAATCCTATAGTCATGTACTTTAGAAGTCAATGCGTTGCAGTTAGGACATGAATGAGGCTTGATATCTGTCTGAATATAAAATGAGATTGCATGATCATTTATAGATTTTATATTGACTTTTGCTTCATCAATGCCTAAAATTTTAGCTAGGTCGTTCATATGAACACCTCCTCCAAGTGTAGTTGTGGTGAACTGGGGACTTGAGGTTTTTATTTATAATAATAAAAATGTTGAGATTAGCAATGACAACCCCAACATTAATTATAGAGCCAGAATAAACACAACGAGTCGGAGGTTACGGATGATATTGTGACTTCCGGCTTGTTTTTGTAAGTATTCGTTATGATGGGAAAAGGAATAATCTCAATATAGAAAAATACTGGTTGCGAAGAGACGTTGCATACATTTGCGATTATTTTTAAAATAGGAAGAGGATTGGCTGTAAAACCATTATAATATGGTGATGTAGAGATGAGGATTAGATAAAGTAAAAATTGATACAAAAAGGAAGATAAAGCTAGGTAGTTTACTAGAGCATAGGAGAAATCCTGTTTTTATTTATCGCTTTTTTTGCGACCAAAAATTCATAGAACACATCAGATTCAGAACATACAAAAAGAGCAGTTCTGAGAAAAATTAGAACTGCTCTGAATGTGATTTTTCTAATTGTACCAAGATGCGAACGGTTAACTGGGATGTGTATGGGAGAAAGTATTCTTTTCTCCTGCCCAAAAGTATGATAAATCAGAAATGCCGTTCTGAAATTTTTAGCTGAAATCCATAGTGCCTATTGATTCGTTTTTGAAAAAAATAGGCACGCTTTTTAAAGCCTTCTTCCGGAGGCTTTTTGAAAATATATTCCGTAAAAACTGATTTTTATAGGGAAGTTCCATATATTCTTCCTACTATTGTTATTTTTGCCCGAATCCGTGAGAACCGGAAAAAGAAACATGGAAAGCTGGAAGACATTGTAAAGTGAAAGTATCACTCAGAAACTGACCAGAAGTATTTATACTTCCATTACCACTTTTAATATGGTAACAGCGTTATATATTTTCGGTGTATCCTCTATCCATGAATTCGTATCGCCACTTATGGCAGGCGTCATATGTGGAGCGTATTTCTCGTTATGTATTATCTGAGCTTTGTGGTTGACAATGAAAAAGAAAATTTGTCCATAAAATAATACTGAGCGGGTACTTCGTTGTTATCGATGGAAGCACAAGATGTTCTAAACAGCTGATTGAACCATCAGAACATCTTGCACTATATTTGTTGTTACATCATATATTGTCAAGATAAGATCAAAAATAATACGTTAGAATGATATTGTTTCGCAATTTGTTGCGAGACAATATTGACACTAAAAGGTACTCGTAAGATATAATTTAAAGTATATACAGGGTTGTATTATTTTGCATTAGTAAGAATGAATAAAAAGAAAGGAATTGGTAATGAAAGTGTCATATGACAGATTATGGAAACTTCTAATAGACAGAAAGATGACAGCAACAACGCTTCGTAAAGAGGCTGGAATTGCCCCAAACACAATGACGAGGATGAAAAAAGAGCAGGAAGTTACATTGTCTGTACTAGGCAGTATATGCAATGTATTAGATGTGAGTTCGGAGATATTATTGAATATGTTCCTGAGGATGAACACGAATCAAAACTTCATAATAATATGGTTACTCATGAATAACTGAAGGATAATCAACGGAGGAGGTTACTGTGGGTATAGATAAACAATGCTTAATTACAGCCCTAAAGAATAAAAACCTGGGACTGAATGATAAACAATTAGAGGATTATGTGCAGAAACTAATTGATAATTTGGATGAAAGGCTGATACCCAATCTGAAAGAATGGATTAATGGGAAAAAGATTTCAGATATTTGGATTGGAAAATATTGTGTAAATGCAATAATGTCAATCAGGGGTGACTCCGATTTTTTAGGGGCACTTGAAGCTATGAATACTTATCTTTGTAATGAAGCAGATGGCATTCATTTGATTTGGAGAGGAAAACAATAATGGAATCTGATAAAGGATATGGGTTTCATCCGACGATATATGGAAAATTGTCCAACGATGAATTGTATTCCTTATATAGAGAAAGTTCTTGGAATTCTCTAGGAGAGGATAATAGACAGCAACTGCTACAGGAAACGGTAAATCGTTCTGCATCAGCAAAGGGTGAACTTGGAGCCTGTGAAGTGCGTTTTTCCTAATTAGACAGCAGTACCCTGGGTGTTCAAAGCAGGGAATACTATTGAAAATGAATAGGTCTGTGTTTGTAAATGATGTTTACACCCATAATTATAATGGACATCTTATTGAAGAACCTGTTTTTGATTCTAATATGAGAGCTTTAGAAACAGTTCTTCATGAAGATATCCATGCGTGGCAAAATCAATGTATCGACGGAACTATTCAATGTTCAAATGCTGATTTGTTGTCTGAGTATAAATCTAATAATTTTACAGTTTCTGGGGTCCTTGGTGAAGATGGCAAAATGCAGTCAGGATCACATTACTTAAATGGAATGACAGAGAAAAACAGGATACTATAGTATTATTTTCAGTCTACCGAAAAGAGATGCGCATCTATATTCAGAGCGTCAGACAATACAGATAATGAACAGTTTACAGGAAAAATATGATACTGAAAAATCATTTTTGATATACCAACTAGGCATTATTATTAACGGATATCAGGCAACTTTTCAAGAAGGGCAAGAACTATTTGGGAATAATAATTTTTGATAAAGATATCAACCAGGTCCTTGTAAATCAGTATTATGGGACTAATGTACCGGTTGATTTGAAAATGGAAAACTGCAGTTCAGAAAAGAGATGGTAGCGAGCTATCAGGCGCAAATGAAAAGCATCAATTGAGAATAAAGGAGATATCATGGATAAATCATATACCCCGGTTACTGTAGAAGATTATGATAATAGTATGAGAGCAACTGTAAATGCATTTTATGAGCATGCGCTAAATGACTCCTCTATGAGTAAGGAAGAAGCTATTGCTCAGACAAGCCAAATGGCTGAAAATTACCTTGATACGATGGATGAAATAAATACAGCGCATGAAAATGGTGAAATTATGTCTAACAATGATATCACAAATGCCGAAATATCCGAAGAAAATGCAGGAGAAACCGTGACAGATGATGCTGTGTCCGATGTAAATGATTTGGATAATGGTGGAATAGAAGAGGATGGCGGTGCTGATGACGATGGTGGTGTTGATGATGATGGAGGCATCGAATAGTCAAGGAGGCTGAATGATGGACTATGATTTTTCCGTTCGTGCACCTGTGAACACACGCAATAAACCCAATATAGTGGAAAGAGATAAGCCCGGCATTGAAAGAACTGTATTATATGGCACAGATCTAAGGAAAACAAAGGTTCCAGCAGATACTATAGTCTGGTGCTTATCAGGTCGCATTTCGTACAAAAATGGTGATTCTTTTGGTATGGATGATAAGTTATTGTCAAAGCACTTGCTACTTCTTGGTGGCATTGGTTGTGGTAAGACTAATGTATTTAACTTTTTGATTGAATCCTTACAAAAAAGAATGACAGACAATGACGTTATGTTGATTTTTGACACAAAAGGTGATTTTAAGAATAGGTTTTATAATCAAGGAAATCCTTCTCATTGGTTGATTGGAAATGATGTACGATATAAGAATATATCGCGCAGCTGGAATATCTTTGATGAAATGCGTGAGGAAAATGGATGTTTTGGAAAAGAAAGCGAGCTAATCGCAAAAGAAATTGCCAAACAATTGTTTGTTGGAAGGGAATCTTCAACACAACCATTTTTTTCTCAGGCAGCAGCTGATTTGGTTGCAAAGGTATTGATTCATCTAATGAGAGAAGCAACAAGAACACATACAGAAAACCTGCTTAGCACAGATAAATTTGTGGATTTTTTAAAAACTGCAGATTTACAGAAGTATTATGATATGACTAATGATCCACATAATAAGGATTTTATTAGTGCCCAATTATATTTTGGTAAACCTGGTGAGAAAATGACAGCTCAGGCACTTGGAATTTTCGGTTATATTAATTCAATGGTAAACGACTTGTTTGTGGGTGCTTTTGCCGAACGAAGATGGGCCAGCAATTTTCAATGAAAAACATTGTGAGAGAAAAAGATCATAGAATGGTTTTTGTAGAATATGACCTCAGTGTAGGGAGAAACTCTGGGACCAATGTACCGAATCCTTTTTGATCTTGCATTGAAAAGAAACTTTGGGAGGACGAGTAAGTAATAGGGGGAATACATATCTTATTATTGATGAGTTTAAATTATTACCTAATTTGATGCACATTGATGATGCGCTTAACTTTGGTCGCAGCCTCGGAGTAAAGGTATGTGCAGGCCTGCAAAGTATTAATCAATTATATGACATATACGGGGCTGATAGAGGAAAAGTACTTGCATCAGGATTTATGAATAGTTTTTGCTTTCAGACTTTTGATTTGGACTCACGAAAATTCGTTATGGAACGTTTTGGTGAAAAATACGAAAACTTGGCGTATCAGTCCCGTTCACTTCCAGTATCTGTTCAAAGAGCGGGTCATGTAGTGGAGGATTGGGATATTCTCGGATTACAAGTTGGCCAAGCCTACATAAATCTGGTTGGATATAGCCCGTTTTTCTTTAATTTTTCAGAATTTGAACAGCCGCATACTATCTTATAGGCTTATAAACAATAGTTATGGAAACTGGGGGAAATAAGTTGGCTTTTTTAGGCAGTATAAAAAGAGAATGTGATATTCGAAATAAAAGGAACAGAAATGTGAACGAATATTCTTCTGCATTATGTTTAAGCAGTTATTGGTCCGAGGTAATCCACCAAAATATACTTATAACAGGTGGTAATGAATATAACAGAAACGAGGTTTTATCAGAAGCAATAAAAGAGTTACAGAGAACGAGTGTATGGACCTATTATCATTCTAAATGGAAGTCGAGAATGTGAAAAATCTTGTTTTCATTAGCAAGCACCCATTCTTTGGGAAAAACTGATTGTTTCTTCTCCTTATTATAAGAATTATGATTTGTTTTACGGAATGCCAGATGACGCGATCAGGTTCTTGTTTGAAAAGGAGGCTCAAAAAAGGGGCACAACAGATATTACTGCGTTAGGGGACTATACAGAGGCATTTTTGAAAATATTAAAAAAAAGATATGCAATAGATTTCCATTCGATGTTCGCAATGGCCAGACAGAATGATACAAGCATTTCGGAACTAGGCAGATCATATCACATTAATGATGTATTATTAAATCACATAAAAAATGGAATTGCTGGAAGTGCTTTCAGACGTATATTAACAGATTTCGGGAGGGCATTCCTGAGTATTCACGGTAAGCAGACTAACGAGTTCTCTCTTTCAAAAATTGACAACTCAAATACTACTTATTTGATCTGGACCGACTCCGAAAATCAAGAGCTTTTTAATGAAGTATTGGCAAAAGAATTAACATATCTTCGTAATGCTAAAGGGCTTGATTTTTTTGCTTGTCCTAAATGATATTGACATTTGTGTAAATGATCCGCTGATTAAAGTGATAACAACTCAGAGAGAGGAAAATTAGGTGTATGCAGTTCGACATAATGACTCATGCAGAGGATAAATCAGTTTTTGTTAATAATTTTTCCAGCGCTGGTTGTACTTAATTCGGAATTGAAGACTATGAAGACCAGCAAAATATATTGGCAAAATATGGAACATACATTCATTATGAACCAACCAAAAGGTGTAGGAGGTGTCCCTGGACTCTTCCAGCTTCTTGGAATAGGAGCACCTCACATGGGAATGATACATATGGAAAAGCAGCGGGTCACAGTTGAAGATATGACACGGTATGCTATTGCAGTAAGAGAAACCAAGGTGACACCGTTAGTTTATACCGAAAGATTAGGAATATGAGGGAATAAAAATGGGATTTGAGGATTTATGGGAAAAATATGGTGATCAGGAGACATCGACCAGAAGGGTTTGTACGGATGAGAATACAGTAAATATTGAGCCTACAATAAAGAAAAAGGAGAAAGAGAATATTCCACATGAACCGATAAATTATAAACCTGTGAAAAGAAAAAGTCCACTTCGTCATTAAAAAGAAAAACAACGCCAATTGGTGTGTTTGAAATGAAAAAGATATTCCTATGAAGAACACATTCCCAAAATACACAGACGAAGAAAAACTTTAATTTTTCTACACTGAGAGATTGGGCTTAGGTAGATATTGTATTTGCATCAATTACCATTTTAATGATAATAGGTGTAGCTGTTAATTTTGAAGAAGTAACAACTGCAATTTTTAATATGTTGTTACCATTGTTATGTAACATAGTGATATTGCTTGTGGTGGTTGGACTGATAGTTGCTTTTATTTGGTGGATTACAAGGAATTTCAGGCGTCCACGTCGAAGATGGTAGGGAGAAGACTTGATGAAATACTTTATTAGGAAGAATATTTTTGTATGTTAGCAGTCTGGGCAGTGCTGTTCTTAATTTTATGTATTGTTTCAGTTGCAAAAATTGGGAGATTGTAATGGCCGCTGTCAGTGGAACATTATCAACCCTTATTGGATATTTTTAGTAATCGGATTGATGCTTTTATGGAATTGCAATGATATTTGGATCTATAAGATAAAACGGATACAGGAGATGATTACATTATATGAAAAGTATAAGAATGAGGATTCTATTGATAACAATATGGGACGAATAAACCCGGAGAGACATTGTCAGACTCCCTGTATTGTTTATGTAATTCAGTTGAAAATGGCGAGTTTATCCAGGCCTCACCGGAGAATATTGTTATAAATGAAAACAGAACCGTACTACTCCTGAATGATCCCAACTTCAATTTGTATTATGTAGCACCGGAAGTCATTATGGGCAAAAAGGAGGCTGATAAGATGTCTGCCTGGTTTACGCTGGGTGTATTATGCTATTTTTTGATTAATGGGCGTTCGTTTTATAATGACAAATCTATTAATGTTGTTGCGATGAAGGAAATGGAGAATATTGGCAGCGGATTAATTATAGCAGAGGGGATTGATCAATTAGCTGAAGATGTTCCGAGTTTACTCAGTCTTGCTATGGAAAAGTTTACATCCTGGGATCCTTTAAAACGTTCTGAAGGAGTTAAATATGTTCTAAAAGCTGTGAAAACAGTATACATCGGTCGCGGTATTTAATTGAAGACAATGACCAGATTGTTAAGTCCGACAGATTTGCTGTAGAAGGTTCTTCCTTGTCATGCGAGGAAGGTGCGAGTATTACCGATGAAAATGGACATGTATATTCTGTGTTAAAAACTGAAACTGTTCCGTTCAGACCCGGAGTGCGTACATATACAATTCGTGTCAAAAAAGCGGAGACTGATGCTCCTAATGAGCTTTTTGAAAAATATTTATGTGTACAAATAGCACCGGAAACATATAGACTTATGAAATTGGAAGCCTTATGTGACTCTACAAGAATTGAAGTGGATCGTTCTACGGACAGAAGATATGTGTTTTATGTGTTGACAGGTGATCCTATAAGAAGAAAGACAATTAGTGATGAATATAAATATCATGTAAATATTCCTGCTGCCCCACTCGGAGGAACCTCTTTGCTGCAAGTCAGTTATAATCCAGATACAGGATTTGATGTTGCACTGTATAACAGAGCCGGGACTGTCCAGATCTCTGATAATGTAATGCATTTTGATATGTAAAAATAGATGAAAGAAAAAATAAAGTATAGTGAAAAAATAGAAAACACTCAGCTTTTGGGACCCGGAAACAGAGCTGTCCTATGGGTATACGGATGTTGTTTTGACTGCGACGGATGTATTGCATACAATTTTAAAAACGGAACGTATAGAGAAGATACAATAGATGAATTGGCAAACTGGTTTGTTAATACACCATCGGATGGGATAACAATAAGCGGTGGAGAACCTATGTTACAGGCGGAAGCACTGCACTAATGATAAAGAAAATCCGAGAACATAAAGATGTGGGCGTAATTGTTTACACCGGCTTTTTATATGAACAGCTTTTAAAAAATACCTCTGATGATAATGGAGTAAAGTTATTTTTAAATGAAATAGATCTCTTGATAGATGGACCATTTATCAAGAAACTAAATGATGATAAGCCGTATAGAGGATCATCCGAATCAAAGATGCATTCCATTGACGGACAGGTATTTAAAAATCCATAAAAGAATATTATTTTGAGTCGCAGGGGCGTAAAGTTGAAATTCGAATTGAATCCAATACAAACGTTGATGGTTGGTGTTCAAGTAAAGACCAGGCTGAAATATGGAACAGTATAAAATTATTAGGATTTTCAGAATAAATTTGAGAAAATGTATTTTTCAGATGAGAGACCAAGATGAAATTTTATGACGCACTAAAAATTTTGACGAATGAGATTATCAATCTGCAGTTTAATGATGAAACAGTAAAGTAATGTATATGATTATTTGTTTTACCGTATAAGATATAATAAAGAGGATTATCAACCTCTGTTTTTGATAAACGATAGTACGGAAGAAAAACTGGTTGTAGAAAAACAATATACCAGTTACTGTTTCAGTGTGGTTTAATCGTTGAAGGTATTGTATATGACAGTGGTAATGAAGAGATAGACTGGCAGCAGAATTGAACCCTGAACTTAATGTTATGTATGGAATGCAAATGAAAGAAATTATATTACAGGGACCTGTCTGCTGATATTATAGAAACTCTTTTCCCATTAATTGCTTATGATGGACCATATACAGATCCGGCCATCATTTTTATTTTTCAGTGATATACATTTAACTGAAAAAAGAGTTTGTACATTAGGTTGGAAAATATCCCAAACTGTTATATATGTGAGGTGTAAATGGTCAGTGACAAGGAAAGAACTGACACTCAGATTATGAGCAGGAAACACTGAAAAAGATATTAATTGGTCTTCAAATGACAAAATGAAGGAAGATCTTGCTGCTCTTTCAATGGCTTTGTATTATGGTCCGCACAATGTGTTTAGGGTTGATGAAAATGGGACTGTACATTTAATGGATGAGAAAGAAGATATGGATGAAAAACTATTAGATTACCGGAATTATTCGCATGAGTTTAGTAATTCATTTACATAAGTGTGCACTCAGTTGCATGTGCAAGGCAGCTTTTGAAACACGCTGCTTGGAAATTAAGAAATAATTGAAAGACTTTGTTGTGGAAAGGATAGGTTCACATGGATAACATATTGTCATATCGCCTAATACAATTATAGAATTTGAAGTTGATACGAAACAAATGGTAGCTATTCAAAGTGTAAATAACCTTGCACCTGTAATCAATTTGAAGTTTCCGGTATGCGATGCACAGGCCTGTCTAGTGGGACGTTGGATTATTGAATGTAAAAACAGACGATTTGTTGCGTGAAAATGATTCGGAAGAAACAGACGAGTGTATAGTTGTTTCTTTTTCAGGAGGGTATTGTAAAATTAAAAGCAGTTTATTTTCTGAAAGTCACCAATTGTTCAAACCTTTGATCAAAACATCCAGAATTGATGTCTACCCTCATGCGAAGTGGGAAAGTTGAAAGATTCAAACTGCAAGCACAACAAATCCCTACAGAAGACGTTTCTTCCAGTGTAGAAAGAGTTCCAGAAGGACATAATAGTAATAATGCCGGAGAGGAAACACAAAGACTAAAAGAAAAGCTGGAAAGAGAAGAAGATATTGTAAAACATTTGCGAAATAGTGGATGCCAAGATTGATGAAGCAATTTCCGCTGCTTCCCAGAATATGGAATATTTATCATCTGATATCAGGAAAATTAAAATCCATAACTCTCTTCTGAATGAACAAACGCGCTTGAGGTCGAGAGAGAATGTATTAGATATGATAGACACTGCAAATTTAAATATCAATGATACAAGAAACATTGTTGATAGATCGAATTAGTAGAACTACAACATCAGCTTAAAAACACTGGAGGAACAGAAAGAACTTATTGATTTAGAGTGTGATGAATCACAAAAACAGGGTGAGATGAAATTAAAGCACAGGTTAATTTAGATGCCGAAACGAGCTGAGCTACTTGAATCTGAAGGAAGATTAAAAACATGGAAGTATTTCGAAAACTTTACAAGAAATGGATAAGAAATCGAAAAAGTGAAAAGAAAATTGCATTATCATAAAATACCGCACTAAATTTAATCAGGTAGTTGAAGATGCTATTTTTAATGGCGACGGAACGATTCTGACCAGTGATGAAGCAGGAGGAAATGCAAAATGGCAGCAGAAGCTCAGCTCAGGAGAATCAGTGAACTCCAGTCTCAAATTGAAAAATTTACGTTTCCAAAATGAGACTTTTCAGAATAATATACCCAACAAATAAATGAAAGATTTGCACGGATGAAAGCCGAATATGAGTGCTTTGATCCGGCAAAAATGAAACAGAGGAATTATATACGGCAAGTTCGCTCTTTTTCAGGAACAACTTGTCCGGGATATGCAACAGCATTACCAGGAATTGGAAAAAGAGCTGAACATATTGTAAAATTACAAAATGAAAAGCTCGAAGAATTAAAAAGTTGTAATGAAGAACTACGGACAGCTTTCCAGAAAGTAAAAACACATTCAAAATGGTAGACAATAGTCATCGTATGTGTGCCGTTGATTTACTGGAAGAATTAAAGATACACAAGAAAGCAGCAGAAATTACTCCGCATGAATTTTTCTTTCAGGGAGAATTCAATATTATTGATTCACATGTGGAACAAATTTCTGAAGAAATAGGACAAGAAATGTATCAGGCAGCAGCATCTGATGCCAGCAGTGTAATAATGGGTTTGATCTGCTCAAAACCAAAGTTGAACAGGCTCTGATGAGATGGTTGCAGCGTTTCATGATTATTCAAGAATAATAAAAGCTCTGGTAAATAAAATCAATATACTGGAGCAAAGTTCAATCAAAACAGCCGCGGGCTCTTTTAAGATGGCACCCTCTGAAATAAACTATTGGAGCAGTGGTACATATCTCCATTTTAAGCCTAAAGTTGTTGCGGCAGCTGAACTGATAGAACAGATTGAATCTATTGGCGCTGAAAAATATTTAAAATCATCAAACAATGAAGCACGGAATAGTATTTTTGCAAAAGTGTCTGAAGCCAGACGGTGGGATGATGAATTAACAGGAATTACAAATTGTGTATTAAGTGAGCATATTGTCTGATGAACGATGGTAGTTAGCAGGAAAGTCAGCCGTTGTTTAGATTCAGTTGGCTATAAAATTGTAAAGAGGCAGTTCCGTACACCGGATAACGCTTTGAAAAGTATGGATTGGTACCCGAATGGAAAAACAGATCGGCAAAATCCTTTAGATTCCTATGATTTGATTGAAACAATTCAGGGATCCGATTTTGTATGTATTACATTCGTACCTGTGAGGCAGAATGGGGTCACGGTTCGAAATGAGTGTATTGTATCATTATTAGCCAAAACTTTGAAGGATGTTGAATTAGGAAATGAAATTACAGAAACAAATGTACGCAGGATACAAAGCTTAGTGCAGCATATACCGATCTCAAATTGCATAGTACAAATCAAAAAGAGTTCGTGATTCGAAGAAAAAGGAGAAAAAGAACTAATCCTGAACAGCAAATAAAAATATATATAGATATCATTAGAGATGGAGGAGTTGTATGAGCGGAGAAGCTGGCGGTGTTCTTGTTGGTGGTGTAGTGGCACTGGCTGTTGCACCTGTAGTAATTGCTGGTGCAGCTACGTTAGGATTGGCCTACGGAGCTCTCAAAATAGGAGGCTTTCTTGGAAAAACAGGCCTTAGATTATGCGGCAGAAAAGAAACGGGAAAAAGAACTGGTTGTTGGGCAGTGCAGTGTTCAGCTTGATTCCTTATATTCTCAGATGAGATCTGTTGTCAGGGATGAAACGAATCAGCATGCTAAGATTGTTGATGAAATGTCTGAACAGTTCAAACAAATAGGTCTCGAATTAAAAGATTTATACGATAGAAAACCTTCAGCAGATGAACTTGATAAAAATATAAATATCAGCAGGAACGGAGTATCACTAAACTTGTAGTAGCTCAATTATCAGGATAATCTTGTTTCCAAGGGACGAAAAAGTCTATCCAAATGCATTGAGACAATAGAAAAGAGTAATGCAGAAAAGGCTGAATTAATTCAGTGGGCTGATAAAACAGTAGCAAGTGTGGAAATGCAAAAGGCTGCCGCAATGGAAATGCTGCGGGATGCTGAAGCGTCATACAGAGTTATTGAGTCAATGGCTAAATCCTCTAAAGATACGAACTTTGTAAATCATGTAAGAACAATCTTTCTTACTTTGCAGCGTTCCAGAAGCATGATGGATCAGGCAATGTATCAGGAGCATTTTTCCAATGCAAGGACGGTCGTGAGAAGAATGTGCAATTACAGCGTCTGAACATGTGCAGGATGAGTTAGAATCAGATATGCTTATAATGGAGCTTCGTGCAAAAATAGAAGGACTGTTTGAGGAAATGTCAATACAGCGATACTTAGAATTTGTCGATGAAACTAGAAAAAACAAAAAGAAAATAAGAGTTGACTTAATAATTTTTAGCTAGGGCAAATATAAAAATGCTTGACAGCCTTACAGAACTGTCAGAAAAACTTAACACAGCTAACAACACTTCGTTATATGAGATATCCCAGATTTCAAGACAGTTTGATGAAGAAATAGAGCCCGAAGCAAGACACATTATCGATTATTCCCACAGAATTATGAAAGGTTACTATGACAGGCTCCATGTATTAGAGGTAGTTGCTGATTTTGATGACCGAACAGGATTATAAAATGGACTGGGCAATGCCGGTTGGAGGAGATGCAAGCCAGAAACTGGTTGTTCATTTTGTCCAGAAAATGACAGGCAATACCATTTCGGTAACATTGGATAATGATGTCGAAAACTAACGATATCGCTAAAATGGCAATGAAATCCTGACTTTTTTATGGATCTGGAAGACCAGTTACAGAAAAATGAAAAGAGGGAACTAAGAGAACATCTAAATGCCACACTGAATAAAGCAGGAATAGGCGGACAGCTTGGCTTGCCAGGGAAAGGTTAACCAGGCATCTGATCAGCTGGAAATGAACAATAAAGAATCTATAAAAGAAAATGCAGACAAAAAGTATTCTATAACATAAGTTAAGCAGGATAATATGATGAAAACTTTTTAGATACAAATATCCAAGAGCAAAACTTTTGTTTTTGTATGGAAATTTAAAAGATACTATCTGGTGTCCAGATCTGATGCCAAGAGACATAGAACATTATCTCGTGAAATTATTAAAAAGCAGGATACGAGCATATTATTTTTCTATGGTGAAGCAGGCACAAAAGGAGCATATTGTTTAGATGAAAAAGTGCCAGATCTCAGCAATCTTAATATTCCGTTGCCCCAAATGTTCTCGGATGGATTTGAGGAGCACGAAACTACTGAAATTCAGTATACTGAAATAGAAAGCCAGGAGGTAAATAGCCATACGACAGGGTTCTCAGGTAAGTGATGCCTTGGATGAACTATTCGGAGATAACGACAATGATGAATACTTTCCGGGTGATATAAGTGGAGTTCCTGAAGATGAGCGAGAAAAATGAAGTTGCTGCTGAACCAACCAGAGGCCCGTACCTTTGCTTCAGCGTGTCAGATATTCCTACCGTGGACAAACGATAAGCGAATTTTTACAAAAATACATCCTTTGATAGCTAGAAAAATAGCCATATGGCTGTTGTATTCTATAATATTTTAACCACAGATATAAAAAGTTCCGATTTAAAAGATGATATATTAGATATCTGGGAAAAAGAATAGCAGGGAAATATTTGTTTAATGCTTTTTCCTGAAACATTATATAACGAGTCGGCATTGGAAAATAAAATCAGACAATTTGGTCTGAAAGTAAGTTTTACGTCGTTCCTGTGGTGAAAAACGGTTCTGCTTTGAATCAATTAACTGTTTCAAGGTACTGCACAGCCCTGATAGCGATGAAATATGTAATGTACTCAGATATTTGACGTTGCTTGGGACAGCGAATGGAAATAAGATAAAAATTATGTATTCTGATATTAAAAATTAGCAGATCATATTCTTTTATCTTCGAGTAATGCACATCGTCAAAGACAGGCTTTGAATTTATGTCTGAAATGTACGAACGTTTATGTACCTTTATTGATGCCGAATACCAAGCTAACCCCAATTGGGATGGTGTTATGAAAGATGAGGTGATTGATATCATGTATGACACGAAAGGATATAAGAAAAAGGAATCTGGATTTGGTCCCCAAAAACAAGGAAAGGTCTGCTGACTGGGGTGTAGAGAGATTTCAACTGAGCCACCTGCTGCTGAAGAAGAAAAACATTAGATCAGCTTATGGAAGAACTGGATTCACTGGTAGGACTGGCTGAAGTGAGAAATCAAAAAGCCTGATTGCGGTACAGCAGAATAATGATCGGAGAAGTGAGCGGGGCCTTCCTATACCAGACCTAAGTTTACATATGGTTTTTACTGAAGTCCAGGCACCGGTAAAAACAACCGTTGCCCGACTGGTGAGGCAAAATATACAAAGCTATTGGGGGCTCTTTCCCAGGACAGACGATAGAGGTGGGGAGAAGATTTAGTTGCTCCTTTATGTAGGGCAGACTGCCCCCAAAAACATTGAGTGTTATAGAAAAAGCACAGGAGGCGTTTTTATTTATTGACGAAGCTTATACATTAAGCAAAGGTGGAGAACAGGATTTTGGCAGAGAAGCTATCAACACTTTGCTGCGTCATATGGAAAATAACCGGGATGATCTGGTTGTTATTGTTGCTGGATATCCAGAAAAAATGAAAGAGTTCATAAACTCAAATGAAGGTTTACAATCCAGATTTAAAAAATATGTGAATTTTGAAAATTATTCGCTGGATGAACTTATGGATATTTTTACATATTGCTGCAAAAAGACCAATACACAACAAATGATCTTTCCTATGAAAAAGCAAAAGAAGTCATGCGATTGGGGCAAAAATTCGGAGGTCCCGATTTTGGTAATGGCAGATATGTAAGAAACGTATATGAAACTGCAATAAGCGACTTATCTGTTCGTATATCGAAAGTGAGACACGATAACGGCAGAAGACGCAAGCTGTTTTATGCCGGAAGATTTTGTAGTTGCCTTCAAATATCGATGTTGATAAAAATGAGATGAATGAAGATGCAACACTGGACAAACTACTAAATAGAGCTTGATTCTCTTATTGGTCTGACTAATGTAAAAGCTAAAGTTCATGAGTTGGTCGCACTTCAAAAACTACAACAAATTGTGCAGTGAGAGGAAATTCCTGTTATGAGATCAAAGTCTTCACATGGTATTTACAGGAAATCCAGGAACTGGAAAAACTGTTGTTGCCAGATTAATCGGTAAAATTTATCATTCAATAGGAATTTTTGTCACAAAGGGCAGTTAGTCGAAGCTGGACGAGAAAGATTTGGTTGGACAATATGTTGGGCATACAGCTCAGAAAACTAAGGATATTTTGGATTCAGACCAAGGGCGGGGTTTTATTTGATTGACGAAGCATACACCTGACAAGTACTTCATCCAATGATTATGGACAGGAAGCAGTAGATACTCTGCTACGTTATATGGAAAATAACAGAGATGATTTTGTCGTTATTGTTGCAGGGTATCCAAATGAAATGGAAGCATTTATTTCATCCAATCCTGGTTTAACTTCTCGATTTACGCAATATATTCATTTCGAGGATTATTCTGTGGATGAGTTAATGCAAATCCTCGTCGGTATGGCAGAAAAATCCGGACTACAGACTGGACCAAGATGCTGTTGTCCATGCGACAAATATTATTGAAAAAGGCAAAAAGAACGGAGGACGTGATTTTGGAAACGGAAGATATGTTCGCAATCTGTACGAAGCAGCAATACGAAAACTTGCAGGGCGTATGGCTGCAAACCATACAGCTTCTTTTGAAGAAATGACAACTCTCATCGCTTCTGATTTTTTACTGCCTGCCAACATAAAAAGTGACAACATAGAACAGACAAAAAGCACAGAACAGTTACTGGAAGAATTGGATCAATTTATTGGGCTGGATCAGGTAAAACATAAAGTGCGAAAAATGATCAACCAAGTAAACATGAACCAGAAAAGAAGAAGAATTCTGTTACCAAAACAAGTCTGCATATGGTGTTTTACAGGAAATCCAGGAACCGGAAAAGACAACAGTTGCACGGATGATGGGGGAATTGTACAAGTCAATTGGTGTGCTTCCTTCTGGGCAGCTTATTGAAGTTGGACGGGAAGATTTGGTCGGTCAATATGTTGGCCAAACTGCCCAGAAAACAAAAGCAGTTCTTGATTCCGCATTAGGTGGTGTTTTATTTATTGATGAAGCTTACACATTATCAAATTCAACCACAAATGATTTTGGACAGGAAGCAATTGATACCATTTTGCGGCACATGGAAAATGAACGTGACAAATTAGTGGTCATTGTTGCTGGATACCCTTGTGAAATGAATGATTTTATTCAATCAAATCCGGGATTAAAATCAAGATTTACGACTACTGTAAATTTTGAAGACTACTCAATAGAGCAGTTATTAAAAATTTTTGAATTACAGTGCGTGAAGAATGGATATTCCTTGACTGAAAATGCGAAATCGAGGTTGAAGAACTGTTGCTTTATGAAAAGCAAACAAATGGCTATAATTTTGGCAATGGAAGAGTTGTCAGAAATATATTTGAAGCTGCGATTTTGAATCAAAATGATCGAATAAGCCAGATTGAAAATTTGACGGATGGTGAGCTGATGGAGCTTACTGAAGATGATTTTATGTGAGAATAACCAATACTATTTATGCCAGATTCACAGGACAAGATTGTGAATCTGGCTGAAGGGAGGCTTTTGAGATGAAATTTGGTATGTGGTTTAATGGACGCACTGATAGCACCAAAAAGGTTTTTGTATCAAATGATTTGAATAAAGTAAAAACAGAAGCAGTTAATCAATGCCAAAAAGAATAAAAGCAATTGTAATCATTCTTAGTGGAGATTTAAGCGACAATTACCATTCATTCCTTTCTTCTTTGAGCTCTCAGTTATATAATTTAGGTATCATCCAAGAACAAAAAATCGAGCAGCATGGATTACTGTCTTTATTAGGTGGTTCTGTATCTCCTGACACTATGGTTCCGGGATTTGACTGAAAATAAATATGAATCAAAAATCAATTTATTATCTTACTGGTTTCATCAGATGGAATATAACAAAACTGATTCTGACTGGATATTAAATTATCTGCAGTCCAGACTCGTACATAATCAAATATACAAGGTGTTGATTTTAAATATTCCATTATGTATTTGTCAATATGTGCAGGATTATTTTTCCGGAATTATGGAATAACTCGATCAGATATGTAAAAAGAAGTAACATATGATATGCTCAGATTGAAAAGACCAAAAAAATCAGAAGAATTATGCAGATAATGGAAAAATAGCACATTTCTGATACTGAAGATTCTGGTGTAATGACCATCCGTATAACCTAAAATTTGAAGAGAAACCCTGGTATATGAAAGAAACCAGCTTGTTAGCGATAGAAAAAGACGGAATATCAAAAATTGTTAAAAAGCATTAATGTTCAAGGTGAACTGTCAGCGTTGCCGATAAGTGAAACGATTATGCTGGAAACTTCTAATATTGTATTCTACAGGCAGAGTTGAGTACAAGCTGGATTTGATGCTTATTTATTTGAATATTTTTTCAGAGACAAATCCTTCTGTAGGCATTGTTATAAAGAACGCTGATTCAAAGCTGATTAGGGCTGTCAGCAATAGCAGATATTGTGAAGAGACAGTAAAACTGACGCTGAAGTAGATAAAGTATTTATAATGAAAGAAGTATATAAAAATAATAATGCTTCAGTTGCTGCTGCTACATTGAGGGATTTATGCACGGCTTTTTAGACTCGTTAAAACCCTAATGAGGTTTTGTAAATTGTAGAAAAGATAAAGTCGTCTTAAACGTATAAAATCGCAGTGAAATGCGAAGAAATATTGACATGCAGAAAGTTATCAGATAAAATAAATAATGTACTAAGACTTCCCATACCTAAAATGGGATTCGCACCTGAAAATTCAATATTTCAGCTAACAAAATAGTGATTTATGCCACTACAGACTCGGGATGAAGCTGCATTTCGCAGATATTCCGGCAGTCTTGCTTCAAAATCAGCAGTAAAAGCAGTCAGCTGTTCATTGCTGAACTTTAAGATTTCCTGAAGGCTTGCCATTAAGGCATCCATCAGGATGCCAAGTGATCTGCTGAAAGTAATGTCTGCCATTTCATCAACAAGGAAAAAGAACAATTCACCAAGAGTTCGTTGATCTTCATTTTGGCGTTGTTCCGTTGCAAGTAACATGTATCAGGTAAACACAATCGCTACATGGGCCGTCAGTGCATCATAAGATAAACTATGGCATTCCCCAATCAGGTTCAACATAGATTTGCAGGTTTTGAAGAAAACCTCGATCTGCCAGCGCTTTCCATAAATGCGGATGATCTCTTCCTCAGAAAGAGTCGTATCTGTACAGATAAAAGCAAGCCAGTCTTTACGATTCAGCTTTGTTTACGCATACGATTTTCGCCGGAATTGGATTTTTCCTCCTACCATAACGTCAACAGAAAGCAGATACTTTGATCTACCACGACGCTTTTTATTCCGGGAATAGATCTCTTTGATATTCAGCTGCTCGCCACGGTACGAATATTTGATCCGACTGCTTTTCTTGATCATAGCAATTACATCCATATCTTTGGAATGAATGGCTGTAATCTGTGCCGGGTTGGAAAACCAGAAATCAAACAGGACATGGTCTGCACTTTCATGCCTGCACGGAGGGCAGTATCCAGTAATGTCATCATTGCCTCTGGCGCTTTTGTCTGAGCAAGCTTACGTCTTTTTCCTGCAAGTGTTCTGTGATCAAAATCCTTTACCGGGCCAATGATATTAGTATCCTTTGCGGATGCTAACAGACAGCTGTTCACAGAAATTAGTGTATTTCCATCACTCCAGCAAAGTAGCATCCGGAAGCCCTTTTTAAAAATGCATATCCGTGTGATCAAAAACTTTTGATCCCAGTTCCTGTATCACAGCTGGTACGGTTGAAAAGACCGTCATCAATGAAAAAGACATTTTTTCCACTCGTGATCTGTCGGATCACGAATGTCATTGCTGACGATGTCGGCTGCAAGAAGAGAAGTAAAACGGAGCCAGTTTGTTTTGCAGAATTAAGGAAACAGTAAAAAGTGTTCTTAGAAAAAGATTCCTTAAAAGAGCCGGTCTGTTGCTGCATATACACTACTTCTTCCGACAAAAATGTTGCTGAGTTTGTAACGAAGCAGAGAAACAGGCGAAAATACCTTTTTCTTTCATTCCATTACATCTGGCAAGAGGCTTACCGACATGATGTTTGGAAAAATCTCTGAACACAATCACTTAAGTCGTTCTCATTGAAATGATTTTGTGGTATACTGGACATGGCATAAATCTCCTTTGTAAAGCTGGTTTCTAGTCAATTCCATTATACCAAACGGATTAGGTTTATGCCTTTTTTATTGGCTGAAATATTGAATTTTCAAGGTTCAACACACCGTACCGGTGTGGGAAGTTTTAGTAATGTATATATAGGCACGTACTTGTAAAAAAGCAGTGTCAAAAGCAACGGATTAAAAATATATGGGAGGATGAGAGTATGTTGATTTCTGGAAGATTTGCAGAGAACCTTTAACACAAGCAGAAGAGATGAATGGCTTGCAAGATGCCCTTTATAATGGGGATACCATGACAGTAGACAGAGATGGTGTGGCACATCTTGATGGTGGCAGCAGTACTACAGAAAACGGGGCAAAGATATCTGATGGAACATTTGCAGGGAGAAACTTTAACACAGGCAGAAGAAATGAATGATTTAGCAGATTCCCTTTATAATGAAGATACTATGACGGTAGATAGAGATGGTGTAGTACATCTTGATGGTGGTAGCACTACAGAAAATGGAGCAGAGATACCGAAAGGGACATTTGCAGCTCAAATGCCCAGTGATCCCACGCAGTGGTATAATAAAATGACCATAGATTATTTAGAAGTGAAGTAGCAGCAATGAAAAATTTTCCTAAACGCAGGATTTGGCTCATGAAATCTACTGGTGATATGTATTGGGTAATAGACTTGAAAATCAGCCAGACAGGATTTTCTCAGACATGGCGTTTCATGCTGGTTTATGACAAAATCATCCGCACAACAACACATACGGTGGTCTCCATCAAAGTGTGTCCTATAAGACCCTAACGAAGCAGATTTAAAGGCAACTGCTAAAAAATACGGACGTCCTCGTGTCCCACATCTTTTACATGATGACAATCTGGGAACTTACCTGTGAACCAGACGCACAGAAGATGTTAAAGATGGAATACAGGAAGCTAATACTGCTGTCAGCGTTGCAGGCTGGGCAGCATGAGCATCTCCATTTTGAACTTGGTATGAAATAAGAAAATATGGAATAAATGGTGTGACGATGAGCATTTCAGAAGTTTGATGATTTAATATGTTGCATTACAGGGAGGAATAAAGTGCCAAATAAATTACCTGATATTTCCACTCAGTGGTATAATAAAAATGACCATAGATTATTTAGAAGTGAAATAGCAGCAATGAAAAGTTTTTCCCCAAAAAGCAGGATTTGGATTTTTAAATCAGATGGGACAATGTATTGGGTACTTGATTTATCTGTTGATAATTTGGGCACATAGAGAGTTATGGTGATATATGACGAAAATCATCCATATACTGGAAGCGGGAAGGATTGATTTTTGTAGCCCCTATGAGGCCTAATATAAGAGAGATAAAACAAAAAGATGATTGATGCAGGACTAGAGGAAAGTCTGTTCCACACACATATTAGCATAAACAATACGGACATCTGCTCTCTGTAATAAACCCATGTTTCTTATGTGTTTTTACTGAAAGATGGATTCGAAAATTTTAATTTGAATTGCAAACTCATATGAATAATTAATAAACACTTGGATATTATCGATTGTGAGAGGAGTGATGTGATGCCGTTTTTCCGAGATAATATGAAATATATTGATTTCAATATAAAAACCCAAGATGTATTCATTTGTTACATAAGTGACCAGGGCTTATGCTTCTGTTATAACAGAAGTGATGGCAAATAGTCAAAAACAGAAACAGGCGGTGTTTTTAGGGTATATTATTAATAGAGCGTGGTATATTGTTGAGTCAGTAGATCCTGGTGTTGACACTGTAAACCAAGTTGCTTTTGAATGGGATTCTAACTAGTCAATCATCAGGCAAAAAGGCTTGGAAAAATCTATAACAAAGCCATTAACAATTTTGGGATTCTGGCATCGTCATCCTGGAAGTATGGATTATTTCTCAGGACAAGATGAGACCACCATCCGAACTAATCTTCGAGAACTTTCGAGCTGGATTAGTGTCTATGCTGGTAAATATTGATCCCAAAATTAAGGATGACATATTACTATTGCTATGGCAATGAAATAATGCCTATACGGTATGATGTTGGTAACAAATACTTTCCCTGCCGAACTGCTTCAATATGCAGACGCAGATGAATTGTCAGAAGGGCGGCTGAATCAGGTCGAAAATCTTGAAATTCATTACGAACAAGTGATTAATTTGGAAGCAATTGCTGCTAAAAAGAAATACCTCTGTTACGACAAACACATCAATGGCAAGTTTGGGAAATAAAAATAGAAGACACTGTAATTGATGAAAAGAAGAATAACACATCAGTTTCTTCAGAACATCAGTCAGAATATCTTTCCAGTGAAACTATCAAGCGGATTGTTGAAGTTGTCGTCGGCATAGAAAGGGAATAAAAACAGTCTGCTTGAAACTGTTGCAGAAAAATTAATGATATGGATAAAACGTTAGCTGATTTTTCAGTTAAGATGGATCAATTATTAGAAACAACAAAAACAGAAACTGAGTCTTCAGTTGTTAAGCCTATTGATGAGAATGTAATTGTAAAAACAACAATACAGACATTGTCTAATGATGGCGAACCGGATGAACAGTTTTCAGATGAATGTAGTGATGAAACGAAGATACCTATATCTGAAACAGAAAGCGAGGAATAAACATGGTTGAAGATAAACCTCGTACAAAGCAGGATCTACCTGCTGAAGATTTAGATTTAGACATGATGGAAGCAGAATGTATGCTCGATGAAGATGTATTAACATTTTTAAACGAGTGTGATACAGGCAAACCGCTGCCGTTTAACAAGGTAATGATTCCTGAACAGCTTATGGAGCAAAAAGGATACAGTGGACCTGTCTATGGATATATCAGAAAAGATTCTGGATACCATGTTATTATCGGATGGGAAGGAAATACCCCAAAGCTTTCCATGAATGCAAATATTATTGGATATATTGGAGAACCAATTACCCGAATTTCGCATTGCTATTTGTCTGGAAAGTGGGATGGTGAAAAATTAGTAATTGATCTGATGGATGACGAATGTGGTGAAAGAACTGATTTGTCTATAGATGTATATACTATGAAGCAGGATGTTTTTTCGAGAAACAGCGGTCTGATTGAAACAAACTGGATGGATGAACAATGTGCTGTTATCTGTGGATGTGGTTCCGTAGGAAGTTGTATCGCTTTACAGTTGGCACGATCTGGAGTAGGGCGTTTTGTTCTTGTAGATACAGACTGTATGGAAATTCACAATGTTTGCGAGACATCAGTGTATTTAACTGATGTTGGAAGATACAAAGTCGATGCAGTTGCTGACAGGATATATCAGATTAACCCACAGGCTCAAATAAAGAAATTCTACCAGAGAATTCAGGAAGTCCGGAAGGAACAGTATGAAGAATGGATTTCTCCTGAGAAAGCAATTTTTATAGGCACCTGTGATAACCGATTGGGCGATGCTTGTGCATGTGACCTGGCATATGATTTTGGAGCTCCTTTTTGCTTCACTTGGTTTCATGACAAGAGCGTGGGCTGGAGAAATTTATACATGTCTTCCAGAGAAACATGATATCTGTTACCGTTGTGCTTTTTAAAGCACAAATTGACAACAGTATTACAGAAGAAAGAAGAAACCATTTTTACATTGCGAGGAAGACCTTGAAAAAGCATTTTGAACCTGGATTAGATGTAGATTTAGAATTTGGATTTCTTTGTTTGATAAAATAGTTTTGGATATTATAAACCGAAACAATCCAGATTATGTGCCCAGACTTTATCACAAAATGACCCAGTATGTTATTTTTCCGGGACAGATGACAGAACTTTTGCTGAAGATTTCTGGAAAGCGTTTCCAACTCAATTGCATTAAGAAGTCTGAGACACAGTGATGAATGTCGGAGATGTGATCATTGTAAACTGTATGATGACATGATGTCAATACAAGGATTGTGTATTTGGAAAATATGCAATCCTTGTTTGTGAGTTACGGAGTGTTGGAAGTCAGCTTATCTATGACTACCTGAATTAAAGAAAACGAGATTACTTCGTTATATGGGAGGAAAAATATTGTGGAAAAAGTAATTGGGTCGATAATTTCTATATTATTTCGGATTAGTTCTCTATGGTATAAGAAAGTATCACCCAAAATGATGCCCCATGGATTACAGCAATTGTTTGTTTTGGCTGTGCGTATCCAATAATATATTCCGGTCGTTCACAGCATTTAGAGCAGCGCTATATAAAACAGGAATATATTATTGATCTTCACAATGATAAACTGGGAGAGCTGTTTGTTCCATCAAGGTACCCCGGATATAAAAAACAAAGTTCAAGTTTGGATGGAAATGATTACATGTCAGATTCCGGTTTAATCATTTGCACAAAAATTTGTTGATCAAACTGTAAAAAGTAAGAGACGGCGGAATAGCTGCTCATTTATTTTGCATTCTGATGAGTTTATTTGTTTTCTTTATATGTTCTATGTCAATCGCTAATATTCATCTGGTTTCAAGGTACGAAGAACATACTGCTGTTATTAGTGAGAATATTTGTTCCTTAAAAGACAACGGATTGTCCAAACTAACTGAAAATACAGCATAGAATGTTACTGCGTTTCAAACCAAATAGTGAGGTTTTACTTGCCGATTTTAAACAGAAAATCTTAAAAACAGATATGTTTTATTCAGTTCATATCAGACTATTAAAGAGAACTGGGATAGTTGGTAAATACTGTTTTGTATAACTTGTTGTGATAAAATATAGTTGTAACTAGGGAGTGACTAATAACATAATTATGAAATAGGAGAAATTATTATGTCACATCAACATTACGAACCAGAGTTTAAGAAAAACTCGTACGCCTTCATTTGGAAGAAGGACTACACACAAAAGCCTTTCTGCTGAGTATGGTGTTGCCAAAGCAAGCATTACCATATGGTGTAGAAAGTTTAGCAATGAATGCCTGGAACAAGCCTTAACTAATCTAATTGCCCCAAATGAACTGGAGATTATGAAAGAAAATCGCAGGCTTCGAGCAGAGCTTGAAGAGGCACATAAGGAAAATTTATTCTAACTTTCATCTTGCAAAAACACAAGACATTAGAAACTATATCTGAGATATACCACAAAATAATGGCGTTGTGGGATATCGCAACATGAAAGTTTATCTTGAGCGTAAAGGTATTGTATTAAGTCGAATTACCGTTCATAAATATATGAACAAGGAATTAGGACTCGTCTCTATAGTCAGGCGTAAAAAGCCAACTTACGAGAGTGGAGAGGCACATAAAGTTTGATAATCTTATAAAAGCAAAAACTTTACAGCTTCCGGAATCAATCAAAAATGGAGCTACTGACTTTACATACCTGTTCCTTAGCGGAGGCGATGTAAGATATAATTACACTATTATGATCTCTACGATCGAAGTGTAGTTGCAAGTATAACAGATCGTCATATAACAAGCGATCTTGCCATCCGGACTCTGCAAAAAGCTTTGAGAGTCAGAGTCTATTAGCAAAGATATTATTTTTGCATAGTGATCAGGAAGCCAATATACATCAAAAGTCCTTTACTGAATTCTGTGAGAAGAAAAGAATCACACAGAGCATGAGTAAGGCGGGCTATCCATATGACAACGCTCCAATGGAAAGGTATTTTAACACTCTGAAAAATGAAGAGATATACCTGCACAATTACCATAAGGAACAGGAACTATATGATGCCGTTCAGGATTTTGCATATGTAAAGTATAATCATGTACGACCCCATGCCTACAACGGATATCGCACTCCTTTTGAGGCACGGTATGCTGTATAAGAAATTAGTTGCAAGTGTTACAAAAATGCTTGACCACTACAACTTTAATGAATTTTTGAGAGAAATAAAAAGTTTCTTTGGTTAAGGGGAGAGACGGTATGTATTTTGATATTTCAATAAAGATTGCCTTGATAATTAGTGTTATCGCATTGATTTCCAATGTGGCTCTTTGTTTTATAAAAAGTGGCTATAATATTTCCAGTCAGCTTAAAGAAATAACAGTACAATGCAGATGGATTGGATTATTATACTTGTGTTTGCCTGGTTCATGAGTGATTCAAAAACGGTATATCAACAAGTAGCACAATATATGCTCATTGTATCCATTGGCTGGATAATTGTATTTGTGCTTTCTTCTGTTTCCAAATTTTGGAGTAGCGGAGACAAACTTGGCAAAAAAGCATTAGGAATGGGAATTATGTACTTTGTTTTAGCTTATCTTTTGTACTAATAATCTAATAATGCTGTATCCAAGCAAATGGAAATATAAAAATTATAGGAGAATATGCATGGGACATTTTTACATAACAGGAGATACCCATGGAAATCAGTACAAAGTGGGTAGAACAAAATTGAACCAGTTCTTTCTCCTGTTGATAAGATTCTTGTATGTGGTGATTTTTGGAGTAGGATTTTTGGAATGGCAGATATTGGACAGAAGAAAATGTTCTATAATTTTTAGAAAAAGCAGAAATATATTGTTCTTTTCATTGACGGAAATCATGAGGATTTTCCAAAAACTGTATAATTATCCAGTTGAAATATGGAATGGTGGAAAAGTACATAAAATCTACAAAAATGTAATTCATCTTATGCGGGGTGAAATATACCACATTGATGGACAATCCATTTTTGTTATGGGTGGCAGCTATTCTATCGACAAATATCGTAGAACAGAAGGAGTTTCATGTGGTCACAGGAAATGCCATCAGAAGAAGAATATCAAAATGCACTTTTCAAATCTTAAACAAGTAAATTATCAGGTGGATTATATTAACACATACGGCATCATCAGAAACCGTATATTATCTTTCAACATTAAGACATCTGGGAATCAAAAATAGCGTTACAGAGGAACTGCCACTTACCACGTTTCTTGATAACATTCAGCACAAAGTTCTGTATCGACATTGGTATTTTGGTCATTTTCATGTTGATGTAGAACTATGGAAGAATCAGACAGCAATATTCAATTCCGTCAGAGAGCTGGTATCTGGAAGAAATATTCGACGAGTGGGATACATATGAAGGGTAACTTAAAGTGAGGAGAACAAGAAATGTCTCAAATATTTGAAATGAAATCAAGAACAGATCCATTTAACCGCATTTTAAATGGAACGAAAAACGATTGAATATCTAAAATGAGACATTATTCGTCTCTTAAAATTGGGACTGCTTTTTGCATTGTCTCGAAGGAGTCAGAACCAATTTCTGAGCGTCGAGCAGCGAAGTGAAATTTTGGGTTCTTTGTCAAATGTTGAGGGTGGGTTGATTTTTCAACCCACTCTTTTGAAGGAATTGCATAGTTTTTGCTAACAGATCTATGGAATACTCTATATCTGTTTTTGTTTAGGTATATTTTTGCACCACAAAAACCTCGTCCCCCAGTTCCTTTTAAGCCATAGCCATTAAAAATTCTGTTTCTAAAATATTTAAAGTTTCGTACGCCATAAGATATTCTTTTTCAGCACCTTTATCTTATTATTAAATCCTTCTGTAGGGCCATTTGAAATGTGCCTGTACTTAAGAGAGTTTAAGATATACTTGTAGTTATTTCTAAATGCGGTTATTGCTGCTTTAAACTCTTCAATTCCTGAGTTTTCTACCTCACGGAGCCATTCACTAAACAAAGTTCTTTGCTTTGAATAGGCGTTTTCATCAAGAATATCAACAAATAACTCTTTAATAAAATGTGCTTTTCTTAAATCTTCTGAATATTCAAGCATTCATTCAAGTGCCGCTCGGTTATCGTTCGATAGTTTTGCTTTTCTCTTTGTAATTAAGCTCTTACTTCGTTTGTAGTACTTCCCTAAGAGAAGGCAACATTCTTTTTTGAATTCTCTTTCGTACATTTTCAAGAGCCTAATAGACTTGTCTGACGAAATGATAACGATCTTTGCATTGGGAAAATATATCCTAGCCAAGTCGATGAAGGTTTTATTCATGTCACAAGAAAAAGTATTGGACTTTCATCCGTTTAGACTGATCAGCTGATTTAAAGTAGTCGACTAGGCAAGTTCCCTTTTTCTGGAATAGAGTACATCGAATACTCTATGTTTTACAGGATCAACCACTATCGTTTGATATTTCTCAGTGCCTACATTCCCCTTAAATTCATCTATGGAAATGGCTTCCAAGGTTAGAAGAAGAATGATGAATTGTAGAAAGCACTTGATAAACGGTATGAGATGAAAACATTGGCTCTGTTTGCTATCTGTTGAATATTCAGGGTATCGAAAAATGAGCTAGCAATCCATCGAGTAAGTCTGGATGTCCGATGTAGATACTTTCGCAATAAAGGGATAAGATTCATAAAAATCTCCATTCCGCGGGCAACTGCGGCATAAATAGTAATGAAAGTGTTTTTACATCTCAACTCTGTGATTTAAAATATATAACGAAGCTATACTACAAAGCACGGGAGGTAAAGTTGTAAAAACTTTCTCTGTTTTAGACAGCATAAAAATCAGTGTAAGTTCTGTCTTTTCAAGCACAAATAAGTGGTATCATGAATCCGTACACTAAGAATTGTTAAAGCTCTTTGTTTTATTGTGTGGCAGTTCAGTCAATGGCTTCTTTATCTTTTTACGAAAGGAGTTACACTATGAAAGTTACTTATCAAACCTGTTGTGGTGTCGATGTTCACAAATCTTTTCTCGTTGCCACAATCATCAAAAACTACCGCCGGTATTGAACCTTCTTATCAAAAGAAGCGATTCTCTACCTTCAACAATTCTATTTTAGACTTTAAATCGTGGCTTCTTGAAAATGAATGCCATGATGTCTGTATGGAATCCACAGGTAAATACTGGGTTCCTGTCTTTAATCTTCTCGAAGATCAAATCAACGTTACCATTGCTAATCCCAAATGGGTTAAAGCTGTTAAGGGTAACAAGGACGATACCAAAGATTCTAAATGGATTGGAGACTTATTCCGACTGGGACTTGTGAAAAGCAGCTACATTCCTTGTAGGTTGATCCGTATTCTTAGAGAATACACAAGATATCGTTACAAGCTTGTTTCTTGCCGTTCAAGTGAAAAGAATAGATATCAGAATGCTCTTACTGTTTGTAATATCGCATTAGATTCTGTTGTATCCGATATCTTTGGGAAGTCATCCTCATCCATTATCGATTATCTGCTTGAACAATCAGGTACTACGATTAACCATGAAGAAATCGCTTCAAAACTTCTTAAGAGCCTCAAATCCAAAGAAGACGCTGTGATTGAATCTATCGAAGGATATCAGATGACTGATGCCCAGAAATATCGTATGCGCCTAATTCGCGCACATATGGATTATATCACAGCTGAAATCAATGATATAGATAAACAGATTGAATCTTTTGATTTCTTCCGATCCTGATTATGATAAAGCTATCCGGTTACTAACTACCATTCCGGGTGTCAAACGTGATAGTGCAATTACTATCATCTCCGAAATTGGTATTGATATGTCTCAGTTTTGTAATTCTAAACGCTTATGTTGTTGAGCAGGTCTTACCCCCAGCAACAATGAATCTGCCGGTAAGAAGAAATCTGTCCGTATTACACGTGCCGAGTGTCTACCTCAAACCTGCATTAGTACAGTGTGCTCATGCAGCCGTGAAATCTGACAAGTCTCCTTACTACAAAACGAAATATGAATCCCTTGTTAAACGCCGTGGCAAGAAAAGAGCTGTTATTGCCATTGCCCGTATGATTCTTATAGCCATCTACCGGATGCTGTCTACCGAGAGGTATGGAATCCAAGCGATCTTTTACAAAATCGATATGCCTGCACCTTTAGCTGAAAAACAGAAGGCTAAGGCTATCAAGCAAGCCAAAAACTTTTACAAAGGAAGGACTGCTTCCTCCTGATGAACCTTTAGCTTCTTGATCAATCTACTAAATCTATATCCTCAAATAAGTTGCCTCACTTAAGACAGCTTATTTAAGTGCGCCGGTTTACGGCTTACCTCTACTTTCTTTCACACTAGTGCTTACCACAATGAGAACAATGATAACGCCTCTTTTTCAAAAATAAAAAATATGATTTACCCTGCAAAGGAATATCTTTAATCTTTTGAATCCTATAGTCATGTACTTTAGAAGTCAATGCGTTGCAGTTAGGACATGAATGAGGCTTGATATCTGTCTGAATATAAAATGAGATTGCATGATCATTTATAGATTTTTATATTGACTTTTTGCTTCATCAATGCCTAAAAATTTTAGCTAGGTCGTTCATATGAACACCTCCTCCAAGTGTAGTTGTGGTGAACTGGGGACTTGGAGGTTTTTATTTATAATAATAAAAAAATGTTGAGATTAGCAATTGCCAACCCTCAACATTAATTATAGAACCTCTTAAATTGATTTGTCCAAACAATGTCTAAATGTTTACTCATTCTTTAGTGCTCTCAATGCTTCCTCTATATTAGAGTAGCGTTTTACAGACGGATCACGGGCAATGCGTTCTGCTTCCAGTATTGTTGACATCGTTTCCTTGTTCGGTTGCTCCATACGAACATCGAAAGGAAAAACCGCCGACACGGAGCGACTGGCGAAGAAACACATTGATAGCGGTAGTAAGGTTGATACCTAATTCACCATACATTGCTTCGCACGGTTTTTTCAATGTCACTGTCTATACGGACACTGAAATTGGTTGTGGTAGCCATGAATGTCAACTCCTTTCCTTCTTGTTATTGCACTGATATTGTATATTATTTGCATTGTACAGTCAATCTGTTAGACAAGATGGAAAATCACTATTCCTTAGCCTATAAGGGCACATCTGTCAGCTGGCAGAAATGCTGGAATGCGGCAGCGATATATGCCGCTCGGGCTGCTGATTACGGAAGAAACGCAGACACATAGGATTTGGGAAGCAGGGCTTTCTTGCCATTCAAATCAGTGAGGACGGTTACGACTATACCTTATATCATAAGGACTTCACGGAAATTGACGGCGGATAGATCGACAAGCCAGAAATCAGCATAAATGCAGCCAGAAACCAGATTCTTTCGGACTGTGTTAAACTATACCAGAAATTCCTCGATTTCGTGGGTTTACTGAGAGAAAAGCTCGAAAGCCTGCATGAATACTGGACTTTTTGGATTGAGGGCAGCTGAGTACAGTCTCAAGGTCGCTTGTCGTATTGCACAGTTCTCAAAGAGATAATTGAAAATTTCAAAATGCTAAAAAAGCCCGGAAAATGTGCTATTTTCGGGCTTTTTCTATGCTTGAAATTATCTAATTCCGATTTTAAAAGAAAGAAGACGGTCTATGAGAAATAATGCCTGAAGTAAAGAACGAGCTACACCTCCAAATCCGAATGGAACAATGGTAAAAAAAGAAGAGAAAGGGGGAAATCTGGCCATAGAGAAAATGCCATAAAAATGGTATAATATAAAAAATTTAGAGAGAAAAATTTAAATTTGATGGGGAGGTCTCATGAGGACAGAATATAAACACAATCCGCCCATTCCATATAGTCTGCATGATATGCGGGTCAAAAAGATTATAATTCAAGATCAAACAATAGCACTTGAATTTGAGGACGGATATAAAAACTTACAGAACCTTTTGAACAGGTCGAAGGAAACATTACAATCGAAGGTGTGGATTTTGATTGTACCTGCGTGATGTTGCAGAGCAATGGGAAACTATGGAAAATTCAACGGTGAGAAATTAGAACTGGAACATTTTTATAAAGAGATACAAAAACTATAGCTTTGAAATTGTAGATGAATTATATGGATATAATCAAGTATTGTATTCTGGTTTATTTATCTATCTTAGAAACGGAAGATTTAGTTCAAATGGACATTTCAATTTACTTTACGGGCAAAATTATTTACGATACAAAAAGAGTAACAAATTCCAGTTTGTGAGGATGAATATAGAAATGCTTGTTGATAAAACTTTTTCTAGAAAACTGTATGAATATAAAGATGTTTGTTATCTAATGAGAACAGTATTTCCACAAAATGAGCAGATACCGATGTGGTTGTTGAGAGTGTTGGCATTTCGAAAAATGTCAATTTCAGAGCCTTTTATGATGATGACCAGTTCTGTGGAGTTTTTGTATACAGCTGAGGATAATAAATATATCTTTGTGCTTTATCTGGCAGTAAATGACCGAATCAGATCAAAAGGCTATGGTACGAAGATACTTTGACTGGTTGAAACAGAATACAGAAAAAGAATTTCTTTTTATAATCAGAAAGGAATTTTTGATACTGAATGTAGATTTATTGATGAAGGCGAAACCTATTCTGTACTCGCATCTGATATTGAGCACTTTAACTCGAAAAGAGTACGAAACGCTCCTGAGCAGATTTTTCTTTTTAGAACATATAAAAACACATTACAAGATGATAAATTAGAAGTTGAGGAGCTGGAAGATGGGCATTAAATTTGAAAGAGGATCAATAAAAATAATATTGAACTTTTTATGTCTTTGGTCCAATGAACTAGGCTCAGCGTTTCAGGAGCAATGGATAGGCTCTCAAATTCTTATCCATTGACCTATGATAAAATTAAAAATTGGAAAATAAGTTTTCTATCTTTAATGAGGAAGAGTTCATTGGAATGATACAAGAGGTGCGAATCGAAGAAGATAACATCCATATAGGAAGATTTATATTAAATCCTCAAAAACAGGATTGGGTTTTGGGACAGAAGCGTTGAAAAGAATTTATAGATTTTTATTTTCAAAGATGAAAATATTAGAAGTATTTCCTTAACCGTTTTTTTGCTTTTTAATAAAAATGCAAAAGCAGGTTTATGATAAGCTTGGATTTGAAGTTGATGAAGTGATTGAAACTCCAAAACTGAAATATATTATGAGAAAACACAGATAAATCTCGATTTGTAGACCCTAAAAACAAATAAGCTTCCTTACATAGCAGTCATGCACTTCGATATATGGTTGTTAATTTTTGCGAAAGGAACAGTATCGAATGAAGATTGTATTATCGGAAAAGTTGGTGAAACATCTGCGGATTTTCTTGATGGAGAACAGAAAGCTGTTTGAAAAAGGTAGGGTTATTTTTCTCAAAAGACTTCTTTTAACAAAAAGAAATAAGTTATGAGAGGTTGGGCTATGGTGAAACATGAAGATTCGTTTTATAAATGCAATTGTTGTAGTTGGGATATGCTTTATATATTTAAAGATTTTACAGCCTATAATCTTTTCTTTGGTATCACTAATTCCAAGAATAAAGTTAATATAACAGCACTTTTTACTTGCATTACTTTTAGTAGTGGATATTGTGTTAACC
>BNJU01000992.1_pt1 | contig 38189 bp, 55 predicted proteins | sample 8539281 | NCBI WGS metagenome assembly BNJU01 (sample SAMD00202456, study PRJDB9452) | human saliva metagenome | isolation source: human saliva | place: Japan
AGAAACTAGCCCTAGCACTGAGAAGTGTTGGGGGTTTGTTGTCGAACATAGAAACAATCAATTAGTTCAGCTTTCTCCTACTGCTCTTCATGTTCGGATAAAAAAATAATAAGTCATAGTACCGAAGATTGATCCTACTCCGAGTCCTACTAATAGGAAAAATGCGATCATTTTGAGTTCTAGAAACTGCAAGAAGAAATCTGTAATGGAGTGATTTTCAAGAAGTACTTTTTGGAAAATAGGATAAATAAGTAGAGAGTTGGGATGCTAGTTCCAACTAACCAACTTAACTTGATTTGACGCTTGCTGTAAGTGATTTGTGGAATCTCGGATTGATCGTCATCTTCTAAGTGAAGCCCTCTAGTAGAATATCTTGCCTTGAGACTGAGGTAAAAATCATCAAGAAGTAGAGATGAGGGCATAGCCATTCGAACCATCTCTATAAAGCGTCCAAACAAAGATAGAACAGGAGAGAAAGAAGGAAGAGTAAAGATTTGGACCATGGAACGGGCGCAAACCTTATAGATGACCTCTTGACGGCATTCGTCAAAAAGGCCCTTGTATATGAAAGAAATTTCGAACTAAGCGAGTGGTTAAGTCTTCTTTTTTTCATGGTAGTGACCTCTTAATAACCTTGTTTTTGATTAGCTTCTTTAAAGAGTTGATAGAGAGTATAGAAGTAGACTAGACTAAAAACGATACAGATGGTTAGAAATAGTAGATATCTCCAATCCATAGAATTCGTTAACAGTTGTGGGAAAGATACGAGGATAAAGCAGAGAGATGCGTTTAAGAGGCGTATTTTTGATGTGATTTTCTGAAAATCTTTGTCCTTTGTTCAAGACAGGAAGGGCTAAGAGGAAGATGATTAGAAAAGGACGCGTAATTTGGCCATAAACTAGGAAAACTGTCATAAAGATACTGATCAAAATATGGCTGAGAATTAAAGTTTGTAGTGATTTCATAAGTTTCCTCCTAATCGTCGTCTTGATCTTCTCTAGCTTTTTGAATACGAAGAGTGATGACAATATGCACTGTTAATCCGAAAAAGAAGGCTGCAACGATGGTTGACAAGATACTTCTTGTATTCAAGAGAGCGGTAAGATAGTTTTTGCTATCATCCATTAGGATATTGAGAAGTGGCATTCCAAACAACATGGCTATTCCATAGCCAAGACCAGCTTTAAGACCAGGATTACGTAACTGTTTCTTTTCTTTCTGGTTCAACACGTCAGGATCAATAGAAGCAATACCAGTTTTTGTAGTTTGACTAGTGACATAGAAAGCGCAAACCATGGAAATCAGAAAGATAATGATTGGATATCCAAAAGCGACTACTTGGGGATATCTAAAAGAAAGGACAAAGGGAATAAGATTGCCTAAAGTCATGAGGTAAAAGAGAATCATAAAGATTTTTATTTCCGATGTGCTCAGCTTCGCGCCGTTTGTGTTCATCAAGTGGCCTGAAATGCCATAGATACGTTTGATCAGTTTTTCATAGAGGGGTTCTTTTTTCATGGGTAATTTCTCCTAAATGAACGATGTTATTTTGTTTCTTTTACGAATTGATAGAGACAATAGAGATAAGTAATAGAAGAAAAGGATAGCGATAGTTAGCAATAGATAATATTTCCAATCGTTTGAAATAACCGTCAGTTGTGGTAAGGATAGAAAGGATAGAATCATAAAGAATAGTGCTAAGTTGAGTATGCGCGTTTTTGGGAATCTATCTTTAGATAAGTCAGTCCTTTGTTGAGTGCTGGAACAAAGACAAGAACAAGGACTGTATCGTAGATGGGCAAGTTCCCTGAAACGATGATGAAGATGAGCAGTGAAGCAAACAAAAGATGATAGGTAAGTAAAGTTACTAGTGATTTCATAGCTTTCTCCTAATCCTTATCTTGCTCTTTTTTTAGCTCTTGCAATGCGAAAGTGAGTCGACAATATGTCATAACTCCGAAAAAGAAAGCTCCCAGTATAGTTTTTAAAAATATGTTTTGTATTTGAAGAGAACTGATAAAATTTGAATTTTCACTTGTTAGGGTATCAATGAGTGGAATTATAAAAATATCACTGTTCCATAAATCGAACCTGCTTTTTAGACCAGGATAACGTAACTGCTTCTTTTTCTTTTTCATGAGTTTCCTCTAATCCTTATCCTGGTCTTCCTTGGCTTTTTGCAATGCGACGGAGATGATAATCTGTATGACCACTCCAAAAGAAGACAGACTGGAGGATACTTGAAAAATATTTTTAAAAGCGAGAAGAGACTGAAGATAGTCCTGACTCTCACCCTAGCAGTATAAGGAGAAGAGGGGTTGACTCATTAATCCATAGACTATCCCAGCTTTCAGACCAGGGTAATGTAGTTGCTTACTTTCTTTCTCAGTCAGCATATCTGGTTCGATAGTTGTAATCCCTGTTTTTTGCATTTGGTAGGTGACATAGCCAGCAGCGATGAGGGCAATCACTAAAATCAGAGGAGGATAGACGAGAGCCACTAGTTGGGGATATTTATAGGCTAGAACGAGTGGAATAACATTGCCGAAAAATCATCAGATAAAAAGAGAATCATAAAGACTTTATTTCCGATTCGGTCAGCCTCACGTCGTTTGTATTCGTCAAGCGGATCGGAAATACCGTAAGTGCGTTTGATCAGTTTTTCCGTGAAGGTTTCTTTTTTCATTTTTCTTCTTCTTTTTAAAAATCGTCCTCCCAAAAGAGACTGTTGAGGTCAGTTTGGAGGCTGCGGGCGAGATTGAGACAGAGTTCCAGGGTTGGGTTGTACTTGTCGTTTTCAATCATATTGATGGTTTGTCTCGAGACACCGATATCCTTAGCAAGTTCGAGCTGGGATATGCCCAATTCCTTGCGGAATTCTTTCACACGATTCATGCTTCCTCCTTTTTTATTTATGTCACATATATTTGACTATAGTATATTCTTTTAAAAATAAAATGTCAACTATTTTTGACATATTTTTTAAGAGAAAGTTGATGAGAATATTTCCGTTATAAAAATCTTCTAGCAATTTTATGCTATAATGGAGAAAAGTACAGAATTATAAGAGTGAATTGGATGAGACTGAAAGCTATCCACTAAAGAAAGGAGCAGAAAATGAACCATAAGATTGCAATTTTATCAGACATTCATGGCAATACGACGGCCTTAGCTGCAGTGCTTGAGGACGCAAAAATTTGGGAGCGACTGAATATTGGCTTTTGGGAGATATTTTTTTCTACCTGGACCGGGAGCAAATGACTTGGTGGCTCTTTTGAAAGACCTTCCCATTACAGCATCCGTTCGAGGAAACTGGGATGATAGTGTTTTAGAGGTTTTAGATGGACAATATGGTTTAGAGGATCCCAAAGAAATTCAGCTTCTCAGGATGACTCAGTATCTGATGGAGCGTCTAAACCCAGAGCATATTGATTGGTTGAGAAAGCTACCTATGGTAGCCAAGAAAGAAGTTGAAGGCTTGCGTTTTTCTCTTTCTCATAATTTACCTGAGAAAAATTATGGTGGTGATTTGCTGGTTGAAAATAATACCGAAAAATTTGACCAGTTACTTGATGAAACTACGGATGTAGCCGTCTATGGGCATGTCCATAAACAGCTTCTACGTTATGGTAGCCAAGGTCAACAAATCATCAATCCAGGTTCGATTGGTATGCCTTATTTTAACTGGAAAGAGCTGAAAAATCACCGAGCCCAGTATGCCTTACTCGAAGTTGAAAATGGTGAATTGGTCAATATCCAATTTCGTAAGGTTGCCTATGATTATGAAGCAGAGTTAGAATCAGCCAAGGAAAAAGGCCTTCCTTTTATCGAAATGTATGAAGAGTTGCGACGTGAGGACAACTATCAAGGCCATAATAGAGATTTGTTAGCTAGTTTAATTGAAAAGCATGGCTATGTAGAGGATGTCAAGAATTATTTTGATTTTTTGTAAGAGTTGCTTTAATGAACAGATACTAAATAAAGAGTCTGGGACAAAAGTCCTAGCCTCTTTTTGATGTTGGATTGTCGAGCAAGACGCAGTGGTTGAGTGGGCTCAACTACGCTGATTTCATCAGCTTTTACAGCCCTACTCAACTGTGCGGAGGTGGGACGACGAAATCGAATTCTAACGAATTACCGATTTCTGTCCCACTCTCTTTTAATATTTCTTATTGTAATTGAGATTGATCTGGTAGGTAAGAACCACCGAGATAGGTTTTGCTGAGTTTTTCAAGGGTTCCATCTTGGTAGAGTTCTTTAAGAACCTTGTCAAATTGGTCTTTAAATTCTTTTTGGTCACTTGAAAAGATGATGTAATTGTTTGGATTGTCATTGCTTTCCAAGTCAACTACGTTCAAGTCTAAAACTCGGTCTTGGATAATTTTTTTGAACAGAGATTTTTATCAAAGATTAGGAAATCAAATTCGCCATTTGCGAGGTCAGTCAGACGTTTGCGACATCTTCACCAGAGTATTGGATGGTAGCAGGATTGTCTGAATGGCTTTGATTCCAGTCCCAACAACCTTAGCAGTAGAAGTTCCAGTATCATCCTGGGTTGTTTTACCAGCGATGTCTTGCAGAGAAGTAAGAGCTTTGTCTTTTTCTGCTTACAAGCACCAAAGGATTTTTTTAGCGATAGGTGAGGGAGTAGAGGTATTTGGCTGCTCTCTCTTTGGTATAGCTCAAGTTGTTGGCAGCAACTGGTAACGGCCAGCATCCACTCCAGGGAAGATACTTTCCCAAGCTGTTTTTGAAATTCAATCTTGTATTGATCCAGTTTTTCATCGACCGCTTTTTAAAACTTCAACATCATATCCAGTTAGGCTACCATCTTTTTCAAAAGTCAAAGGTGGGATGTCTCCGGCAGTTACTACGACAATGGTTTTAGGACTAGCAGTGGAAGTTGAAGTACTTTCTTGTTTAGATTGTCCACAGGCGACCAACAAAGGGACTAATGGCTAATCATAAGAATAATTTTTTTCATAAGATAATGGTGTCTAGCTTACCAGACAATCAATCAGATATCTAATATATATTTTTATGGAAGTGATAGAAATATTATAATTTCCAGTTTTGTAGTAAAACAACTCAAGTAAGAAAAAGATAATTTGTTTCACCAATGAAAAATCTCTGCAAGCTCTTTCAGAATGTGGTAAAATGGAAGCAATAGAAATAGAAAAGGAAATCAATTATGAAATTTCTTGAGTTAAATAAAAAACGTCATGCGACCAAGCATTTTATTGATAAACCTGTCGATCCGAAGGATGTTCGTACAGCTATTGAAATCGCAACCTTGGCACCAAGTGCCCACAACAGTCAGCCTTGGAAATTTGTCGTGGTTCGTGAGAGAAATGCTGAACTAGCAAAATTGGCTTACGGTTCAAACTTTGAGCAAGTAGCGTCTGCACCTGTAACCATTGCCTTGTTTACAGATACAGACTTAGCCAAACGTGCTCGCAAGATTGCCCGTGTTGGTGGAGCAAAGAACTTCTCAGAAGAACAACTTCAGTACTTTATGAAAAATCTTCCAGCAGAGTTTGCGCGTTACAACGAACAACAAGCCAGTGACTACTTGGCTCTTAATGCTGGACTTGTTGCTATGAACTTGGTCCTTGCTTTGACTGACCAAGGAATCGGATCGAAACATTATCCTGGTTTTGACAAATCAAAAGTCAATGAAGTCTTGGAAATCGAAGAACGCTTCCGTCCAGAGCTCTTGATTACAGTGGGATACTGAGATGAGAAGTTGGAACCAAACTACCGCTTGCCAGTAGATGAAATTATCGAAAAAGATAGGAAGAAAAATGACAGTTATTGATTTTTACAGCAGAAGTAGAAAAACGTAAAAGAAGACCTCTTGGCTGACTTGTTTAGCCTTTTGGAAATCAACTCAGAACGTGATGACAGCAAAGGCAGATGCTGAGCATCCATTTGGGCCTGGGCCAGTAAAAGCCTTGGAAAAATTCCTTGAAATCGCAGACCGTGATGGCTACCCAACAAAAAATGTCGACAACTATGCCGGACATTTTGAGTTTGGTGAAGGAGAAGAAGTTCTCGGAATCTTTGCCCACATGGACGTAGTGCCAGCTGGTAGCGGTTGGGACACTGACCCTTACACTCCAACTATCAAAAGATGGTCGTCTTTATGCGCGTGGTGCTTCTGACGATAAGGGACCAACTACAGCTTGTTACTATGGTTTGAAAATCATCAAAGAACTCGGACTTCCAACTTCTAAGAAAGTTCGTTTCATCGTCGGAACTGATGAAGAATCAGGTTGGGCAGATATGGACTACTACTTCGAGCATGTAGGACTTGCAAAACCAGACTTTGGCTTCTCTCCAGATGCTGAATTCCCTATCATCAATGGTGAAAAAGGAAACATCACAGAATACCTTCACTTTGCTGGTGAAAATACTGGTGAAGCTCGTCTTCACAGCTTCACAGGTGGCTTGCGTGAAAACATGGTACCTGAGTCAGCAACGGCAGTTGTTTCAGGTGACTTGGCTGACTTGCAAGCTAAACTAGATGCCTTCGTAGCAGAGCACAAACTCAGAGGAGACATTCAAGAAGAGAATGGTCAATACAAGGTAACTGTAATTGGTAAATCAGCCCACGGTGCTATGCCTGCTTCAGGTGTCAATGGTGCGACTTATCTTGCTCTTTTTCCTCAGCCAATTTGCCTTTTGAAGGACCTGCAAAAGACTACCTCGATATTGCTGGTAAGATTCTCTTGAACGACCATGAAGGGAAAAACTTGAAAGTAGCTCATGTGGATGAAAAGATGGGTGCTCTTTCTATGAATGCTGGTGTCTTCCGCTTTGATGAAACAAGTGCTGATAATACCATTGCCCTTAACTTCCGTTATCCAAAAGGAACAAGCCCTGAGCAAATCAAATCAGTTCTTGAAAAACTTGCCTGTTGCTTCAGTTAGCCTTTTCTGAACATGGGCACACTCCTCACTATGTGCCAATGGAAGACCCACTCGTTCAAACCTTGTTGAATGTTTATGAAAAAAACAAACAGGTCTTAAAGGTCACGAACAAGTCATCGGTGGTGGAACATTTGGACGTTTGTTAGAGCGTGGTGTCGCTTACGGTGCTATGTTCCCAGATTCTATCGATACCATGCACCAAGCCAACGAATTTATCGCCTTGGACGACCTCTTCCGTGCAGCAGCCATCTACGCTGAAGCTATCTATGAATTGATCGAATAATGCTATAGAAGTCTGAGATTTAATGCTTAGACTTCTTTTTGGAGGAGAAAATGTCTCAAATCGAAAGAATCAAGCAAGCTCTCATAGAGGATCCACAGAATGCCAGCTATACTGAGCAAGGCATCGAGCCACTCTTTGCAGCACCAAAAACAGCTCGTATCAATATCATTGGTCAAGCGCCTGGTCTCAAAACCCAAGAAGCAGGGCTATACTGGAAGGATAAAAGTGGGGACCGCTTGCGCGAATGGTTGGGTGTGGATGAAGACACCTTTTACAAGTCAGGTTACTTTGCAGTCATGCCCATGGATTTCTACTTTCCAGGTCATGGAAATCGGGTGACCTGCCACCTCGTCCAGGTTTTTGCAGAAAAGTGGCATCCTAAACTTTTGAAAAGAATTACCAGATATTCAATTAACCCCTCTTGATTGGGCAGTATGCCCAAGCCTACTATCTAAATGAGAAAGTTAGTGGCAAGGTAACAGACCGTGTGCATCGATTTAAAGATTATTTGCCTGATTATTTCCCTCTGGTACATCCTTCACCCCGTAATCAAATCTGGATGAAAAAAATCCTTGGTTTGAGGAAGAAGTGGTTCCAGATTTGAGAATTAAAACTATTTTTAGGAGAAAAAGAATGAACGAAATTACGTTTGACGATTTTTATCAGCTTTATCAGAAAGAGTCGCTTTCTGTATTAGATGTAGAGAAGTAGAGGAATTTGAGGCTCTTCATTTAGAAGGTGCTCGTAGTTCCCTCTCAGTCAACTGGCAGATACTTATGAGCAACTAGATAAAACCCAGCCTTACTATGTGATCTGTAAATCAGGAATACGTTCCGCACGTGCCTGCCAATTTTTAACAGAACAAGGCTATGAGGTTGTCAATGTCCAAGGTGGCATGGATGCCTTAGAATAAGAAAAATTTCCTTCGAAACCTTTTAAAAAAATGAGAAAGGACTCGAAGGATTTTTTGCATTAAAAATTCGGAAAATTGAAAACATTTTTAGAATTATTTCGTGATAGCCTTTTTCTGGCCTTTTAATCATGTTATACTAAGAAAGTATTTTATTTTTAATAAGGAGAGTTTATGGCTAAAAAAGGTGCTTTAACAGGATTACTCCTGTTTGGAATATTTTTTGGAGCAGGTAACTTGATTTTCCCTCCAACTCTAGGCGCACAGTCTGGAGAAAACTTCCTTCCTGCCATTGCAGGATTTGTATTTTCGGGTGTTGGGATTGCCGTCTTAACCTTGATCATTGGTACCCTTAATCCGAAGGGTTATATCTATGAAATTTCTAAGAAAATTTCTCCATGGTTTGCGACGATTTATCTTGCAGTTTTGTACTTGTCGATTGGTCCATTCTTTGCCATCCCACGTACAGCAACAACTTCCTATGCAGTAGGGATTAGTCCCCTCTTAGCAGAGGCTGACAAAGGTCTAGGCTTGATTGTCTTTACCCTTATCTACTTCGTTGCAGCCTACTTAATCGCGCTCAATCCTTCAAAGATCTTGGATCGTATCGGTCGTATTTTGACTCCAGTTTTTGCCCTCTTGATCATCATCTTGGTAATCCTTGGAGCCTTCAAATATGGTGGAAATGCTCCACAAGCAGCCACCGAGGCTTATCAGGCTTCAGCATTTGGAGCAGGATTCCTTGAAGGCTATAATACTCTTGATGCTCTTGCATCTGTTGCCTTTAGTGTAATTGCGGTTCAAACCTTGAAACAACTTGGATTTTCTAGTAAAAAAGAGTACATCTCAACCATTTGGGTAGTCGGAATTGTCGTAGCACTTGGCTTTAGTGCTCTATACATTGGCCTAGGTTTCCTTGGAAATCACTTCCCAATGACAGAAGAAGCGATGAAGGGTGGAACTCCAGGGGTTTATATCTTGTCACAAGCGACCCAAGAAATCTTTGGTTCAACAGCTCAATTATTCCTAGCAGCCATGGTAACAGTAACCTGCTTCACAACGACTGTAGGGTTGATTGTTTCAACTGCAGAATTCTTTAACGGACGTTTCCCACAAATCAGCTATAAGGTTTATGCGACTGTCTTTACCTTGATTGGTTTTTGCAATTGCCAACCTTGGTCTTGATGCAATTATTAAATATTCTATCCCTGTCCTAGTTGTCTTGTATCCAATTACCATTGTGATTGTGATGATTGTGATTGTGAACAAGTTTGTACCACTTTCAAAACCAGGCATGCAATTGACGATGGGTCTTGTTACAGCTATTGCCGTAGCTAGTGTCTTGGGAAGTTCATTTGAAGTGACCTTCCTTGCCAATATTGTGAATGCTCTACCATTTGCTAAGGCTTCATTGCCATGGTTAGTACCAGCTATTATCGGAATTCTACTTTCTCTTGTTCTTCCAAATAAACAAGAAAGTGAAGCTTTTGAAATGGAATAATCACTAAAATCACTTTTGTAGCTAAGTCTACAGGAGTGATTTTCTTTTTTTATCCGATGATAAATGTGTTATAATAGGTAGCAAAAGAGGTGAAGAAATGAATCAAACTGTAGAATATATCAAAGAACTAACTGCTATTGCGTCACCAACAGGTTTTACGCGTGAAATTACGAATTATTTGGTTGAGACTCTTGAAAAACTAGGTTATCAACCAATCCGTACTGCCAAAGGTGGTGTCAACGTTACTGTCAAAGGTAAAAATGACGAGCAACAGCGTTATGTAACTGCCCATGTGGATACTCTGGGAGCTATCGTCCGTGCTGTTAAACCAGACGGTCGTCTCAAGATGGATCGTATCGGTGGTTTTCCTTGGAACATGATTGAAGGAGAAAACTGTACCGTTCATGTAGCTAGCACAGGTAAAACCGTATCAGGTACGATTTTGATCCACCAAACTTCTTGTCACGTTTACAAAGATGCGGGAACAGCGGAACGTACACAGGACAATATGGAAGTGCGTTTGGATGAAAAAAAGTTACCAACGAAAAAGAAACACGCGCACTCGGTATCGAAGTTGGAGACTTTTATTAGTTTTGACCCACGAACTGTCGTGACTGAGACAGGTTTTATCAAATCTCGTCATTTGGATGATAAGGTCAGTGCAGCTATTCTCCTCAATCTCCTTAAAGTTTATAAGGAAGAAGGAGTTGAACTTCCCGTCACTACGCATTTTTGCCTTTTTCAGTCTTTTGAAGAAGTGGGACATGGTGCTAACTCAAGCATCCCTAGTCAAGTTGTCGAATATCTAGCGGTAGATATGGGAGCAATGGGAGATGACCAGCAGACGGATGAGTACACAGTGTCAATCTGTGTCAAAAGATGCTTCAGGTCCTTATCACTATGAATTCCGTCAACACTTGGTGGCCTTGGCAAAAAGAGCAGGATATTCCATTTTAAACTCGATATCTATCCATTTTATGGTTCAGATGCTTCTGCAGCTATGTCAGCTGGAGCAGAAGTCAAAACACGCTCTTCTAGGAGCGGGTATCGAGTCTAGTCACTCTTATGAGCGTACTCATATCGATTCTGTAGTTGCTACTGAGCGTATGGTGGATGCTTACCTCAATAGTGGATTGGTAGACTAAGATGTGCCTCATCTGTCAACGAATTGAATTGATTAAGGCGGGGAAAAATCCCTATTTTGTAAAAAGAACTGGAAACAGGCTATGTTGTTATTGGTGATCGTCAGTATTTTTGAAGGTTACACTCTGTTTTTAGCCAAGGAACATGTCACAGAATTACATCATCTACCTCCAAGTGTTAAACTTCGCTTTTTAGAGGAAATGAGTCTGGTTCAGGAAGCAGTTTCTAAAGCTTTTTCTGCTGAAAAGATGAATGTAGAGTTATTGGAAATGGAGATGCACATGCTCACTGGCATATTTTTCCCAGACGAGAGGGTGATATGAAGGGACACGGTCTTAATGGTCGTGGTCCAGTTTGGTGGGTTCCTTGGGAAGAAATGGCAGCAGAAGATTGCCAAGCGCAACCGAAACAATTAGAAAACTTAATCCAAACTTTATCTGTTGAATTGGATAAAGTTATCATATGAAAGGATAAATCATGAAAAAAAGATACCTTATCTTGTCAGGACTACTAGCCCTAACATTGGCGGCTTGTTCGCAAGAAAAACCAGCAACTTCTGACGCAAAAAGCTTCTTCAGAGCAAAAAGACTGTACAAGAAGGAACCGCGGGAAGTAAGTCTCAGGAAGCGAGCCCAAAAAGGCAGAAGTGGTCAATAAAGGAGACTACTTTAGCATTCAAAGGCAAGTACGATGAAATCATCGTAGCAAATAAACACTATCCATTGTCTAAAGACTATAATCCAGGGGAAAATCCAACAGCCAAGGCTGAGTTGGTCAAACTCATCAAAGCTATGCAAGAGGCAGGATTCCCGATTAGCGATCATTACAGTGGCTTTAGAAGTTATGAGACTCAGACTCAACTTTACCAGGAATACGTTAATCAAGATGGAAAGGCAGAGGCTGACCGCTATTCAGCAAGACCTGGTTATAGTGAACACCAAACTGGTCTGGCTTTTTGACCTGATCGGAACAAATGGAGACCTAGTCACTGAAGAAAAGGCAGCCCAATGGCTTTTGGACCATGCAGCAGACTATGGCTTTGTCGTTCGTTATCTAAAAGGTAAGGAAAAGGAAACCGGTTATATGGCTGAAGAATGGCACCTTCGCTATGTTGGCAAAGAAGCCAAAGAAATTGCAGCTAGTGGTCTCAGTTTAGAAGAGTACTATGGATTTGAAGGTGGAGACTATGTTGATTAGTCGCAAAACATCTTGCAAGATTACTTAAATTTTGATAAAATGAATAATAATTAAATAGAAATCTGCAAGACTAGTAACTCAAGGGAAATATATCAGGGAGGAGAGCCGTGACTGCAAGCTCTCTATATGAAAGTTGGGTGAATTCACTTGCGCATGGATTTAGAAATGAAGGTCTGACTTGTCAGATAAAAACGGATGGTACCGCGTGTCAACGCTCCGAGTGGAGTTTTTGGCATGTGGTTTTCTTTTTATCTACGAGAGACTGATGGAGGAATTATGTCAACTATTGAAGAACAATTAAAAGCGCTTCGTGAAGAAACGCTGGCTAGCTTGAAGCAGATTACTGCTGAAAATGAAAAAGAGATGCAAGATTTGCGTGTCTCTGTCCTTGGTAAAAAGGGTTCGCTCACTGAAATCCTCAAAGGGATGAAAGATGTCTCTGCTGAGATGCGTCCGATTATCGGGAAACACGTCAATGAAGCTCGTGATGTCTTGACAGCTGCTTTTGAAGAAACAGCTAAGCTCTTGGAAGAAAAGAAAGTCGCTGCACAATTAGCTAGCGAGAGTATCGATGTGACGCTTCCAGGTCGTCCTGTTGCGACTGGTCACCGTCACGTTTTGACACAAACCAGTGAAGAAATCGAAGATATCTTCATCGGTATGGGTTACCAAGTCGTGGATGGTTTTGAAGTGGAGCAAGACTACTATAACTTTGAACGTATGAACCTTCCCAAAGATCACCCAGCCCGTGATATGCAGGACACATTCTATATCACAGAAGAAATCTTGCTCCGTACCCACACGTCTCCAGTTCAAGCGCGTGCTATGGATGCCCATGATTTCTCTAAAGGTCCTTTGAAAATGATCTCACCAGGGCGTGTCTTCCGTCGTGATACGGACGATGCGACCCACAGTCACCAATTCCACCAAATCGAAGGTTTGGTTGTTGGGAAAAATATCTCTATGGCAGACCTTCAAGGAACGCTTCAGTTGATTGTGCAAAAAATGTTCGGTGAAGAGCGTCAAATTCGTTTGCGCCCATCTTACTTCCCATTCACAGAGCCATCTGTTGAGGTGGATGTTTCTTGCTTTAAGTGTGGTGGAGAAGGCTGTAACGTATGTAAGAAAACAGGTTGGATCGAAATTATGGGTGCCGGTATGGTTCACCCACGTGTCCTTGAAATGAGTGGTATCGATGCGACTGTTTACTCTGGATTTGCCTTTGGTCTTGGACAAGAGCGTGTAGCTATGCTCCGTTACGGAATCAACGATATCCGTGGATTCTACCAAGGAGATGTCCGCTTCTCAGAACAGTTTAAATAATGATTAGAAAAGTAGAAATGCCAGATGTTGAGGTGTTGGCCAAAATTGCCAAACAAACCTTTCGTGAAACATTTGTTCATGATAATACAGAAGAGCAGTTACAGGAATACTTTGAAGAGGCTTATAGTCTGAGAGTTTTGTCAACTGAGTTGGGAAATCCTGACTCCGAAACCTATTTCATTATGCATGAAGAGGAGATAGCTGGTTTTCTCAAAGTCAACTGGGGAAGTGCTCAGACTGAGAGAGAATTAGAGGATGCTTTTTGAAATTCAACGTCTCTATGTGCTACAAAAAAATTCCAAGGATTTGGACTAGGTAAGCAACTGTTTGAATTTGCTCTTGAACTTGCTACAAAAAATAGTTTTTCTTGGGCTTGGCTAGGTGTTTGGGAGCATAATACAAAAAGCTCAAGCATTTTATAATCGATATGGTTTTGAAAAAAATTTAGCCAACATCATTTTTATGGTTGGTCAAAAAGTAGATACGGATTGGTTACTGAGAAAAGAAATTAAGGTAAGAAGAGGATTCTTCTATTGAAATGATAGGAAAGGAAAAAGAACTAGAGTGATAACTGTCATTCTGGAAAAACTAAATTATGCTTGTATCTTATAAATGGTTAAAAAGAATTGGTGGACATTGATGTGCCATCACAAGAGTTGGCTGAAAAAATGTCAACTACAGGGATCGAGGTAGAAGGTGTTGAATCACCAGCTGCTGGTCTCTCAAAAATTGTCGTCGGAGAAGTCTTGTCTTGCGAAGATGTGCCTGAAACTCACCTGCATGTTTGTCAAGTCACGTTGGGTGAAGAAGAAGCCCGTCAAATCGTCTGTGGTGCACCAAATGTGCGCGCAGGCATTAAGGTTATGGTGGCTGTTCCAGGTGCTCGTATAGCAGATAACTACAAAATCAAAAAAGGTAAAATCCGTGGTTTAGAGTCACTAGGGATGATCTGTTCACTTGGTGAATTGGGCATTTCTGACTCCGTTGTACCAAAGGAATTTGCAGATGGCATCCAAATCTTGCCGGATGATGCTGTTCCAGGTGAGGAAGTATTCTCTTATCTAGACTTGGATGATGAAATCATCGAACTTTCCATCACTCCAAACCGTGCAGATGCTCTTTCTATGCGTGGGGTGGCTCACGAAGTAGCAGCTATCTATGACAAGGCAGTCAACTTTAAAGAATTTACTTTTCAGAAACAGACCAAGTTGCAGCGGATGCTCTTTCTGTCAGCATTGATACAGACAAGGCACCTTACTATGCGGCTCGTATCTTGGACAATGTGACCATTGCACCAAGTCCACAATGGTTGCAAAATATCCTCATGAACGAAGGCATCCGTCCAATCAATAACGTAGTGGATGTGACCAACTACATCCTGCTCTACTTTGGTCAACCAATGCATGCTTTTGACTTGGATACCTTTGAAGGGACTGACATCCGTGTGCGTGAAGCGCGTGCTGGTGAAAAATTGGTGACCTTGGATGGTGAAGAACGTGACTTGGAATCAAATGACTTAGTCATCACTGTCGCAGACAAACCAGTAGCTCTTGCAGGTGTTATGGGTGGTCAAGCAACAGAAATCTCTGAAAAATCTAGTCGTGTTGTCCTTGAAGCTGCTGTCTTCAATGGCAAATCTATTCGTAAAACTAGCGGTCGCTTGAATCTTCGTTCTGAGTCATCTTCTCGCTTTGAAAAAGGCATCAACGTGGCAACAGTCAATGAAGCTCTTGATGCGGCAGCTAGCATGATTGCAGAACTTGCTGGTGCGACGGTGCGTAAGGGCATCGTTTCAGCAGGAGCGCTTGATACTTCTGATGTGGAAGTTTCTTCTACTCTTGCAGACGTTAACCGCGTCCTTGGAACAGATCTTTCATACGCTGATGTTGAAGATGTCTTCCGTCGTCTTGGCTTTGGCCTTTCTGGCAATGCAGAATCATTTACAGTCAGCGTACCCCGTCGTCGTTGGGATATTGCCATCGAAGCGGACCTCTTTGAAGAAATCGCCCGTATCTATGGTTATGATCGCTTGCCAACTAGTCTTCCAAAAGATGACGGTACAGCTGGTGAATTGACTGCGACACAAAAACTTCGCCGTCAAGTTCGTACGATCGCTGAAGGGGCAGGTTTGACAGAAATCATCACCTACGCTCTAACAACTCCTGAAAAAGCAGTTGAGTTTACAGCTCAACCAAGTAACCTTACGGAACTCATGTGGCCAATGACTGTGGACCGTTCTGTCCTCCGTCAAAATATGATCTCAGGTATCCTTGATACGGTGGCTTATAATGTGGCTCGTAAGAATAAAAACTTGGCCCTTTACGAGATTGGAAAAGTCTTTGAACAAACAGGCAATCCAAAAGAAGAACTTCCGAATGAGATCAATAGCTTTGCCTTTGCCTTGACAGGCTTGGTTGCTGAAAAAGATTTCCAAACAGCAGCAGTGCCAGTTGATTTCTTCTATGCTAAGGGAATTCTAGAAGCCCTCTTTACTCGCTTGGGGCTAGAAGTGACCTATACAGCAACATCTGAAATCGCTAGCCTTCATCCAGGTCGTACCGCTATGATTTCACTCGGTAACCAAGTTCTTGGTTTCCTTGGCCAAGTGCATCCAGTTACTGCTAAGGCTTACGATATTCCAGAAACGTATGTAGCTGAGCTCAACCTTTCAGCCATCGAAACTGCCCTTCAACCAGCTACTCCATTTATGGAAATCACGAAATTCCCAGCAGTCAGCCGTGACGTTGCTCTTCTCCTCAAGGCAGAAGTGACTCATCAAGAAGTTGTAGATGCTATCCAAGCTACTGGCGTGAAACGTTTGACAGATATCAAACTCTTTGACGTCTTCTCAGGAGAAAAATTGGGACTTGGTATGAAGTCAATGGCTTATAGCTTGACTTTCCAAAATCCAGAAGATAGCTTGACGGACGAAGAAGTCGCACGCTATATGGAAAAAATCCAAGCATCGCTTGAAGAAAAAGTCAATGCAGAAGTGCGTTAAAGTATCAGTCCATCCTTTGGGGTGGATTTTTACTTTTCAAATAACAATTCAGGATCAAAAATAGACAGTTGAGGAACAGAGAAGATAAATTGGAGTTTACCAGTGTATAATGTACTCATAACTCAAAGTACCCTAAGATTTTTTACTAAAATGAGGATGATAAAAATGGACAGAAATCATTGTAAAGGCTATCAAAAAGGAGTATAATGAGTGCAAGACATTTCGGAGGTGAAAGATGCTAGAAGTAAGAAGTCTAGAGAAAAGTTTTGGACCCAAGCAAGTTTTGTTTGGTATTGACTTTCAAGCGCGACCAGGTCGTATTTTGGGACTAGTCAGGGGAAAAAATGGTGCTGGGAAAACAACGATTTTCCACAGTATTTTGAAATTTTTAGAATATCAAGGAGAAATCAGTCTAGATGGTCAGGATATTCGTCAAGAGACCTACGCTCGGATTGGCTATCTGCCTGAAGAACGCAGTCTCATGCCTAAATTGACAGTCCTTGAACAAGTTCGTTACTTGGCGACTCTAAAAGGTATGGATGCTAAAGAAATCAAGGAAAAACTCCCTCAATGGATGAAGAGGTTGGAAGTGAAAGGGAAGCTGACAGATAAAATTAAGAGTCTGTCAAAAGGAAATCAGCAGAAGATTCAGCTCATCATTACTCTGATTCATGAGCCAGACTTGATTATCTTGGATGAGCCTTTCAGTGGATTGGACCCAGTCAATACAGAATTGCTCAAGCAAGTCATTTTTCAAGAAAAAGAACGTGGGGCAACCATTATCTTTTCTGACCATGTCATGACCAACGTCGAGGAGCTTTGTGACGATATTCTCATGATTCGAGATGGCCGTGTGGTCTTGCATGGACCGGTTCAGGATGTCCGCAATCAATACGGGAAAACGCGTCTCTTTGTTTCAAGTGAACGAAGCAAGGAAGAATTGGAAAATCTTCCTCATGTCAAACAGGTGAGCTTGACCAAACAAGGCAGTTGGAAATTAATTCTAGATGATGAGAGCGCTGGAAGGGAACTCTTCCCAATCTTGACTCAAGGGCAATATATCGCAACCTTTGACCAGCAAGCGCCAACAATCGATGAAATCTTTAAACTAGAATCAGGGGTGGAAGTATGAGAAATATGTGGGTTGTAATCAAGGAAACCTATCTTCGACATGTCAAATCGTGGAGTTTCTTCTTTATGGTGATTTCACCATTCTTGTTTATCGGTCTCTCTGGAGGAATTGGCTATCTCCAAGGCTCTTCTATGGCTAAAGAAATGATAAGATAGCAGTAGTCAGCAACTAGTGCCAGTCTGTGACAGACAGTCTTAGAATGTACAATGGTCTCAACTTTTGATTATCAGGACGAAGCAAGTGCCAAAGAAGCGATTAAAGATGAAAAATTAAAAGGCTATCTGACCATTGACCAAGAAGATAGTATTCTAAAGGCAGTTTATCACGGTGAAACTTCCCTTGAGATTGCTATTAAGCTAGGAGTAACGAGCAAGTTAAATGAGCTTCAAGATCAACTCAATCGTTCGGCAGCCAATTTGTCACAAGAACAGGAAAAACGCTTGGAACAAACAGTTAACTTTACGGAGAAAATTGATGAATCCAAGGAAAATAAAAAAATGATTCAAACCTTTGCGGCCGCAGGGCTTGGTTTCTTCCTTTATATGATTTTGATTACCTATGCTAGTGTCACTGCTCAGGAAGTGGCTAGCGAGAAAGGAACCAAAATTATGGAGGTGGTCTTCTCTAGTATCCGAGCTAGTCATTATTTCTACGCTCGCATGCTGGCTCTGCTTCTTGTGATTTTGACCCATATTGGCATTTACGTCGTGGGTGGACTTGCTGCCATTCTTCTCTTTAAAGACCTACCAATCTTGGCACAATCTGGTATTTTAAACCATATAGGAGAGGCTTTCTCGCTCAACACCTTATTGTTTGTCTTGGTTAGCCTCTTTATGTACGTTGTTTTAGCAGCCTTCCTAGGTTCTATGGTTTCTCGTCCTGAGGATGCAGGAAAAGCCTTGTCGCCTTTGATGATTTTGATTATAGGTGGTTTTTTTGGAGTGACAGCTCTAGGTGCAGCTGGTGACAATCTCATCTTGAAGATTGGTTCATATATTCCCTTTATTTCGACTTTCTTCATGCCATTTAGAGCTATTAATGGCTATGCAGGGGGAGTAGAAGCATGGATTTCACTTGCTATTACAGTGATTTTTGCAGTGGTAGCAACAGGATTTATCGGACGCATGTATGCTAGTCTCGTTCTGCAAACAGATGATTTGGGGATCTGGAAAACCTTTAAACGAGCTTTAAGTTATAAATAAAATCACGGACCTGTGAGTGTATCTCCCAGGTCTTTTATACTCTTCGAAAATCTCTTCAAACCACGTCAGCTTCCATCTGCAACCTCAAAACAGTGTTTTGAGCAGCCTGTAGCTAGCTTCCTAGTTTTCTCTTTGATTTTCATTGAGTATTAATTAGCTGAAATATTTCATATTTATTTCTCCTAAACCTTTGACTATTAGGCAAAATTATCGTACAATAAAAAGAGTACATGATAAAAATGAGATCAGAGTTTATCCACTCTGGCGTTAGTAGTAAAAAAATGAGGAGAAACGCTTTGGAATTAGAAGTATTTGCTGGGCAAGAAAAAAAGTGAACTATCTATGATTGAGGTGGCTCGTGCCATCTTGGAACGCCGTGGTCGTGATCACGAAATGCATTTTAGTGATTTGGTTAATGAAATCCAAAACTATCTCGGTACCTCTAATAGCGATATTCGTGAAGCTTTGCCTTTGTTCTACACAGAGTTGAACTTTGACGGTAGCTTTATCTCACTTGGAGATAACAAATGGGGCTTCGTTCATGGTATGGAGTCGATGAAATCGATGAGGAAATCATTGCTCTTGAAGAAAGTGATGATGAAGAAGTAGCACCTAAGGCTAAGAAAAAACGTGTCAACGCCTTTATGGATGGTGATGCAGATGCTATTGATTACAGTGCAGATGATCCAGAAGATGAGGATGCATACGAAGAAGATCCAGCTCTTTCTTATGATGATGAAAATCCAGATGATGAGAAGAATGAAGTGGAAGCCTACGATGCTGAAATCAATGAAATCGCCCCAGATGATCTAGATGAAGAAGTCGATCTTAATGAAGAAGACGACGAAGACTCTGAAGAAGAGGAAGAATAAAAATAAAAAGGCGTTGGAGCTGGAATCGGTCTATCAAGTCTCGATTTCCTAGATCCAGCCTCTTTTTACTTTTTAGTTTGAATGAGTTATGCAAGATGGAATGCCAAGTCAACGATTTGTTCTATTTGACAAATGATTCATTTTGAGGTAATATATTGTTCGGGCACCTCTTTTAGAGGTCGGAGCTCCCCTAGTTATTAGGGAGCTATTTTTGTTTTTCCAGGAAGCTTTTCTTCTTGGGGTGTAGTTATTGATGAAGGTCTTGTTTTCTCAATCCCCTGTTAGTGAACAAGACCTTGAGCATTTTAGAAAGAGGAATCTATGTCTACGAAATATATTTTTGTCACTGGTGGTGTTGTGTCGTCTATTGGGAAAGGTATCGTTGCAGCGAGCCTTGGGCGTCTTTTGAAAAACCGTGGTTTGAAGGTGACCATTCAAAAATTTGACCCTTATATCAATATTGACCCAGGAACCATGAGCCCTTACCAGCACGGAGAAGTATTTGTAACAGATGATGGGGCTGAGACAGATTTGGACTTGGGTCACTATGAACGTTTTATCGATATCAACCTTAATAAATACTCAAACGTGACAACTGGTAAAATCTACAGCGAAGTTCTTCGCAAAGAACGTCGTGGAGAGTATTTGGGTGCAACCGTCCAAGTTATTCCTCATATTACAGATGCCTTGAAAGAAAAATCAAGCGTGCTGCTCTTACGACTGACTCTGATGTTATTATTACAGAGGTTGGTGGAACAGTCGGCGATATCGAGTCCCTTCCATTCTTAGAAGCTCTTCGTCAGATGAAGGCAGATGTGGGTGCAGATAATGTTATGTATATCCATACGACCTTGCTTCCTTACCTCAAGGCAGCTGGTGAAATGAAAACCAAACCAACTCAACACTCTGTCAAAGAATTGCGTGGTCTGGGAATCCAGCCTAATATGTTAGTCATCCGTACTGAAAAGCCAGCTGGACAAGGAATTAAAAATAAACTAGCCCAGTTCTGTGATGTGGCACCAGAAGCAGTTATTGAGTCCTTGGATGTGGATCATCTTTACCAAATCCCACTTAATCTGCAGGCACAAGGCATGGATCAAATTGTTTGTGACCATTTGAAAATTGATGCGCCTGCAGCAGATATGGCAGAGTGGTCAGCTATGGTTGACAAGGTTATGAACCTCAAAAAAACAAGTCAAGATTGCCCTTGTCGGTAAGTATGTTGAGTTGCAAGATGCCTACATCTCAGTTGTTGAAGCTTTGAAACACTCTGGTTATGCCAATGATGCAGAAGTCAAGATTGATTGGGTTAATGCTAACGATGTGACAGCTGACAATGTGGCAGAACTTCTATCGGACGCTGACGGAATCATTGTGCCGGGTGGTTTTGGTCAACGTGGAACAGAAGGAAAAATTGAAGCGATTCGCTATGCGCGTGAAAATGATGTACCAATGCTGGGAGTCTGCTTGGGTATGCAGTTGACCTGTATCGAGTTTGCCCGTAATGTCTTAGGTCTTGAAGGAGCTAATTCAGCAGAGCTAAATCCTGATACCAAATACCCTATCATCGATATCATGCGTGATCAGATTGATGTTGAGGACATGGGTGGTACCCTTCGTTTGGGACTTTATCCTTCTAAGTTAAAACGTGGTTCTAAGGCAGCGGCAGCTTATCATAACAAAGAAGTGGTCCAACGCCGTCACCGTCACCGTTATGAGTTTAACAATGCCTTCCGTGAACAGTTTGAAGGAGCAGGTTTTGTCTTTTCAGGTGTTTCACCAGACAACCGCTTGGTCGAAATTGTGGAAATTCCAGAAAATAAATTCTTTGTGGCTTGTCAGTACCACCCAGAGCTTTCAAGTCGTCCAAACCGCCCAGAAGAACTCTACACTGCTTTTGTAACAGCAGCTGTCGAAAAATAGTAAATAGTCATGATTAAACCTTTGAGAGTCATCTCAGAGGTTTTAATTTGTTTTCACTATCATGAAAATCTGGAAAAAGGACATTATTTTTGGTAAGATAAGGGTATGGATTTTGAAAAAATTGAACAAGCATATACCTATTTACTAGAAAATGTCCAAATCATTCAAAAATGATTTGATGACAAACTTTTACGATGCCTTTAATTGAGCAAAATGGAATCTATCTGGATGGTCAGACAAATCTGGAAGATGTCAAGAAAAAAACAATCAAGCTTTAAAACGATTGGCTCTTCGAAAAGAAGAGTGGTTACGAACCTACCAATTCTTATTAATGAAGGCAGCGCAAACGGAACCTCTTCAGGCCAACCACCAGTTTACACCAGATGCGATTGGTCACTTGATGATTTTTTTGATGGAGCAATTGTGGCCTGCTAAAGATCTAAGCCTACTAGAATTGGGATCTGGGATGGGAATTCTGGGTGCTAGCTTTTTAATGTCCATGAACAAAAAGGTAGATTACCTAGGGATTGAGATAGACGACCTCTTGATTGATCTGGCGGCGAGTATGGCTGAAGTTATGGATCTTCAAATGGGCTTTGTCCAAGGAGATGCAGTACGTCCACAAGTGTTAAAAGAGAGTGATATTATCGTGAGCGACCTCCCGATTGGCTACTACCCAGACGATCAGATCGCTTCACGTTACCAAGTAGCAGCAAAGGATGAACATACTTACGCTCATCATCTATTAATGGAGCAATCTCTCAAGTATCTTAAGACGGGAGGCTATGCTATTTTCCTTGCTCCAACAGATCTTTTGACGAGTCCTCAGAGTGATCTCTTGAAATCCTGGCTGACTGATCAAGCTCAACTAGTCGCTATCATAGCTTTATCAGAGGATCTATTCGCTCAAGGAGCCCAGTCTAAGACCATTTTTGTTTTGCAAAAGAAGGTGGGAGAAGGGACAGAGCCCTTTGTTTATCCACTTACTAGCCTTCGGGATCCTGAAATTTTGTTGGAATTTAAGGAAAATTTTCAAAATTGGTGTCAAGAACATGAAATCTAGTATAAATTTTGATATAATAGTTGAAAACGCTTAAAAAAGGGGAAACATTATGACAAAAACCATTGCAATTAACGCTGGAAGCTCTAGCTTGAAATGGCAACTTTACCAAATGCCAGAAGAAAAAGTGCTTGCAAAAGGGTTGATTGAGCGAATTGGATTGAAAGATTCTATTTCTACAGTTAAGTTTGATGGTCGCTCAGAACAACAAGTCCTTGACATTGACAACCATACTTTGGCGGTTAAGATTTGCTTGATGACTTGATTCGTTTTGATATTATTAAATCTTATGATGAAATTACTGGTGTTGGACACCGTGTCGTTGCAGGTGGAGAGTACTTCAAAGAGTCTACAGTCGTGGAAGGTGATGTAATTGAAAAAGTTGAAGAGTTAGGTCTTCTTGCTCCATTGCACAATCCTGCGAATGCTGCGGGTATTCGTGCCTTCAAAGAATTGTTGCCAGATATTACGAGTGTCGTTGTTTTTGATACTTCCTTCCATACAACAATGCCAGAGAAAGCTTATCGCTATCCTCTACCAACAAAATATTACACAGAAAACAAGGTTCGTAAGTACGGAGCGCACGGTACAAGCCATCAGTACGTTGCTCAAGAAGCAGCAAAACTCTTGGGACGTCCACTTGAAGAGTTGAAGTTAATCACCTGTCACATCGGTAATGGTGCTTCTATTACAGCTGTTAAGGGTGGGAAATCTGTTGATACCTCAATGGGATTCACTCCACTTGGTGGTGTAATGATGGGAACTCGTACAGGGGGATATTGACCCAGCTATCATTCCTTATTTAATGCAATATACAGAGGACTTTAACAAGCCTGAGGACATCAGTCGTATTCTCAATCGTGAGTCAGGGTTGATGGGTGTTTCAGGTAAGTCTAGTGATATGCGTGATGTAATTGCTGCTATGGATGCAGGAGATCACGATGCTACTTTGGCTTATGAAATGTATGTTGACCGTATCCAAAAACATATTGGTCAATACCTTGCAGTCCTAAATGGAGCAGATGCATTATTTTCACAGCAGGTATCGGTGAAAATTCTACTAATGTACGTGAAGATGTTATTTCAGGGATTTCTTGGTTCGGTTGTGATGTAGATCCAGAGAAAAATGTCTTTGGTGCAACCGGAGATATTTCGACAGATGCAGCAAGTGTACGTGTACTTGTCATCCCAACAGATGAAGAACTCGTTATCGCGCGTGACGTTGAACGTTTGAAAAAATAACAGATCAAAAAAATCGACCTTTCTTATTGAAGGTCGATTTTTTTGATCTAGGAAAACTACCATTTAGTCAGTGAAACTTCGCCACTATTGAGCCAAATCTTTTCACCGTTTGCTAATTCTATCTGCAGTTGGCCTTGGTCAGAGATGTCACAGGCTTTTCCTGTGATTATTTCTTGATCCTTCTTGAAAGAAATCTCTTTTCCTAAAACGATTGAGCGCTTTTTATAGAGATAGAGGAGTTCATCGGTCTCTGTTTCGTAGAAACATTTCCAAATTTCAGCAATCAATTCATTGCGAGTAATGGGAGTATTTTGAGAAAATAAGCTTCCAGCTTTAGTTTGTAGATTCTTGGGAAATTCAGCGATAGAAAAGTTGATCCCGACCCCAATGATAACATCTGTAACGAGTCCAGTTTCGACGGAGGTAATGGCTTCGGTTAGAATGCCAGCAATTTTTTTCTGGTTCAGATAAATGTCATTGACCCACTTGATATCCACGTCGATTAAACTAAGGTTTTTGATAGCCTTGTAGATAGCTCCAGCTGTTAGAAGTGTATAGGCAGGAAGATTCTGATAAGGGAGATTGGGTTGTAGGTGGAGGGACATGTAAATCCCCCCCTTATCTGGAGAATAATAAGGACGTTGAAAACGACCGCGTCCCATAGTTTGGCCAGTGGAAAGGTAGAGTTTATCCCCTTTGGCACCAGCTTCCATAGCTTCTTTAGCATCAGTTTGGGTAGATTTTGTTGAGGGTTTAAACTGGACAGTAATGGGACTATTCGCTTCGATTTCCTGAGGCAAGATAAGGTCTCCGTCCAGAAGTTTATACCCACGATTTTTGATACTGTCAATCTCCAGTCCCTCTTGCTGGAGACGTTGGATAGCTTTCCATACTGAAGTTCGAGATAGGTTTAATCTCTCAGCTATTTTTTCTCCGCTTAGATAATCAGTCTCAGTAACTAGTATTTTATAGACTTCTTGGTAGGATTTCATGCTAGGCCCTTTCTGGAATAATTAGATTTATTGTACCATATTTTTAAAAAAGGGATAGCGATTTTTCAAAGTAATCTTAGCTAACTATAAAAATTTTTACCCAGTTTTAGTTAGGAGTATAGAGGTAAAGAGGTTTTCAAATCGCTTGAAAAAAATGGTAAAAATGTTTTTAATAGCTTATTTATCTGAATGTGATATTCAGAAGGAAAGGATCTGTTGTGAAATCAATAGGTGTCATTGAAAAGTTAAAAAGTTTATCGAAACAAGAAGGACTTCTTTTTAGGAGTTATTCTGAGTATTTTTCTTCCTTTTTTTATCTTTTTGTTATTATTTTTTTATCTCTTACTTACTTTGGTTAGTATATACTGGGGAGATGAAGGGGATCTTGAAACGTTTGTCTCAACACCCTGTCTTGCTCTTTTTTATTGCTTATAGCACTGCAATTTCTCTTCTGGCACAAAATGTGATGGGAGTAGTTTCTTCGGTGGCCATGTTTCTGTTTGCCATCTTCTTTTACTACTATCAATCCCAGTTGACTCCTAAATTTTTCAGGTTGACGATTGAAGGAATATTAGCCTTAAGTGTCTTTGCAGCAGCCTTTGCAGCCTTGGAACATTTCCAAATTGTAAAGAAATTTGATTATACCTTCCTCTCACCACGAATGCAGGTTTGGCATCAAAATCGAGCGGAGGTTGCCTTCTTTAATCCCAATTACTATGGAATTATCTGTTGTTTCTGTATCATGATTGGTTTTTATCTGATTAGTACAACGAAGTTAAGGTGGTTACGAATCTTTTCTATGATTGCCATCTTTGCTAATTTATTCGGTTTAAACTTTACGCAGAATCGCACAGCTTTTCCAGCCATTATCTTTGGAGCGATTATTTATCTCTTCACAACTATTAAGAACTGGCGTGCTTTCTGGCTTAGTGTTGGAGTTTTTTGGGGTTGGTTTAGCCTTTTCTATTTTCTAGTGATTTTGGGTGTTCGAATGGGAACCTTAGATTCATCTATGGAAGAGCGTGTTTCTATCTGGAATGCTGGAATGGCCTTGTTTAAGCAAAAATCCATTCTGGGGTGAAGGACCACTAACCTACATGCACTCTTTTCCCTCGTATTGGAGCACCTTATCATGAACATGCTCATAGTATTTATATAGATACGATTTTTGAGTTATGGAGTTGTTGGTACCGTTCTCTTGGGGATTGCTTCTGCCACTCCGGTACGAATGTTGATTGATATGAGTCAAGTACCTAGTAAGCGTCCTATCCTTGGACTTTACCTCTCTTTTCTTGACAGTAGTAGCTGTGCACGGAATTTTTTTGATTTGGCTCTTTTTGGATTCAATCTTCCTTTATTTTTCCTTTTAGTGATGTGAGTTTACCACTGAAAACATAGTATGATTGATGAATTAGTTGATTAAGAAAAAGATAGTAGAAACTAACATTTTCTACTATCTTTCTTTTTAATTCAATTATTGAATAGCTTGAACCAAGTCTTCAGCTTGTTGTTTTAGTGAAGAAGCAACACTGTCTTCGAGAACTAATTGACCATCTGCCCAAGCAGAATCGTTGACACGAGCTGCAGTGAATTCACCAACAACTTGTGTACGGATGAATGGCAAAGAGGTCTTTGTAGATTGCAAAGAGTTGGTCATGACCAGCATTGGCTACAGATGATACTGTTACAATCTTATCTTGAAGAGCAGATGCTCCGCGTGTATCAGACAAGTCAATTGCGCGTGAAAGCCAGTCAAGCAAGTTTTTCACTGTACCAGGAATCGAGAAGTTGTAGACTGGAGAGAAGATCCAGATAGCATCAGCAGCCAGAACAGCTTCACGAGCTGCTGTTACAGCTGGAAGAGTTGGAACTTCAAGGTCTTGACTAAAAAGTGGGAATTGCTAGAGTAGTCAAGGTAGCTGACTTCAACATTTTCAGCAAGAGCTTTTTCAGCTTCTAGCGCCATTTGGTGGTTGAAAGAACCTTCACGAAGTGAACCAACGATAAATAATACTTTTTTAGACATAGGGAGTCTCCTTTAGATTTTAATCAGAGTTACCTCTGTTGTTATAAACAATGTTACAACAAAAAGGAAAATCATTTGCAAGAAATCTGCTCAGAAAAATAAAAATCGATGATAGTCAAGATTATTTTTTTAGGAGTAGAGATTATGAAAAGTCTGTGAAATCAATGATTCAAGCGTCATATACTCCTGTCATAAGAGAAGTTCCGTGCTAAATCCTCCCCTTTATTCACTTGTAATTCACTAGGATAGATGGTAAAATAGACGAGTGAAAATGAGACAGAAAAAAGAAAAAAATTCCTTATTATTTCAGTACAGCATTGGCTTGACCCTGCTGGCATCTAGTTGTGACTTCTTCCTTTCTCTATTTGGTGTGGCTTAGCATGAAGCCTTATCAGACAGCAAAGGTAGAAGGGGAAAAAAACTTGCCAAGCAGTATGCGAATCTAGAAACGGTCAGTCAGGTTGATTTCTTTAATGGCTTAGAAAGCTATTATAGCGTTCTTGGTCAAGATAAGAATCAGAAACCAGTTGCTGTTTTAATAGAGAAAAGTAATAACAATATTTACGTATATCAACTAGAAAATGGTACTTCACAAGAAAAAGCAGAAGCAGTTGTTAGAGAAAAAGGAGCAACTGAAATTGATACGGTTACCTTTGGACGCTATGCTGAAAAGCCTGTTTGGGAAATCAAGTCTGGCGGAGACTATTATCTAGTAGATTTTGAAACTGGTGCCCTAATCGAAAAGGAGAAGCTATGAAATTATCTAAACGTGTCTTAGAAATGGAAGAAAGTGTCACTCTGGCTAGTGATGCAAGAGCAAAGAAGTTAAAAGCTGAAGGAAAAGATGTTCTTTTCTTAACTTTAGGTCAGCCCGATTTTCATACTCCTGAAAATATTCAAGATGCTGCTGTTGCAGCCATTCGAGATGGACGTGCTTCTTTCTATACGGTAGCTTCAGGTTTGCCTGAGTTAAAAGCAGCAGTCAATACCTATTTTGAACGTTATTATGGTTATTCTGTAGCAGCTAACGAAGTTACCTTTGCTACAGGTGCCAAGTTCTCTCTCTACACCTTCTTTATGGCTGTAGTCAACCCTGGAGATGAGGTCATCATTCCTACTCCTTACTGGGTTAGCTATGGGGATCAGGTTAAGATGGCAGAAGGTGTTCCAGTATTTGTCCAAGCCAAAGAAGACAATCACTTTAAAGTGACTGTTGAGCAATTAGAAGCAGCTCGTACAGTTAAGACCAAGGTCTTGGTTCTTAACTCACCATCTAATCCTACCGGTATGATCTATTCTCGTGAGGAACTCTTGGCCATTGGAAATTGGGCTGTTGAACATGACATTCTCATCCTAGCAGATGATATTTATGGTCGTTTGGTCTATAACGGAAATGAATTCGTCCCAATCTCTAGTCTATCAGAAGCCATTCGCAACCAAACCATTGTCATCAATGGAGTGTCTAAGGCCTATGCTATGACTGGTTGGCGTGTAGGTTATGCAGTGGGTGATCCAGAAATCATTGCTGCCATGAGCAAATTGACAGGTCAAACGACTTCTAACCTAACCGCTGTTTCACAATACGCAACAATCGAGGCGCTAACTGGACCGCAAGATTCTGTGGAAGTTATGCGTCAAGCATTTGAAGAACGTTTGAATACCATCTATCCACTCTTGTGTGAAGTTCCTGGCTTTTGAGGTTGTCAAACCACAAGGAGCTTTCTATCTCTTTCCAAATGTCAAAAAAGCGATGGAGATGAAAGGTTATACCGATGTAACAGCATTTACAACGGCTATCCTTGAAGAAGTTGGGGCTAGCCTTGATAACAGGTGCTGGATTTGGAGCACCAGAAAATGTCCGTCTCAGCTATGCGACAGACTTGGAAACTCTTAAAGAAGCCATTCGTCGTTTGCACCAATTTATGGAAAAATAAGAAGTTAAACCTCCGTCCTTTTGGCGGAGGTTTTTGTAGCTAAAAACTTATGAATTTCTATCAAACAAGCTAGCTATCAGCCATTATTTGTGGTACAATAGTGGGTAATAATGTCTTTGGACAAGTTAAACGAAAAAGGAAGATAAATGATGACAAAACGTGTAACAATTATCGAAGTAAAAGATTACGTTGGTCAAGAAGTCACTATCGGTGCTTGGGTTGCCAACAAATCAGGAAAAGGGAAAATTGCTTTCTTGCAATTGCGTGATGGAACAGCCTTTTTCCAAGGTGTAGCTTTTAAACCAAACTTTATCGAAAAATTCGGTGAAGAAGTAGGTCTTGAAAAATTTGATACCATCAAACGCTTGAGCCAAGAAACGTCTGTCTTTGTGACAGGGATTGTTAAAGAAGACGAGCGTTCTAAATTTGGTTACGAATTGGATATTACAGACATTGAAGTTATCGGTGAATCTCAAGATTACCCAATCACTCCAAAAGAACATGGAACAGACTTCTTGATGGATAACCGCCACTTATGGTTGCGTTCACGCAAACAAGTAGCAGTGATGCAAATCCGTAACGCTATTATCTATGCAACTTATGAGTTCTTTGATAAAAATGGCTTCATGAAGTTTGATAGCCCAATTCTATCAGGAAATGCTGCAGAAGATTCAACTGAACTTTTTGAAACAGACTACTTTGGTACTCCAGCTTACTTGAGCCAATCAGGTCAGCTTTATCTTGAAGCTGGTGCCATGGCTCTTGGTCGCGTCTTTGACTTTGGTCCAGTATTCCGTGCGGAGAAATCTAAGACTCGCCGTCACTTGACTGAATTCTGGATGATGGATGCTGAGTACTCATACTTGACACATGATGAGTCACTTGACTTGCAAGAAGCTTATGTAAAAGCTTTGCTTCAAGGTGTTCTTGACCGTGCTCCACAAGCATTAGAAACATTGGAACGTGATACGGAGCTTTTGAAACGCTATATTGCTGAGCCATTCAAACGCATCACTTACGATCAAGCCATTGACCTCTTGCAAGAGCATGAAAATGATGAAGATGCAGACTACGAACATCTCGAGCATGGTGATGACTTTGGTTCGCCACATGAAACTTGGATTTCAAACCACTTTGGTGTACCAACTTTCGTGATTAACTACCCAGCAGATATCAAGGCCTTCTATATGAAGCCAGTTCCTGGAAATCCAGATCGCGTACTTTGTGCAGACTTGCTCGCACCAGAAGGTTACGGAGAAATCATCGGTGGTTCAATGCGTGAGGAAGACTACGATGCCCTTGTAGCGAAGATGGAATCACTCGGTATGGATCGTACAGAATATGAATTCTACCTTGACCTTCGTAAATACGGTACAGTACCACACGGTGGATTTGGTATCGGTATCGAGCGTATGGTAACCTTCGCAGCAGGTACAAAACACATCCGTGAAGCTATTCCATTCCCACGTATGTTGCACCGTATCAAACCTTAATAACTATAAAAACGCTAATTGGCGTTTTTATACTCTTCGAAAATCTCTTCAAACTACGTTAGCTTCACCTTGCCGTATATATGTTACTGACTTCGTCAGTTCTATCCACAACCTCAAAACAGTAGCTTTTGAGTCACCTGCAGCTAGCTTCCTAGTTTGCTCTTTTGATTTTTCATTGAGTATTACTTTAAATGAAAAGAGGTGGAGAAAATGTAGGCAACTCTAAGTAAGTCTTTTAGAAAAAAACTCATATTACATATTGAAAGAGAGAAAACGATGTTTTAAAAGAACTTACAAACGCAACATTCCACTCCTAGCAGGACTGGAATTTACATCTTATTTTGGGATTACCAGTTTTTGGATTTTTGTTTTCATCCAAAAATGGTCTTTCCTTACTTCAAATCGGTCTCTTAGAGAGTATCTTTCATGGGACAAGTCTCTTGTGTGAAATCCCATCCGGTATGTTAGCCGATCGATTTAGCTACAAGACCAATCTCTATTTGGCTCGCTTGGCCAGTATTGTATCCTCTATCTTGATTTTTGTTTGGTCAGGGGAATTTTTGGATCTATGCGCTTTGCTATGATGGTCAATGCTTGGTCCTATAATTTTGATTCAGGGACCAGCACCGCTTTCTTATATGATTCAGCAGTTGAAGCAAGCCAAAAGAACGTTATCTTCAGATTTCTAGCTTTTTGTCTGGTGTGGCCGAAGTCACCCGAACTTTGGGTACCGTTGTGGCAGGCTTCTTTATTCACGGAGCCTTGGCTTGGACCTATCTAATTGCTATTGGATTATCTTTTCTTTCTATAATCTTGATTTATTTGATGAAAGAACCAATGGCTAAGAGAGAAAAAAATGAAGTCTTAACCTTTAAAACGATTGTCCTGCAAGTTCGAACAGAATGGCATGAAAAGCCAGTACTCTTTTATTGGATGATGACTTATCAGCTAGTTGGAACACTCATGTGCATGTTTTACTTTTACTATCAGCAGAAAATAAGTGACTTAGCAGGATGGCAGGTATCGCTGGTCATGCTGATTGGTAGTGGCTTAAATCTTATAGCAGTTTATGTAGCTAGTCAAATTGGTAAAAAAATGGAATAGCAATCGAGTTTTTCCGACTCTAGTTGCACTAACGGGTTTAGCCTTACTATTGGTGTTTTTTGGAACTCCCTTTGCTTTTCTTCTTGTATATCTTTTAACTGATACACTTTATGCAGTTTATCAACCAATCTATTTTAATGACTTACAAGGCTATTTACCGTCCAGTGTAAGAGCAACTATGCTTAGTATCAATTCTATGCTCTTTAGTTTATCTATGATTGTCATTTTCCCATTGACAGGTTGGTTGATTGATCGTTGGGGTCTTGTAGCGGTCTTTTTAGTTCTAGGTCTTATCTTGCTTTTAACCTGTCCTATCCTAATAATCAGTCTGACAAGGATGGGCAAGCTATTAGATAAGGACTTAAAAACTGAGTAAAGCACGAAAACCTATTTGCCCAAAGGGTCATCGTGTGGTACAATAGCAAGAGGAAAAGGAGAAGAGTATGATCGATGTAGAAGAAATTCTAAGTAAGATGAATCCCAATCAAAAGATCAACTATGACCGTGTCATGCAAAAGATGGTTCAAGTTTGGGAAAAAAAAATGAAGAGAGACCAACCATTCTCATGCACGTCTGTTGTGCTCCTTGTAGCACCTATACTTTAGAGTATTTGACCAAGTATGCAGATGTGACTATCTATTTTGCTAATTCAAATATCCATCCTAAAGCTGAGTATCACAAGCGTGCCTATGTGACAAAAAAGTTTGTCAGTGATTTCAATGAACGAACTGGCAACAAGGTTCAATATCTAGAAGCACCCTATGAACCCAACGAATACCGTCAGTTGGTCAGAGGTTTGGAAGAAGAACCTGAAGGTGGCGATCGTTGCAAGGCTTGTTTTGACTATCGTCTGGATAAGACAGCACAGGTGGCTATGGACTTAGGATTTGATTACTTCGGTTCTGCCCTGACTATCAGTCCTCATAAAAATTCGCAAACGATTAATAGTATCGGGATCGACGTGCAGAAAATTTACACCACTCATTATCTTCCGAGTGATTTTAAGAAAAATCAAGGCTATAAACGCTCTGTAGAAATGTGCGAAGAGTACGATATCTATCGTCAATGCTACTGTGGCTGTGTCTATGCCGCTCAAGCACAGAATATTGACTTGGTACAGGTCAAGAAGGATGCAACTGCCTTTATGGTAGATAAGGATATCGAAAAAGACTATTCGCATATCAAGTTCACTGTTACGAAGTTAGATATTTAGACGAAAACCTGCCACATTAGGCAGGTTTTTTGCTAAAATGTACTGGGATAGAAATAGATGGATCAATCTTTAAATTCCTAGCCCATGACTTGCGAGACTTCAATAAATCAGTTGAGACTTAAAACTTGTGGATGAAAAATGAAGTTTTGCTCAAAGGAGCTTTTGGGAATTTAGAAGACCAAAAATAGTTCAATACTGTGGTAAAATTATTCCTTTTTTGCATTTATACAACTTATTTAACGCTGTGTTTATTCTTGTGATATAATGTCAAATTATAGAGTGGAGGTCATTTAAAATGATTGATAAAAGTAATTGAACAATATAAAAAGTCATGATAATCTTGATATTCGAGTAGAATTGCATAAGAAGTATTCAAAAATAAACTGGGATTTAATAATTGGATATTTTCTAACTATCAAATCACTGATGAAGTAAAGGTGCTAGAATTAGGCTGTGGTACAGGAGAACTGTGGAAAAAGTAATAGTGATTCTATAGATAAAAATGAAGCAGTTGATTATAACGGATTTTTCTAATGACATGGTAGAAACTACGAAGTCAGTGATTGGAAATAGAGACAATGTCAACTATGAAATAATGGATATTCAAAAGATTTCTTTTTGAGAATGAAACCTTTGATATTGTTATTGCATATGCTTCTACATCATGTGAATGATATTCCTAAAAGCTCTATCTGAGGTGAATAGAGTCTTAAAAACAGGAGGCATTTTTACTGTGCTACATTTGGTGAAAATGGGGTTGTAGATTATTTGGCAAGTTTATTTAGAGATGAAGTTGATCAAGATTTAGAAAATAAAACCTTTACTTTACAAAATGGTAAAAAGGTACCTGAGTAGGTATTTTAACTCTGTCGATACATTACTCTATGATGATGAGTTACAGGTAACTAGATAGATGACCTAGTTAAATACATCCAATCGTTTAAAGGAATTTCAGAAATAGGTTCACTAGAAGGGAAATAATACGTAAAAAGGTTGGAAAGTGAGTTTAATAATGGTATGTCGATCATTCCTAAAGAATATGGTATGTTTATCGCCTCGAAAAGAAAGTTAAAGGGAACGAAAGTGTGAAAAATTACGGAGAAGCTTTTTCGATATTTTTAGAAAATTAAACGGATATTCTTTAGAGTATGCTGCAGCTGATTCTATATCAAAATCTCAACTCTCTAGATTTGAAAGGGGAGAAAATGAAATTTTCTCTCAACATTTTTGAATTATTATCAAATATCAATGTTTCGATAGAGAATTTTTGTAATTACTTAGAACATTATAAAGATCGGAGCTTGATGATTTTGGTTAATTTATCTCCAAATTTTTATAGTTTGAATACTAAAGGGTTGGAGGAAATAAAAAATGAGCAACAAAAACTTTTTGAAAAGAGTGGGAGAAAACTCATAGAATAAATACAATTATGGTTCAGGGATTATTAAATCAGATAGATTGTAATCATATAGTTAGTAGAGAAGATCCAAATTTAGTATATGACTATTTATTCCAGAAGGAACGATGGAGTCCTATGAGATAACGCTGATTGGTAATTTATATCATCTTTTTGAGATAGATTATATTTACAGGGTCGGAAAAAGAAATACTAGAGCGTACACATTATTACGAAAAATTGGCAAGAATAGAAATTTAGTTGTGTCAGCTTGTTTAAATTTTTGGTTCTGCTGCCTTGAGAATTCACATCTAATATATGCAGACTACTTTGAAAATGAAATTAAAAATTATTAAAAGATGACACAAAAAGTTTTTGAAAAATCTACATTCAAATTTGTAGAAGGATATAAAATATACCTGACAGAATCTAAAAGAATCTGGAATTAAGCAAATGCAAAATGTCATTAAATATTTTGAGTTTATTGAGTCTAAAAATATTGCTTTATATTTTCAAAAACGATTAAATGAGGCTGGTAGATTAAATAGCATTTTCTCTGTTAAGTCATTTTTCCAAAGATTGTACTATAGGATTGATGCTATGCGGAAATACAATAACTAAATTTTTGATAGGAAGGTGACCTGTATTTTTATACTAATCATCTTCTTATTTTTGTATTAGACAATAGAAGATTGTTGTAAACTTACAAGGAACAAAGACATATCAGTAAAACTATTTGTTTTGAATATCACGTGAATTCTGCATAAATCTTTTCTAGTAATGTATTGCAACTCTACTATAGCGGTTTTATTCCTTTTTTGTGTTTACACAACATATTTTACACAACCAAAAATACGAGGTCAGGATTTTAATCCTGACCTCTGACAACTTTACCGATTCTTTAGTTCTACGTAGCGTTTGTACCAAATGTTGACATAGGCTTCTGAGAAGGGGCCACGTTCATTGTTGATCCAATCAACAAGAATCTTGACATGCTCTTTCAAAATATAGTCTAAGTCAGAAGAATACTTCATTTTTCGCTTGTGTCGTTCATATTCCTCAACGTCCAAGAGGCGTTTCTCACCATCTGTAAAAACTTTAACATCCAAATCATAGTCAATGTATTTTAAAGCTTCTTCGTCTAGATAGTAAGGACTTGCCATATTGCAGTAGTAGGAAATACCATTATCCCGAATCATAGCGATAATATTAAACCAATATTTCTTGTGAAAGTAAACAATAGCCGGTTCTCGAGTTGCCCAAACGACGACCGTCACTTTCGGTAACAAGTGTGTGGTCGTTGACGCCGATAATAGCGTTCTCTGTTGTTTTTAGTACCATGGTGTCTCTCCAAGTACGGTGAAGACTCCCATCATGCTTATAACTTTGAATTGTAATAAAGTCGCCTTCTTTTGGAAGTTTCATAACTAACCAACTTTCTACAATTTATAAGTTTATCGTTTACTATTGTATCACATTTTTGTTTAAAGTTCTTAGTTTTTCATGAAAAAATTATAGATATTCTCTGAGAGCGCTAGCTATATCCGAAAAATCGTAGCCTTTTCGTGCTAAAACTTGAGTCAAACGTTGCTTAAGTTCGTATCCTTCATACTTTCGTGAGTATTTTGGGTATTGCTTATCCAACTCTTTAAAAATTAGTTCTTGAACGGTTTCTTCTTCAACCTGGCTATCCAGCTGATCAAAGGCTTCTTTGGCCTCCGAGTAGGAAAAACCTTTGTTGCTGAGGCTTTGGATAATCTTATCTTGTAGAGCACGTGCAGGTAATTTACCCTGATATTTTTTCAGTAGTTTTTCAGCTGTACGCTCTGCGACTTCCGTCATATCAAATTCTTGTAAGACTTCTTGGATAAGGGTCTTAGCAACGCCTTTTTGAGAAATCTTCTGCATCAGCATATAGCTTCCCTTATCTCTGAAAGCTGATTGGAATTGATGATAGCTTGTGCATATTGGCGGTCATTGATCCAGTTGTCGTCCTTTAGAGACTGAATGACTTGGGGAATGATTTTATCATCAATTTCATGTTTGGCAAGATAATCTCTAACTTCTTTTTCAGTACGGGCCTTGAAGGATAAGTTGTAGAGAGCTAGATTTTTACTGTAGGAAAATTGCGCAAAGGATTGAATCTCAGTTAGTTCCTCAGCTGAGATCTCTTTCCCTTTTGTCAACATAAAGCGAACAATGGTATCCTCTGTAATGTAGCAGGTTTGGTCCGTGTCTAGTTCTAGCAGATAGAGTCTTTTTCTTTTCAAGTTTTTGTGATTTTATATTTTTCCTCTTACCCAAATGCTTCAAAGGCAGCAACGAGTCGAAGTTTGTTGCTATCAACCAGCTCTCCCGTAACAGTCGAGAAATAGTTCAGCATATTTGGGGTCTTTTAAGTTGTAATTGAGGGACCAAATTGCCCAAAAAAGATCGATATGTCGGTCACTAAAATCAGCCAAACCAAGATCAATAAAGCAAGAGAAGTGGTCAGCATCTTTTAGAATAAAGTTCGGTAGACAGGCATCCCCGTGAATAAAGGCATCTGTCTTTAAAAGGTGCCCTTGTTCTTGGATGAGTTGGAAGGCCTCTTCGCGACTGTTAATCTGGAATTGGGGTAGGAGAGCCTTGGCATAGAACTCACCTTTTTCATAGTTTTTAAAGGCTCTGTCTTTATAGGCCTGTAAATGATTTTCTGATGGAAAATTTTTGCGGATAAAAAGCTGTGAAGTTTTTAAGAGCTGGCCATGGTTCGGCTAGATTTTTCTGGTCGATCTAAAAAAGCGAGAGCATCATGGCCAATAGCCTCTTTAGTCAGGAGGTAGTCTTTATTCGTAGATAGATAGTGGATGACTGGCGTTCCTATTTCCTCTTGTTCAAACAAACTTGCAATTTTAGCTTCTCGCTCTAATCTTCCCTTTTGATCTATTTTCAAATAGTAACCTGAATCAAGATAGAGAACCCTTTGCGCCTGAATGAGAAGAGCTGTCAGAAAGAGTTGCTCCTATATATAGTTCGTAATTGCTCAGGAAAATCCAATGGGGGAAAAATGAGATATCTTTGTATTCATGGTTTTATTGTAACATATTCTTAACCATTGAGAAACTACGTGGTATAATAGACTTATGAATCTTAAAGTCAAACAAAAAATTCCATTAAAAATCAAACGTATGGGGATTAACGGGGAAGGTATCGGATTTTTCCAGAAAACCCTCGTTTTTGTTCCAGGTGCCCTCAAGGGAGAAGATATCTATTGTCAGGTGACTTCGGTTAAGCGTAACTACGTTGAGGCTAAACTGCTTGAGGTCAATAAAAAATCTAAGTTTCGAGTAGTACCAGACTGTACCATTTATAATGAGTGTGGAGGCTGTCAAATCATGCACCTGCACTACGATAAACAGCTGGAGTTCAAGACGGATCTTCTCCATCAAGCTCTGAAAAAATTTGCGCCTGCAGGCTACGGAAACTATGAGATCAGACCAACTATTGGTATGCGAGGACCCGCAGTATCAGGGAGCTAAACTACAGTCCAAACTCGAAAGTTTAAGGGTCAAGTCAAGGCAGGATTATATGCTCAAAAATTTCCATTATTTGGTCGAGTTAAAAGACTGCCTAGTCCAAGACAAGGAAACACAAGCTATTGCCAATCGCATTGCTGAACTCTTTACCTATCATCAAATTCCGATTACGGATGAACGGAAAATCCTTGGGGTTCGGACCATCATGGTTCGTCGAGCACGGAAAACTGGGCAAGTCCAGATTATCATTAGTGACCAATCGTCAATTGAATCGACTCAATTTGTGAAAGACCCTAGTCAAGGATTATCCTGAAGTAGTGACTATCGAAGTCAATCTACCAATACTGCTAAAACTAGTAGATTTATGGGGATAAGACAGAGATTATTTGGGGGCAGGATAGTATAGGCGAGGGTATTAGACTATGAATTTTCTCTTTCGCCTCGAGCTTTCTATCAGCTCAATCCTGAACAGACTGAAATTCTCTATAGTGAAGCCGTTAAGGCCTTGACGTGACTGAGGACGACCATCTGATTGATGCTTATTGTGGTGTTGGGACCATTGGTTTTGCCTTTTGCTAAAAAGTCAAAAGTTTGAGGGGATGGATATTATTCCAGAAGCCATTGAGGATGCTAAAGAAAAATGCTACGCGCATGGGTTATACCAATACTCATTATGAAGCAGGAACTGCAGAAGAAATGTCCTCGTTGTGTAAGGACGGCTATCGTGCCGATGCCTTGATAGTGGACCCGCCGCGTACTGGTTTAGATGACAAACTCTTGGATACCATCGTC
>BNJU01004343.1_pt1 | contig 38185 bp, 58 predicted proteins | sample 8539281 | NCBI WGS metagenome assembly BNJU01 (sample SAMD00202456, study PRJDB9452) | human saliva metagenome | isolation source: human saliva | place: Japan
AGCCAGGACGGTGAGCAACGCGAGCTGCCAGCGATGCGTGCCGTCATCCAGTGGTACGCGTGGCTAACTCAGAACAACCCCGATATATTTGCAGCCCATATGATGCCCGCTGTTAAAGAGCCAAATTTGCGAAAGGTCATCACGGTATGGAGCCTGCACTTGAGGCCTTTGAACACGCCCACCGGGTGCTGGGTGAGCCTTCATACTCGTTCCTAGCCTACGCCGCCTCCGCGGCCGAGCGGCAGTACCGTTCCGCCACGGCGCAGGCGCTTGCGGCCCTCGTGGATCGCAATATGCTTGACACCGGTATGTTTGCCGCAGAGCTGGGGTGGATGCTGCAGGGGGAGTACGTGATGGCTGGGAGGGTTATCGAGACTCTGCAGGATGCTGCTTCTATTAGCCCGTTGGCGGGGTGGCGTGTCTGTCAGGTTTTGCAGGGGCTGCTGCCGGTGGTGGGGGAGATTAATCGGGGCGGTGCGCTCGTGCAGTTACTTGCTCATTTGGCGGGGGAGTATGGTGTGAGTGTTGAGATTCCTGAGGTTTTGCGTCTGAAGATGAAGGGTTCGACTGTGTTGGCGAAGAATTTGCGGGCGTTGAGCGCGTTGGGGCCGTGTCCGGCGGGGCTTGCCCATCAAGCACTAGAACAAGCACTAGCTATATCTGACGAAGAATAGCCACTGAAAATTGACAATACTGCATATTGCGCATATATTGGAACCTGAAAACCACAGAGTGGACGATTCGTCTTCATCAACAGTGGCTGCTATGGCAGCACCGCTGTACGGGATGTAGCGGGTTCGAATCCCGCAGAAGGCTCAATCGCGGATCATGCATTCTCTTACTTTCTCTTGCCTGGTTACGCAATTTCAGAGAATGCGCTTACCGCGAGCACTTTATTGATGACGGGTGGATATAATCCACCCGTCATTTTGTACCCCAACCACACACCGTCGGCAGGATCTCGGGTGGCCTCTAACGGGAATTATTAGAAAAGAGAAAAACGTGGCAACGCTGCACCAAGTCATTCTCCGCCGCACCGGGGTCTATATTCTGCCCGGTGAACCCGCCAACCGTTGGATCATAGAAACACCCACCATCACTGAAGGGCTGCGCCACCGTGTGCGGAGAATTCTGGGTCCACGCATTGAAGAACTGACGGAGCTCGGAGTGGCCATTGCCCAAGATTCCCGTGCCGTACTGGCCACCATGAGCTACACAGAATTTGATGAATTCACCGCCGACTGGAAACACCTGCGCGGCGCCCGGGGAGGGCGGGCCTTCCGCCGAGACTTTGATATGCGCCAACCTCACCTCAGCGACAGGCAACGCTACACGGAACAGATTCTGCACTATATCACCCGTTCCATCACCACAGGTGACTTGTTGGATGCATTCGCCCCGCGTGAGGACCAAGAATTCTACGCCCCCATCTACGGGCATCTCAAGCACCCGCTACTTCCATACGACACTCAAGACCCCCGCCCCCGCACCACCTATAGACGCGGAGAACGCGACCAGAACCAGGTGATACTGCTGCGCGGGAACACGCCATGCACAGCCTTAGCGCAGGAACTTTTTACCGCTATCGCCGCGCAGAACCAGGTGTACAGTGAGACCGACCGCGCCGATCTGCTCACCCTCGCCGATTACCTGCGTGCGCACCATAAGCTGCCCGCACTAGAACACGTGAGTGCGTACCGCGAGAACCTGGCGTTTCTTACAGTACACATTGATCGTTGTTATGTTCAGCAGATGAGCACCCTCAACGAGTGCTGCGTCTAGCTGTTGCCTTTCAGCAGGGGCAAACGGGAACGACGCCGACCTCAGCCTGAGCACGCCCACCCGGCTACGCTTGCGCCGCAGTGAACGCACCCTCATTGCGCGCATCATCAATAGACTGTGCGAACGTGACTATGTGGCTGCCCGCTACGACACCGCCAGCCGCTCCGAACAGTTCAAACGGCTGGCACGCACCATACACCCCGGTGACTACCCCTCACTTACGCATTTACAGCGGTGGGCCGATGACCTGTACCGGGGGCGGATGCAAAGCTTCGAATCGGAGGTGGACGCCGCCTACCGCAGCAAAAACGCGGAACAGGTGGTGCGTCTGCTGAGCAGCAGGCCCGGGGTCTTTGCCCGGCAGCTCAGCCGGGCATTCCGGGCGTTTCCGGATGAGGAACAGGTCATAGCGGACGGGTTCGCCCGTATAGCGCCCCGTGTTGCGCTGCCTGTGCTGGTGCAGCTGTACAACCTGTACACCAATCTGAGGCGGGGCAGCACACAGCACCGCCTGGTGATTGATAAGGCCGGCATGGGGACGGTAGCCGACGCGAGCAGGTATACACGCACACAGGTGCAGCTCGGGTTGCAGGCTATTGAGAATGGTTTCGCAGCACGCCTTGAAAACACTAAAATATACACCCCCGACGGTATGGATATTTATACCCCCACCGGGGTGGGAAAACTCATCATGCCGTTAGGGAACCGGAACAGCAGCCAGTCCCTTGACGGGTTGTGCCGGTTCAGCCGTGTTCCGCTTCATGAGGGGGCACACAAGATTATTAGGCTATTCGTATACTGGGATTCGCCAGCGGATATAGACCTCTCACTGATGCTGTACGACGCGAAAGGTGAGCCGCTTGGTGGCGTCTGGTACGGGGACCAGCAGGTGGACGACTACGCCTACCACAGTGGAGACGTCACCGATGGAACCGGCGGCGCCTGGGAGTTCATCGACCTTAATATTGCTGAAGCTCTCGCCCAGAAGGTACGCTACGCTATCCCCACCGTGCACCTCTACGCCGGGTACGGAGGCACCCATGTACACGGGCCGCAGGGTGTCCCTGCCAAAAACTATACCGGCAGGAGCGCACACTGGCGGATGTCAACGACCTATTCGTGGGGTTTACGATGGTGCCGCGAGCAGGAGCTAGCAAGGACGTGTACGAGGTCAGCCAGGTACGCACTAAATTTATGCTCACCAGTGCAGGCCGCGGGTCGCTGCCGCTCATCTTTGACCTGCGCGAACGCACTGTAACCGTCACCGATGCAGGGCTGCGCGGCTATATTAATATTGTGGAGTCAGCCCGGACTGTGCAGGCGATGCTCGAAACTTTCAGGCACCACAGGCCCATGACCGTTGCCGACTACTTGGCGCTCACCTGGGCCAACGTAGTGGTAACCCCCAATGAGGCAGATATCTGTCTAGAGCCGACAGTTGCTTCACTGAGCCAGCTGTACCTGCAGAACACCAGCCCGCAGTGACCTCACACGTTTTCCGCCCCGGCGGCAGCAGACAGTAAAGCCCCTCCGCCAAGCATCTGTGCAGCACAACTGCCGACTGCACAACATGCTAGAGCGGGGGGAGACTCCACTTTTGAGGCAGAGGCAGAGGCACCGGCAAAGCCGCAGCTAAGCCAGCGACTCCTCAGTAGCAAAAATCAGGGTTTGTTTCTGCCCGCGGGCACCCACAGCGGGAGTTGCCAGTAACAGGTCGGCGGTTAGCTGCTCCGCAGGAATCTGCGCCCCCTGCACAAGGCGAGTCGTCGCATCCTGCTTATCGCCACCGGTGATGAGGAAGAAAATATGGCGTGAACTATTAATCACCGGAAGGGTCACCGAAACCCGCTCGCTGGGTGGCTTGGGGGAGTCCTTCACCATCACCGTCACTGCTTTCGCACCATCCACCGGGTCTTCGGGCAGCCCCGTACCCAGCAGAACCTGCTGACGTCCCGGAAAGAGAGAAGCAATATGCCCATCCGGGCCCATCCCCAGCAGGGTCACATCAAACACCGGCACCGGCCAACTATCCGACCCGGACCCGCCGCCGCAGCCGCAGCCCCCGCAGCCGCAGCCTCCGCCGGAAGGCTCAGACTCGGCAGCCCCACCGTGGCCGCCCACTAGCGGAAGCTCGGAGACGCCCTCGGGCATCTCAACCCGCACCGGATCGGCTGAACCAGCGAATTTACGCATCTCATAGGCGTAATGTTCGGCGGCAGCCTCCACATCAATCATCACGTCTGAAGGACCTATCCGGTGTGCGTTCTCCACCGGGAAGCCGTAATCAGTGAGGTCAGCGAGCAGCGCCTCAATCGCCTGCCCATCGTTACGCTCGGCATCCCGCTCAGGCACAAACCGCTCGTCCGAGAACCAGAAATGCACACGCGACCAGTCGATATCTTTCACGCGAGCAGAGGCCGCCCACGCCCGGAGCGTCGCAATCCCCATGGTGCCGCCAGTGAGTGAAACATGCGCCACCGTACGTTCCGTGAGCACATGCTCCAGGATGTCAAAAATACGTCCCACGGCGTCAGCCGCCAACGCCTCACGGGTAGGATGAGCCACCAGAGTCGGGGGTGCTCTCACCAATATTGTTAATCTTAGGCATCAAAACCTCCGGGTATTCCCGCTCGTCAAGAAGCGGCTCAGACTCACAGCGGGTGGGGTGCATCTCGATCGTGGGGAACGCCGACTTCAGCACTTCCCCGTATGTGTCATCAGGGTCAAGGCGACGCAGTTCCTCAGAAATGCACTCCGCCAGGGTGCGCACCGGCAGCGCAATCTGCTGCTGCGGGGCGTGCGGGGTTTCAAGATCGCAATGCTCTTGCCTGGGCGGAACATCACAGTCTGCCCGTCCTCACGCTCAATAGCCACACGGTACAGGCCGCGCTCCGCCGCGCCAATAGTGGCCAAACTAACCTCGGCCTGCAGCTTCCAGCCCAGCCAGGCACCCAGCAGAACCACCGACGGGGACTTCTCAGAACCCCACACCACCACCCGTTTGACCGGGGAGTACGGCATCTGCTCCATGAGCGCCGCCAGCTGGGTGCGCCACAGCGTCAGGCGGGTCCACGCCAGGTCAGTATCCCCGGCCTGGTACACCTGCGACAGGTGGGTTACACACAGCCATCGGGTCATATGCGCGCGCGGAATCGGTAATGCGGCGCTGCGCAATCTTCCCAAGCGAATCCTCGGCCGGGTTATCGGGCACATAATGGGGCCACCACACCACAATCGGCGCGTCCGGCAGAAGCAGCCCGGAGATCAGCGCCTCCGTCGGCTTGGAGGCACTGCCCCAGCCGCGCAGAATAATGAGTTCTGAGGCGCCAGCCTCACCACCCACATGGATCTCGGCATCCAGCTGGTCGGGGTCGGCCTCACTGTGCGCGATGTGCACAATAATGCGGCTGGGGTGCTCATGGGAGGCACGAATCGCGGCATTCAGTGCCTCACGGGAATGTCCCTTCTCAGCCAGTACCACCAGAGTCAGCACACGGCCGCTGCTGAGGCTGCCGTTAGCCGCCAGCTGTTGGGAAAGTTCCTTGGAAATAGCAGAAACATTCGTGTGGTGCAGATGCGAAATCACGGGCGCCTCCAGGCACGGTTATCGCGTTCAAGCATCCGATGCGCCGAACGCGGGCCCCACGAACCGGACTCGTAAGGCTCAGGTTTAATCTTGTGCTCTTCCCAGTACTCCTCAAACGGGTCAAGGATCTTCCACGAAAGCTCAACCTCCTCATGGCGGGGGAACAGCGGCGGCTCACCCAAGAGCACATCCAGAATCAGGCGCTCATACGCCTCCGGCGACTCCTCAGTGAAAGAATGCCCGTACCCAAAGTCCATGTTCACGTCACGGATCTCCATCTGAGTGCCGGGAACCTTCGCCGCAAAACGTATGGTCATGCCCTCATTGGGCTGTACCCGGATCACGATTGCATTCTGGCCCGCAGGAACTTCCGTTTCCTTACCGAATAAACGATCCGCTGACTTTTTAAACAGCACCGCAATCTCAGTCACGCGGCGCCCCAAGCGCTTACCGGCGCGCAGGTAGAACGGGGTGCCCGCCCAGCGGCGGTTATCAATACTGACCTTCAACGCCGCGAACGTCTCGGTACGGGAATCAGCCGGGATGTCCTTCTCATCAAAGAACCCGTTCACATGCTCGCCGCCCTGATACCCGGGGGCGTACTGGCCCAGCGCGTATGAATTCTCAAGGTCATCAACACGCACCGCCTCAAGCACCTTCGCCTTCTCAGCCCGCAGGTGCTTAGAGTCCAGACTCAGGGGCTCCTCCATGGCGGTCAGCGCAAGCAGCTGCAGCAGGTGATTCTGAATCACGTCGCGGGCTGCACCTACCCCGTCATAGTATCCCGCGCGGGAGCCGATACCAATATCTTCAGCCATCGTGATCTGCACATGATCCACGTAGTTAGCATTCCATACCGGCTCAAACATCTGGTTCGAAAACCGCATCGCCAAAATATTCTGCACCGTCTCTTTACCCAAATAATGGTCGATGCGGAACACTGAATCCGGCGGGAACACCCGCTCAACGATAGCGTTCAGCTCACGGGCCGACTCAAGGTCATGCCCGAACGGCTTCTCCACCACCACACGCCGCCACCCAGTGCCAGCATGCGTTGTGCGCGCATCTTCCTCACGGCTGGCCAGCCCATGCTCGGCAAGCTTCGACAGCACCTGCTCGAAAGCCTTCGGGGGGATCGACAGGTAGAACGCGTGATTACCCTGGGCACCGCGCTCATCCAGCTCCGCCAGAGTGCCTTTGAGACGCTCATAAGCGGCATCATCATCGAACGCACCCTGCACAAAACGCATACCCTTCTGGAACTGGTTCCACACGTCTTCACGGAACGAAGTGCGCGCATGCGCCTGCACCGACTCCCGCACATAGGCACGGAAATCGTCGTCGCTCCACTCACGGCGGCCATACCCAACCAGCCCAAAACTGGGCGGAAGCAGGCCCCTGTTCATCAGATCGTAGACAGCAGGAAGCAGCTTCTTACGGGCGAGATCACCCGTGACGCCGAAGAAAACCAGGGCAGAAGGGCCCGCAATACGCGCCAAACGCCGGTCGCGTGAATCCCGCAGCGGGTTCGACTCGTGGCCGATAGTCACAATAAAAATCCTTTGGTTGCCTCTATGCTGGCGCAATACACCCCGCCTCAGAAATCACGGCGGGGTGCACGCACCATCAAGGTTTATGCCTTGCCAATTGTACCGTTCGGGAAAGCCCGCTGGCACCCCACACTGCCGCTATTTCGCGTTCTGAAGAGCACCGCGGACAGTGTCTAGTAGTTCCTCCCAAGAGGCATCAAACTTTGAAAGTCCCTCGGCCTCAAGCTTCTCAACCACCTCACGGTACGAAACACCGGCGCGCTCAATAGCATCCAGCACCTCGTTAGACTCCGCATACGAGGCACGTACCGTATCCCCAACAACCTCACCGTGATCCGCCACAGCGTTCAAGGTCGCCTCGGGCATAGTGTTCACAGTGTGCGGGGCCACCAGCCCAGTCACATACAGGGTGTCAGGCAGCGCAGGGTCCTTCACACCGGTCGAAGCCCACAGCGGACGCTGCACATTCGCACCCTTCCGCTCCAGACGCTTCCACCGTTCGGAGGAGAACATCTCCTCAAACACCTCATACGCCAGGCGAGCATTCGCCACCCCAGCCTTACCCTTGAGCGCCAGCGCCTCATCGGTGCCAATCGCGCTTAGCTGAGCATCCACCTCGGTATCAACCCGGGAGACAAAGAACGAAGCCACCGAGTGGATCTTCGACAGGTCCTTGCCGTTCTCCAAGGCTTCCTCAAGGCCGAGCATATAGGCGTTAATAACCTCACGGTACCGGGTCAGCGAGAAAATCAGGGTCACGTTCACGCTAATACCCGCCGCCAAGGTTTTCGCAATCGGCTCTAGGCCCTCAACGGTTGCGGGGATCTTAATCATGACGTTTTCACGGCTCACCCGCTCGTACAGCTCCCGAGCCATTTTCTTCGTACCCTCGGCATCGCGCGCCAAACGGGGGTCCACCTCAATCGATACACGGCCGTCAAAGCCCTGTGAGGCCTCAAAAATCGGTTTGAATACATCGCATGCGGCGCGCACATCATCGGTCGTGGCTGCGAACACGGCTTCTTCAACATCCGCACCGGATGCCGCCAAGTCGCTCATCTGCCCGGCGTACGCGGCCCCTTTCGAGAGCGCACCAGCGAAAATAGTGGGGTTAGTGGTCACACCCACCACGTTTTTGCTCTTTATCAGCTCAACAAGGTTGCCGCTGGTCAGGCGCTCGCGGGAGAGATCATCAAGCCAGATCGAAACGCCTGCGTCTGAGAGTTTCTGGGTGGATTCGCTCATTACAAATAACCTTCTATCTACAGTCTAAAAATCAGATAAGAAAATATGGGGTGCGGTTGTGGAGACACTACAACACGCACGCTGCTGAGGCGGCGGGGTATCTAGCCATTGGACGCCCCACCGCCGCAGCTCTAGGCATGGGGTTACTGGGCCGCCTTGATCGACTCCTCGTGCCGCAGCCACGACGGCCTGGGGGTAATACCAAACTCGCGGTACAGGGTCTTCGCATCAGCTGAAGCCCCAAAATGCTCGATTGATACAGCGCGCCCGGCCGACCCCAGAAGGTCGTGCCAGCTCATTGCAACACCGGCCTCAACCGATACGCGTGCCGCCACCGAAGAGGGCAGCACCGATTCGCGGTACTGTTCGCTCTGCTCATCAAACCATTCACGGCACGGCATCGACACCACCCGGGCGAAGACGCCCTGCTGGGCCAGCTGCTGGCGGGCCTCAATAGCAACCTCAACTTCTGAGCCGGTGGCAATAATAATAACGTCTGGGGTGCCCTCCGTATCTGCCATTACGTACCCGCCGCGTGCTGCACCTTCAGCGGAGGCGTACTTCTCTCCCTCACCGGGTACATCCTCACGCGTCCACACGGGCAGGTTCTGGCGGGAAAGCACCAGGCCGGCCGGGCGCTCTTGGCGCTCTAAGACAGTGCGCCATGCAACAGCGGTCTCGTTCGCGTCCGCCGGGCGAACAACATCAAACCCGGGGATGGCGCGAAGTGAGCTCAGGTGCTCAATGGGCTGGTGGGTGGGTCCGTCCTCGCCCACACCAATCGAGTCGTGGGTCCATACATACAGCGCCGGGATGCCCATCAGGGCGGACAGGCGAACCGCCGGGCGCTGGTAGTCGGAGAAAACGAAGAACGTGCCTGAGAACGCACGGGTGGGGAGGAAAGCACAATACCGTTCACGATCGCTGCCGCTGCCTGCTCGCGAATACCGAAATGCAGCACACGCCCGTACGGGTTACCCGTCCAGTCGTCGGTGGTACGCGCTACCGGGTTAAAGGAATCTGCGCCGGTAATAGTAGTCAGGTTCGACCCCGCCAGATCCGCCGACCCGCCCCACAGCTCGGGGAAGGTCCCTGCAATGGCGTTAATGACTTTGCCGGATGCGGCACGGGTCGCGAGCGATGATCCTGCCTCGAAAAACGGGGAAAGCTTCCCGGTAGTCTGCAGGAAGCTGGCCAGCGATCAGACGGTCGTACAGTTTCGCGGCCTCGGGGTTAGCCGCACGCCACGCGGCCATCTTCTGATCCCACGCCTCGTGCGCTTTAGCGCCACGCTCACGCAGGGCGCGGGTGTGATCCAGCACCTGCTGGTCAATGAAGAAGCTCTTGGCGGGGTCGAACCCTAAAAGCTCCTTCGTGGCGGCAACCTCTTCAGCCCCCAGCTTGGCGCCGTGAACCGCGCCGGTGTTCTGCTTATTCGGGGCCGGGTAACCAATAATAGTGCGCAGCTCAATGAACGAGGGCTTATCGGTCACGGCTTTTTGCGCGCTCAATAGCGGCGTACAGTTCTGCGACGTCTTCAACATAGTTGCCGGTGCGCGTCCAATCTACGCTCTGAACATCCCAGCCGTATGAGGCGAACCGGGCGGGAACGTCTTCGGTGAAGGCGACATCAGTGTCTTCTTCGATGGAGATGTGGTTGCGATCCCACACCACAATCAGGCTGCCCAGCTGCTGATGCCCGGCGAGCGCACACGCTTCGGCGGTGACGCCTTCCTGCACATCCCCTTCGGAGGCAATGCAGAACACGTGATGGTCAAAGGGTGACTGCCCGGCTGGGGTCTTGGGGTCAAAAAGCCCACGCATGTAACGCTGAGCGTAGGCGAAACCAACGGCGGATGCCAGCCCCTGGCCGAGCGGACCGGTGGTGATCTCCACGCCCTTAGTGTGCTTGTATTCGGGTGCCCGGGGAGTTAGCGCACCCCAGGTACGCAGCGATTCGAGGTCGCCCATCTCAAGGCCGTACCCGCCGAGGAAGAGCTGGGTATAGAGGGTGAGGGAGGTGTGCCCGGGGGAGAGGATGAAACGGTCACGTCCCTGCCAGCGGTCGTCGCCTGGGTCTTGGTTCATGACTTTCTGGAAAAGTAGGTAGGCGACCGGTGCTAGGCTCATGGCGGTACCGGGATGCCCTGAGCCACTTTTCAACAGCGTCGGCGGCGAGTATGGGGCGGTATCGACCGCACGCTGATCAACGTCGGTCCACTCCAGCTTCTCGTTTAGGTTTGGCGTGATTTTCCCTTCATTATCTGTACGATGCGCGCCCGCGCAGTGTGCCGTGCGCGCCTCTGAACGGTATAACCCAATGACGCATGCGTTATTCCCGACCCCCATTGGTTGGGCTGCTGCCTGTGGTGGACGGACCGGGAACGGTTGATGACGCGAGGCTACCAGCTTCATCTATAAGGATAGTCCACGATGAAGTCTCCAAGGTTATTGAAGCGGTGAATGGGAGAGAAACCGGGGCTGGAACGCTATCCGCTTTAAAGTCATCCACGTTGTAAGCGGCTGAACACGGGCCTACAATATAGGTAGCCATGCCTGTAACTCCACCGTGTATGGGCGCCCTCGGTCGGCGGTTTGTCCGCTGCTGGTTGCGCCTTTGGGAAAGTCCCCAGCCACGCGGAATACGGGTGCACACGCACACCAAGGAGCCCACAGTGAAGGGTCATACTATTCAACAGGTGCGCGCCTGCGCGCCTGCTGTCCCCTGCCGGGGATACAGTTGAGGGGCCCGTTGGCCTCAGGGCGAAAATAAAGGCGTATATTCACCTGACGAAACCTCAGGTGATTGAGCTGCTATTGGTCACCACGGCGCCAACGATGATGTTTGCTGCGCACGGTATGCCCAGTTTCTGGCCTGCGATGAACACCCTGATTGGTGGTGCTGCGGCGGCAGGGGCGTCGGGGGCATTTGAACTCGTTATATTGACCGCGATATTGACCGTAAGATGAAGCGCACCGAGAAGCGGCCTCTGGTGACTGGGGAGCTGAGCGACCGGGAAGCTATCGTGTTTGCCTGGGTGTTAGCAGTGGTTTCGGTGGCATACCTGTGGTTTATGGTGAACCCGCTCAGGGCGTGCTGGGTGGTCGCTATCCTGCTGTACGTGGTTTTCTACTCACTGTATTTGAAGAAGCGCACTACCCAGAATATTGTGTGGGGCGGTATCGCCGGGTGCATGCCGGTGTTTATTGCGTGGGCGGCCGTGAGGGAAACCATTGAGTGGCCAGCCCTGGTGCTGTTCACGGTAATTTTCTTGTGGACGCCGCCGCACTATTGGCCGTTATCCATGAAATATGCCGAGGACTATAAGGCGGCAGGGGTGCCGATGCTTGGGGCGATTGCCCCAGCGCATTCGGTCTCAGTCCAGGTGGTGCTGTACGGGTGGGCTATGGTGATCTGCTCGCTGTTGCTGGTTCCTGTAGGAGGCGCTGGGCTGGGTGTATGGTCTTAGCGCCGCGGCGGTGGGTGCCTGGTTCCTGTACCAGTGCCATAAACTGCACCTGCTGGCTTTGGCCCAGAAGGCTACGAGCCGAACCGCGATGGTGGTGTTTCACGGCTCAATCACATATCTGACAATCCTGTTTATTGCGTTGGCAATCGACCCATTTGTGGGCGGCCCTATTATGGAGTCGTTTATTTTTCAGGTGCCCACATGCGCGTCTTATAGGTTTCGGGGCGTCCTCACCGGGGTACTAGGTGAGGGACGCCCCTGACGTTTTTACTGTGGTGAGGTGCGCTGCACCCCTGCGGCTTAGCGCCAGTTCACGCGCTGTGCGTGAGGTGAGCGTCAGCTGCCGTTCAATGAGGGATATGGCGGCCCACGTAAACAGCCCAGAGCCGAGCATGTGGGCTTCCACTAAGAGGGCAGGCAGGCCGGTGTTGTACTGGATGTACCCGATGGTTCCCTGGCAGGCAATAACACCTGTCAGCACCGCAAGGGAGAACTTATACGCCTTAGGCAGAGCATATGCGCGTACTATCAGGTACAGGGTCATGAGGGATACCAGGTATACCCACACCGCCCAGGCGTGCAAACGGGCTATAACTATTGGATTGAAATCGTGGCGGTGGGTGCGTGGGTCTCCCGCATGCGGCCCTGTCCCGGTTACTACCGTACCCATAAACACAAGAAACACAACCAGCACCAAACCAAGCCACCCGAGCACCTGGACAGAAACACGGCCTTTTTCGCTGAACGCGCTGTCAAGGTTTTCGGCTGCAGCAGTGGCGGGCTTAAAGTAGCGGCGCACCCTATTAATCAGTACGGCGGCCAGGCCAATCATGACGGCGGAGGCCATGTAGTGGGCGGTCACCATCCACGGGTTTAGCCGCTGCCACACGGTAATACCGCCGATAACCGCCTGCAGGGGGATGCCCCAGAGCAGCAATAGCGTCAGGTTAAACAGGTCACTGTACCGCGAATTTTGGGTGCGCAGACCGGTAAAAAGTTTGGGAAGTACGGAGCGTACTGTAGCCTGCGGCAGGGCTAACCGTAGTACTGCAAAGAACGCGAGCACCGTAATGACCATGAGCACAAATGTGAGCATCCGGTTACCAAATTCGACGAAGCCGTGGATCCCCCTGAGCCGGGGTGGTGGTCCATTGTTCGTCGGTACAGCGCGGCCACGTGTCGCACCCCAACCCCGAACCAGTAAGGCGTACCACGGCACCGGTGACGATCAGTAACAGGTTAGCCAGTGCGGTGCCCACCGCCGTGTACAGCACCCAGGGGGTGTATTCGGTGGGGGAGAGCTTATCTTTGCAGCGTGGTAATCATGATGACCTTTTCCGACGGTGTGTGAGCGTCTGCATGCTGCAAGGGCACGGCCTGCTGAGAGCGGCAGGATACCTGTGGCGGGGTTGCGTAGTCCAGAATATCAGTGGCTAATCGGACCACTTAAATTTGCGGGAGGCAATGAACCCCACAATGAGTGCCCACCCCAGCAGCACCAGATGCGGCAGCGGCAGGAACACATCTTTCAGGTAGTCGCCACGCATGGCTTTCACCAAGCGCCCCCGAAGGCAGCAGTGAAACAATAACGCGGTACACTTCGGGAAACTGTCAATGGGGGATCAGTACACCTCCGGCACCGGCAAGGATAACCCACGCAATGTTAACAATGGCGAGGGTCGCCTCCGCCCGCACGGTGCCAGCAATAAGCAGACCCAGGGCGGTGAACGCCGCAGCACCAAGCAGCAGCGTGCTCAACGAGCGGTACATCTGAAAAATATCGGGCCGCCAGCCGAGCCCGAAACCCACGATGCTCACAAGCACAAACTGGACGGCAAGCACCGTCAGAACCGCAATCACTTTGCCAATAATCAGGCCGTTGCGCCCCAGGGGGGTGGTGGAAAGAAATCTCAGCACACCGTACCGCCGGTCGAAACCGGTGGCGATACCCTGCCCCGAGAGCGCAGTCGAAATCACGCACAGCGCGAGCACCCCGGGAACAGCCACGTTCATGCGGGTCGTGCCCATACCCTCGGCGTAAGAATCAAGGAAGCTCGTGTAACGCAACGCAAAGAGCGCCATGACGGGGAAAGCAATATTAAGCATGAGCTGCTCGCCGTTTTTAAGCATGGCCAGCGTCTCATAACCGCCCTGAGCAAGCACACGCTGCACCCCGGATGCCGCGCGCGGTTCGGTGAACGTATCAGCCTCGGCGGGCGACTCGGAGGCGGGGCCGGTTGGTGCGGTCTGAGTCATCGAATATCACGTCCCGAAATGTCGAGGAATACGTCTTCTAGGGTTTTAGGTTCCATCTTCAAACTGATGGGCATTATATAGTGCGCAGTGAGCGCAGCTGTGAACGCCGAAAGGTGCTCCGGGGTGAGCGGCCCGCGTAACTCGTACTCACCCGGTGTCCCCGGCGTGTAGGGGGTGTGCTCAATAAGTTCCACGCCGCCGCGCAAACCTACCGGCAGCAGCTCTTCCCGGGCAGGAGTGTGCGCGTTGAGGGTGTAATGTAACCGTGCGGTGCCGTCCCCGGCGACCAGTTCGGGGACGGTACCCTCAAGAACGGTTTTGCCTTTTTCAATAATGTACACATAATCGGCAAGTTTCTGCGCGTCATCAATCAGGTGGGTGGTGAGAATAATTGCCACTCCGGCCTTTCGCTGCTCCCGGATAATATCAAACACTACGTTGCGGGACTGCGGGTCAAGCCCGGCCGAGGGCTCGTCCAGGAACAGTACGCTGGGACGCCCAATAAGTGCGGCAGCTAATGAGACCCGCTGCTTCTGCCCGCCGGAGAGACGGCGAATAGTGGTGCCGTTAAAAGATGCAATGCCGAGCCTTTCTACCAGCTCATCAACGGAGGCAGGATGAGTGTACATTTTCGCCACATGGTGCAGCAGCGGGATGGGCCGCATAGCGTTGGGAAGCCCACCATCTTGCAGCATAATACCAACGGCGGCACGTAACTCCGGTGAGGCGTGAAGAGGGTTCTCGCCAAGAAGTTTCACAGTTCCGCAGTCGGGGGCCAGAAGCCCTTGGGCACAGGCTAGGGTGGTGGTTTTCCCTGCCCCATTTGCCCCTAAGAGCACCGTCACCTCTTCGGGGTACACCTGCAGGCTCACCCCGTCTACGGCGCGGTGCATGCCACGCTCAGTGAGACGCTCGGGGTTTTTCTCACGGAAAGAACGCGAAGGTTTGAACTCTTTAACGAGGTCGGCGATTTCCAGCGCTGCCCCATCGCCATTACCGCGTGCAGTCTTGCCGGATACATCTTCTTTAGCCACCCCTCTATCTTAAGCCCTGAGAGAGACTATCTTAAGTCGAGCGCGTGCGTGTCGGTTCTGCGGCGAGGGCACTCCGTCTCAGCGGCGTGCGAATCCCTGACGCGGGCGCATTCTGGGGGTATATGAGCGTTGTCCAAGGCTGCATAGCGGTGGGCTAAGGGTGCAGGTGGGCGGGCGGGATTCTTTCCCCAAAAACACTGGTGTGTGTCATATATGCTTACCTTTCTACCCATTTAATGCACTAATTTATGCGAGAAGGAGCACCTTACTAGCCAGCCGGGAAGTAATTAGGACATACTTTAGTTGTGTATTCCGTGAACAAGACATCTGCGAAGGGGACAAGCTCCCCACATTCGAAGAAGTCGAGCTCCGGCGCACGCAAGGCAGAGGCTGAAGAACGTACCCGCGACCGAGTCCTCCGCGGGTTCTCAACCACGGTCCCGTTTCTGCGGCTAATCTGGGTGAGCTTCTGAGTCTCACCCCAGCCGCTGTGCGTCGCCATCTCGACGCACTTGAGCAGGCCAACATGATCGAAGTTGCCCCGCTCAAACAGTATGGTGCGGGCGCAGGGCGCCCCGCCCGGCGCTACGTCATCGCCCCTCAAGGGCACGAGCGCCCTAGGAAACGACTATCTACTCATTGCGCGAAACGCCCTCGAAATGCTGCGCGACACCGTCGGTGAAAGCGCACTTGAAGCATCTCGCATCCGCCCGAGCCGCCGAAATGGAAGCCCGCTACCGCCCCGTGGTGGAAGCAGCTGGTGATGATGTTGCAGCCCGGGCTAAAGCGCTCGCCGAGGCTATGAGCCGTGACGGTTTCGTGGCGACCGCGCAGTTCACCGAACTGCCCGCCGGGCGGAAGGTGCCAGAACACTTCTCGCCAGCATACAGCTGTGCCAGGGCACTGCCCCGTACGTGATCTCGCTGAAGACTTTCAGGTCTTTTTGCGAGCAAGAGACCTGGATTATTTCCGATCTTTTGGGTGTTGACGTACGGAGGCTTTCGACCATGGCAGGGGGAGCACACGTGTGCACCACACACGTTCCGCTTAACCGGGTTCCCGAGACGGCTGAGCCGGAGACATCCGCCGCGCCGCATCCCGAGGCCACGGAAAGCACACCCGATGCAGCGACTGCCGCATCCGACCCCGTGAAACGCTCCCGTTAAGGAGTCCAGTATCGGGGTGTGAGGATGCGCCCTAGCGCGCTGAGCGAGAACCTCACACGAACACCGCGCCCCACATGAATCACGGGTGGCGGGACAGAAATTTTATTCACCCATCGAAGAAAGGCCGTAATGACCGAGAAAGTTGAGCGCGAAGCCAACGACACCGTCATTTCAGAGATCCTGGAGATGAACCCCGAACTCGAAGGTATTGGTAACTACGAGTACGGCTGGGCAGACTCTGACGTGGCGGGTCAGGCGGCAAAGCGCGGCCTCGACGAGGCCGTTGTGCGCGATATTTCCATGAAAAAGAACGAACCCGAGTGGATGCTGAACATGCGTTTGAAGGCGCTGAAGTTCTTCGAACGCAAGCCCATGCCCACTTGGGGTGCTGACCTCTCAGAGATTGACTTCGACAATATTAAGTACTTTGTGCGCTCAACTGAAGGGCAGGCGGAGTCGTGGGAGGAGCTTCCCGAGGATATCCGCATCACCTATGAGCGTCTGGGCATTCCCGAGGCGGAACGTAACTCGCTGGTCGCTGGTGTGGCCGCACAGTACGAGTCTGAGGTTGTACCACCAGATCCGTGAAGATCTGGAAGCGCAGGGCGTGATCTTCGTCGATACCGACACCGGTTTGCGGGACTACCCGGAGCTTTTCAAAGAGTACTTCGGCTCGATCATCCCCATCGGCGATAATAAGTTCTCTGCTTTGAACACCGCCGTGTGGTCCGGCGGGTCGTTTGTGTACGTCCCCCCGGGGGTGCACGTGGAAATCCCGCTGCAGGCGTATTTCCGTATTAACACTGAGAACATGGGCCAGTTTGAGCGCACCCTCATTATCGCGGATGAGGGGTCCTATGTGCATTACATTGAGGGCTGTACCGCCCCCATCTACAAGTCTGACTCGCTGCACTCGGCGGTCGTTGAGATTGTGGTGAAGAAGAATGCACGCGTTCGCTACACCACCATCCAGAACTGGTCGAATAACGTGTACAACCTGGTGACTAAGCGCGCTGTCGCCCACGAGGGCGCCACCATGGAATGGGTGGATGGGAACATCGGCTCGAAGGTTACCCAGAAGTACCCCGCAGTGTATATGGTGGGGAGCACGCTAAGGGCGAGACCCCTGTCGATTGCCTTCGCGGGTGAAGGACAGCACCAGGACACCGGCTCTAAGATGGTGCATATTGCCCCGAATACCTCTTCAACGATTGTGTCGAAGTCGGTGGCACGTAACGGTGGGCGCAGCGCATACCGCGGCCTGGTGCAGGTACGTGAAGGCGCTAAACACCCAAACCTCGGTGGTCTGTGATGCCTTGCTGGTGGACACCGTCTCCCGTTCGGACACCTACCCTTAGTGGATGTGCGTGAGGACGATGTGACGATGGGCCACGAGGCGACCGTCTCCCGCGTCTCTGAGGAGCAGATGTTCTACCCTCATGCAGCGCGGCCTCAGCTGAGGACGAGGCAATGGCGATGATCGTGCGCGGCTTCGTTGAGCCGATCGCCCGTGAGCTGCCGATGGAGTACGCGCTCGAACTTAACCGCCCTCATCGAACTTCAGATGGAAGGATCTGTGGGCTAATGCCGAACACCGAAGAAACCCTGGGCTATCACGCCCCGATCATCCCCGGCATGGACCAGGAAGGTGAGAAGCTCGCCAGCGAGCTTGTGCACGATGACACCATCCTGCGCGCCACCGAGGAGCACCACCAGGGGTCGAACCCCAATAACGTGCAGAAAACCCTTGATGCTTCCCGTGCTGAGCGCATGACCTCGTACAAGGTGGAGGACTTCAGCCCCCTCACCGGCCGTGAAGAGGACTGGCGTTTCACCCCGCTTAAGCGTTTAGGCGGGCTGCACACCGATTCCCTGGAACACTCCGCACCCGCGCCGAAAATTACCGCTCCCTCTGCGGTAGTGGTTGAGGAGGTGCAGCGTGAGGATGAGCGTATCGGTCTGGCAGGTGTACCTGAGGACCGTGTTGCTGCAAACGCCTGGAGCCACTTCAAAACCGCAACCGTAGTGACTATCCCTGCAGAGGCTGAGCTGAACGAGCAGGTTGAGATCGCTATTGTCGGCACCCACCGGGATCCTGCCGCGCAGCACCTGGTGATTGAGGCTAAACCGTTCTCAAAATCGGTTGTGGTGATTCGTCACACCGGTTCAGCGACCCTGGCTCAGAATATTGAGTTCTTGGTGGGCGACTCCGCGCAGCTGAGCGTCATCTGCGTGCAGCAGTGGGACGATGACGCTGTGCACGCTTCCGCACAGTACGCGAAGCTGGGCCGCGATTCACGGTTCAAACATGTGTGCATTTCCCTCGGCGGCGACCTGGTGCGCGTCACCCCCTCCACCAAGTTCACGCAGCCCGGGGCGGAAACCGAAATGTACGGCCTCTACTTTGTGGACGCTGGTCAGCATATCGAATCCCGCCTGTTCGTGGATCACTCCGTACCGAACTGTAAATCGCGTGTGACCTATAAGGGCGCGTTGCAAGGTAAGGGCGCACACTCCGTATGGGTGGGTGATGTCCTGATCGGTAAGGATGCGGAAGGCACCGACACTTACGAGCTGAACCGTAACCTGCTTCTTGAGGTCGGCCCCCGCGCAGACTCGGTGCCGAACCTTGAGATCGAGACCGGACGTATTGAGGGCGCGGGCCACGCGTCGACTACCGGTCAGCTGGATGATGAGCACCTGTGGTACCCTGCAGGCGCGCGGTATTCCTGAGGCTGAGGCGCGCCGTCTGGTGGTGCGCGGCTTCCTCAACGAAGTGATCCAGCAGATCCGTGTGCCCGAACTTGAAGAGCAGCTCACCGATGCGCTCGAAGAAGAGCTCGCCCTCAGCAACAACTAAGCATCCCCCCACTAGGAGAAATAATGTCTACCCTTGAAATCAGGGACCTGCACGTCTCGGTCATCCTGGACGACGAAAAACACTAAGCCCATCCTCGAGGGCGTGAACCTGACCATTAAATCCGGTGAGATTCACGCCATTATGGGTCCCAACGGCTCGGGCAAATCCACACTGGCTTCCACCATCGCGGGGCACCCGAAGTATCAGATTGACTCGGCCAGATTCTGCTTGATGGTGAAGACATCACCGAGATGAGCGTGGATGAGCGTGCCCGCGCCGGCCTGTTCCCTGGCGATGCAGTACCCGGTGGAAATTCCCGGTGTCACCATGTCCAACTTCCTGCGTTCGGCCAAGACTGCGGTGGACGGGAAAGCCCCTGAACCTGCGCACCTGGACTAAGGACGTGAAAGCGGCCATGGAGCAGCTGAAGATTGACCCGACGTTCGTGTCCCGCAACGTGAACGAGGGCTTCTCGGCGGTGAGAAGAAACGCCACGAAATTCTGCAGCTTGAACTGCTCAGCCCAAGTTCGGCATCCTGGATGAGACCGACTCCGGCTTGGACGTGACGCGTTGAAAGTTGTTTCTGAGGGCGTGAACCGTGCCCACGAGTCGAACGACATGGGCGTTATGCTCATCACCCACTACACCCGTATCCCTGCGGTACATTAAAGCCGCAGTTCGTGCATGTTTTTGTGGATGGGAAGATGGCCGACCAGGGCGGCCCCTGAGCTGGCTGACCGTCTGGAAGAAGAAGGCTACGCAGCCTACACTGGCAAGAAGTAGTTTTTACCACTCACTCTCTTTCGAAAGAAGGTGCATCATGACTGAAACGGTGCAGGCACGCCCCTCCCAGGAGGACATCGAAGAGGCGCTCAAAGAAGTTATTGACCCGGAGCTCGGCGTGAACATCGTCGACCTTGGGCTGCTGTACGGTATGCGCTGGGACGATAACGGCACCCTCATCCTGATCTGACGCTCACCACGGCTGCATGTCCGCTGCAGGACGTCATTGAGGAGCAGGTGCAGGCAAACCTCGATAACGTGGTCGCCGAGTGGCGCGTGAACTGGGTGTGGATGCCCCGTGGGTCCCCGAACGGATTACTGAAGACGGGCGCGATAGGATGCGCGCGCTGGTTCAATATCTAAAAGCCCACGTACAATCTGCACCAGATAACGTGAGCTTCTCAGAAACCAACGGCATCGCCCGATACTCTACAGTAGAAGGCGATGCCGTTAGCTTATTAAACTATGGGATAGTTTGAGAGTGCTGCCTCATTATTCTCCGAGGCTGAGCAGGGTGAGGCTTTTCGCGTATTTTTTTCGCCAGGCGCTCCCGGGTTTTCTCATCTAAGAGGGCGGTACGTTCCGGGTCAGTGTTATCGGCAATATCGGCGTGCTTCACCAGCCGGGCAAGCTCATTTGCCCGTACCCGCGCTATGGACTGTTCTAAGGTCTCGCCCTTGCGTTTGGTGAGGGCATCCACCGCATCCACAATACTGACTGAGAAGTAGCGTGCTAAATAATCGAGTGTCACACCTGTGTCTTCAACTGTGTCGTGCAGAAGTGCCACAATCTGCGCCTCAACCCGCATATTCTCGGGGGCCAGCTTACGTACCGCAAACGCCACACGGCGCGGGTGGGTAATATAAGGACGCCCAATCTTATCGGTCTGCCCTGAGTGTGCCTGATCCGCGATGCTGTCGGCCAGGCGAATCATTTCCTTTGAAGTAGTTATTCGTCATCATTGAACTCCTTCAATAGCGTTTTTTCTACTCTACGCCGCTTTGGGCAAATGCGCATCTTAAAATGCTCATCCCGCAGCGCAGCGCGACCCCGTAATACGTCGTAAACTGAGGTACAGCACACCCAAAACTATGGGCGAGTATACTGGGGCGGCGGCCTGCAATAATAAAGCAACGCTGCGACTGTTACGAGTAAAACTTCGGTAGGGTAGTGCCATGCCCGCACAACTGACGAAAGGCTCACTATGGCGGCAGGCATATACAAGAAGTTCGTTGAGCTTTTACCCTACCCGCTGCATCTCATAGAGAACCCTACCCGATCGCAGGATGTAATGGGCCCCTACCGCGAACTTCTCAGTGAAGGAGTCCGTGAAGGGTTCACACCCGTGATCCTAACTCTCACCGAGGCACTGCTAGAAGCAATGCGGATGAACCTTGCAGACTGGGCGGGCTGCTCCCAAGAACAGACAGACGCCTGCGCCCTTACCGCCTACACACAGCAGCTGGTTGAGAAGTACCGTTCGGCGCTGCGGGGCACCACCACGATGGATATAGCGCAGCAAGCTTTCACCGGTACTCACCCCGCCGCGGTTGCCGCGCTTTTTCAGGGGGCCGGTGGGGGACTAGCTGATTTTCACGATCACCCTGATTTCACGCTCCACAATGATGCCTCAGATAGTGAACCGGTTTTCCCTCGCAGCCCACCAGGTTGAAGACGGCATGGCGCAGCCAGGTTCCTTAATCGTCATAGCAAAAAAATACCCGCCCAGCATCCCGCCGATATACCCGCCTACCCTGCTCACCGGCGGCTGGAATAACTGCCCCAGCACCGATACCCAATTGGCTATCGCCCACTACTGGTACGAGAAACACGGGGCGTACATAGCAACGGTAGGAGGCGATAAAGAGCTGAATTCAACGTCACCCGACCCAGTACCAACCCCGAAGCCACAAAACGGTTAGCGGCAGAACAGTATATTTTTCTGCCCCGAACTAGTTGGGCCTATCTGCAGCAGTTTTGAGGAACTGGCACAGGGGATATACCGCAACCGTCAATGGTACTTTTGGTGGGAATAACCAGACGTGTAGCACAGGGCTGCAACATTCTGTAGGGTTTTAGTAGCAATAATCGTTATTGGAAGGAAAGAACAGTGCCCTGAACAAACTCCCACTGAGGTATACGAACAATATACCCGCATCTTCCCCTACCCGCACGAGCGTATCACCGAAGGTACTTCGGCCGAGCAGATCATGGGCCGCTACTACACGCTGCTGGCTCAAGGGAAAGAACAGGGGTATGTGCCCGTATTTGTTCGCGTCACCGACACCTTGCTTGAAGACATTCTTTTCAAGCTTGCAGATGAGCATAACCTGCCGGACGAGCTGGACCTCATAACCCCAGATCACGCCCGAGCATACACCCACAATATGCTTGAGAAATACCGTGCCTCCCTCAAGGATTTATCTGTTGAAGAGCGTGGGAAGAAGGAAATTGCGGAAAACCTTGACCTGTTTCTTGAGGACGAAGAGGCCTTTTTCCGAAACATGGTGGAAACTTTCAAAGAACCCTCGTTCCTGCCTGACGGTATAGAGCACACTGAACAGCCGGTATTCGTTACCATCAACTCGTTTGAAGGCGGCGATAACATAACTGAAGGTGAGCTTCTGCTGGTTCAGGTTCCAACCGATAACCCTGCGGATATTCCCGCTTACCTGCCCTTTGGCGGGTGGAATGACTGCCCCGACACCGAAAGCCAGCTGGCATTCACTCATTACTGGTACCAAAAATACGGTGCGATACCCGGATTGCTGGACGGGCACGACACGCTGGAATTCTATGTTGAACGCCCCGTGACCGACCCTAATGAGGCAAAACAGCTGGCGGTTGAACAATTTGCGTTCTGCAGCGACGCCCCGACGCAGGTTTTTGACAGTTTTGAGACGCTAGCGACCGCTATCCACCACAGCAAACAGTGGTACTTCTGGTGGGACTAAGACCCCACCCAACGGTAGCTGCCATGAAAGCAGTTTCGGCGGGGCGGCCAGTACGAAAATATCGTATTTCGTGCCGATAGCCGCCCCGCACGGGGGCTTTGGCGGCTGAATGGAAGAGGACGGCTAGAAAGCGCGTTCACCCACCCACACGTAGGAACCTAAATAGTGCGCCCCACCCCTAACGCGTTACGGAGTGAGGGCGCATTGTGCGGGTGGATCGTCCCCCAAAGTGCGCTGCCTTGGTTTATGGCAGTGCTGTGACTGATGCTGTTCATGCCGTGCCACAGTACCGCATTCGCCAGTTTCTGCCCCAGAAACGGTGCATCCAGGCAGATCTCCTCAACACTGTACCCGTGCACACCCTGTTCGCCGCGTGCCGCGAACGCCAGCACACCCGCCTGCGTCTCATCCACCAGCACCTGCCGTAAGAGGCCATCGGAGGCCGCATCGGCTAAAAGACTGGGCGTCCTGTGGGTGGCCCATTCCGGTAAACCTGGTTTAACCTCGGCAATATCCGCGTAAATACGCGTGCATAAGGCGGCGGCTTCCCCTGAGCTGATTGGGGCCAACTGTACCCGCGCCACATTTTTCGGTGCGGGGCGCTCAAGTAGCGTCTTCAGCTCACCAGAGACAAGGTGCATATCAAAAGCTGAGCCTTGCGCACCGGTCGTTTTTCCGCAATTCAGACAGCAGATGATCCGTGCTGCCCGGAACGAAAAACCGCGCACATACAGGCCTGAACTAGTGCATATTCGCTCAGCACTAGGTGCGTGAGGCGGGTGATACTGTGCGCATCGCACGGGATATTGGTGGCCACCACATCCACGAAAGGCCGTTCCAGATTTTGCCCCCGGTACCGGATACCCGTTAAGGCCTGGTACTTGTTTACCCCGGTATCGGTGGGGAGCTCAATGACTCGGGTAGCCCATGCCTGCGGGTCCTTAGGGGCCTCATACTCTAGGTTCGGGGCGACTGCGTCCCGGTACTGCTCACCGAACGTTAGGGAGGTGTGCTCGTGAACCTCGGCGGCAAAATGCTCAGCCCGCCTTGAACGTAGAAGGTCTGGTTCGGAGGTGGCGATGCTCCAAGCGCCCGGGATTAGCTCATCTATGGTAGTTTCTGACACCTTCCCAGCATACCCGTAGGCACACCGCAGAACAGAACCGGGCGAATAACCAGTTACTTAGCCAGCAGCGTACTAGAATTATGCGCCAAATAACTCCCAAAAATTAGGTTATTTAGAGAGGTTTGGGGTGGGACAAGGAGCGTATAAAGCCGCCCAAAAATACCCCAAATAGGCAGGACCTTGAAAAACAGTGCCGAAACCCTAAAAACCGGGGTAGACTAGGGAGAACCAATCATCGGAGAAACCATGCCTGAGCCCTACGATCGTTTCATAGCTTTATATCCTTACCCCCACGAACGTATCCGACGCGGCGAACCGCACGAAGAGCTCAACCGGCGTTATCTTAACCGTTGCGAGAAAAGGCCGTGAGGAGGGGTTCACCCCGTTGCTGGTGGCCCTCGACCAGACCCCTACTCGGCACCATGCTCAACAACATTTCCGTGCGTACCGGAGTCCCCTCAGAATCTGTAACCGCCGAGCAGGTGCAGCACGCGCACACCATTATTGAGGAGTACCACAGTGCGTTAGCTGGTGCTTCGGTTGAATCTCTCGCCCACTCAGCTTTTTGAACGGCTCAGCCCCGACACGTTTAAGGGCAGCTACCATGAGCTGATTGAGGGGGAAGCGCTTATTATACCCGGCGAGTACGGTACGGAGGCTACCGCCGTGCAGCCCAAACCGCTGACCCTTATGAGCGCCTACATTAATGAGGAAGCAGACACCCAAAATAGTGATGCGGCGGGGGAGCTCATACTTCTTGATATGCCGGTCACTGAACCAGCTGAGGCCTTAGCATACCTGCCCTTCGGGGGGTGGGTTGGGTGCCCTGACGCTGCTGACTTTATGGCGATCGCCCACTACTGGCAGGAGCGGGACGAAGCGGTACCGGCTGTAGTTGCCGCCCAATACACAGAGTTCTACACACCTGAACCCGTTAACACCACACTAGACGCCGCTATTTTGGCAGCAGAACAGTGCATGCTCAGCCCCGCCATGCTCACCGACGTATACCGTGGGTTCAGTAAGCTCTCTGAAAGCCCTGTACGGCAGCCACAACTGGTACATTTGGTGGCGCTAAACACCTGGGACGTGCACGCCTCCCTAGCAGCAGGGTTACTCATCTAACCCGCGTGCGGCAAGAGCATCACCGGTTTTTGCGCATAATCAACGGTCTGCACGACGAGGGGAGTAATCAGCCGCCACGTGGATTTAGCCGGTAACCCGCGTGCGGCAGCGGCTTTTAGCAACGTTCCCCAACGGTCCATAATCGCCGGAATTGACCGTATCATAAGCCCGATTATGACCCAGTCGTTCGGGCCGCACCCCCACAAAACCGCAGGGGTGCGCAGAACGTTACAACCCCATCAATAAGTACTGGCAGCGGGGTACTGGTGAGGATAATCCGTGAAGCGAGCGTGGCCGCTAGGAGCGTGGCAAGCACATCCGCGCCAAGGTCCCACCCGCCCCACAGGGCATAGTAGAACGCCAGGAGTATGAGAAGCCACCGCATGGCGTACAGCATCCGCAGCAGCTCCATTGTTTTTATACCCGCACTGTAGGCCAGTATGAGGCACACCGCGCATACCCCGAAGGCTACCTGCCACCCGGTGAGCGCAAGCAGGAGCATAAAAGCTGCGAAAAGGCACGCCTTGAGCCACAGCGGTACCCGGTGCACCGGTGTCGCTAAAGGACGGTATGAACCGATGAGCGCGGCACCTGGGGAGAATTTAGCCTGAAAACTACCGCCGCGTTTGGGGCGTGTGCGTTTACTCATCGTCGCTTCCTAATGTATCAGCGGCACCTCCGCGGGTGTGCTCATGGGGGAAGCCGTGGGAGCACCAGTTACGGTATGTGCGCACGGTGTCTGCGGCGGCACCGTGCGCCATGAGCCGTCCTTCGTGAAGGATAATCGCCTCATCGCAGGCAGCAGCCAAGTCAAGGTCGTGGGTGCTAATCACCAGCATCTGGTTCAGCGTATTAAAGTGGCGCATGAGGTTCAGTCGATTCCGCAGGTCTAAAAGTGTTGTCGGCTCGTCAAGGAGCAGCACTCGCGGATCGGTGGCCAATACGCTGGTGAGCGCTACCAGCTGTTTTTCCCCGCCGGAGAGCGAGAACACGCTCTGGTCCTGCTTGTCCTCTATTCCGCGCTGTGCCAAAAGCTCGTGGGCTTTATGCAGTCGCTGCTTGCGGGTCAGGGTGGGGTTCCGGCGCAGGCTCAGCTCAATATCTTCGCGCACGGTGGGCATAATAAGCTGCGCTGCGGGGTCTGAGAAGATCATACCCACCTGTTGCCGCGCTTTGTGCGGGTGGGCGAGCGCATCCACCCCATTGACCTCTACTGTTCCTTCTGAGGGGTGCACCAGCCCATTGAAGAGGCCCTAGAAATGTTGATTTTCCGCCCTGTTAAGCCCCTAATACCGCGGTGCGGGGTGCCTCAAGGCGCACTGTCACCGAGTCGAGGATACGCTGGTTCCCACCGTCGGGGAGGTCAACGGTAACGGTTACCTGGTGAGTGCGAAGATAGCAGGGGGTATCTGCGGCTTCCTGCGGAGTCTCTGCTACGCGTCGTCGTGAGAAGAACACCGGTGTTACCTAGCTGTTTTTGGCGGATACTCGCCCAGCCAGTGCGGGGGAACGCTCGGTGAACCGCCGCCGCCGCGAGAGCCGCTACGATCGCTTTGGCGGAATCAGGCAGCGCGAAAGATATGACGATACCAGCTGCTTTTTCGAAGGGCATGCGCCCGTTGAATATGAGACCGATGAGGCCACCGGTTGAAAGCGTCACGAACCCGATCATCGCTGCCGCAAGTAGTATCACGGTAAGCGCCGGGTTGAGGCGGCGGCGCACTACCAGGTAGGCCACCACCCCGGCAGCGAGTGCCCCAAAAGGGTAGCCGATGAGGTATCCGCCGGTGGGGCCAGCTAGTGAGCCGAAGCCTGAGCCGCCCTGCGCAAAAATAGGCAGGCCCAGGCACCCCATAAGAACGTAGAGGCTGGTCGCTGCGAAGGCGCGGATCCCGCCTAGAACGAGGGCGGTCACGTAGATCGCTAGCGGGCCTAACGATAGTGGTACGGGTACGCCTGCGATCGGTATGGAAAGCGGCCCAAGTACCGCTATGAAAGCTGCGAAAACGGCTACTAGGGCAAGGTTACGGGCTGGGGATGGGCGGTACGGGGTGGCTGCAGACATGCGTTGGGGTCCTTAACACTTGGTGGATAGAAATTTATTTGAACACTGTTCAAATTATAGGGGTAGTACTAGAGCCTTCGTGTATAGGCCTGTAAAAACATGTCATATAACGGTGCCTTATAGAGCCTAGTTCGTACTGAGCACCGTCGTACCGCCATGCGAGTCTGAAATAGCCCGCATGGTGCGCCATCGCGTAAACTTGAGAGGTTGCCGCCATGGTTGGCATCTGTCGCACTACCCACCCGAAAGATCCTGCATCGTGATTTGCGTACAGAACCTTGAACTTCGTGCTGGTGCCCGCCTGCTCATGGAAGAGGTCACTTTCCGTATTGATAAAGGCGATAAGATTGGGCTTGTAGGCCGCAACGGAGCCGGTAAAACCACTATGACTAAGGTGTTGGCCGGGCTTAATCTACCGGCGGATGGCACCATTACCCGTTCTGGTTCAATCGGCTACCTGCCGCAGGACCCCAAAGTGGATGATATGAGCCAGCTCGCCAAGGATCGTATTCTTTCGGCCCGGGCATTGGATGGTGTAGCGCGGAAGATGCGCCAGGCTCAAGATGATATGGCCAGCGAAGACCCGACGGTGCGCGCTAAAGGTATGCGCCGCTACGATAGGTTAGAAGCCGAGTTTATTGCTGGCGGCGGTTACGCGGCGGAGTCTGAGGCTGCGGTCATTACATCCAACCTTGACCTTCCCTGAACGGGTACTTTCCCAACCCTTTGTCGACCCTCTCCGGCGGGCAGCGCCGCGCGTGGAGTTGGCGCGCATCCTCTCTCAAACGCAGACACGATGTTACTTGATGAGCCCACCAACCACCTGGATGCTGATTCTATCCTGTGGCTGCGAGATTTTTTGAAGAACTTTTCGGGTGCTCTGCTGGTGATTAGCCACGACGTGGAGCTCATGGAACTGGTGGTAAACCGGGTGTTTTATCTTGACGCAAACCGGTGCGTGATTGACCAGTACAACATGGGGTGGAAAAACTATCTGATGCAGCGTGAGCAGGATGAACACCGCCGTAAACGCGAGCGCGCCAACGCCCAGAAGAAGGCGAACGCGCTTTTAGAACAGGCCAATAAGATGCGTGCGAAGGCCACAAAAGCGGTGGCTGCTCAGCAGATGATTAAGCGCGCGGAGCGTCTTATGCGTGGGGTTCAGGAAGAGCGTCAGGTCGATAAGGTTGCGGCAATTCGTTTCCCTGACCCCGCTCCCTGCGGTAAAACCCCGCTTTCTGCCCGGGGGCTGTCGAAATCCTATGGTTCGCTTGAGATTTTTACAGACGTTGATTTGGCCATTGACCGGGGTTCACGGGTAGTGGTGCTGGGACTCAACGGTGCGGGTAAGACCACCCTGTTGCGTATGCTGGCGGGTGCGACTCAGCCGGATACAGGTGAGGTGGTGTACGGTCACGGGGCGAAGCTGGGGTATTTCGCGCAGGAGCATGAAATTCTTGAGGGTGAGCGCACTGTTTTTGAGAATATGAAATCTGCTGCGCCGGATCTGGATGATACGCGGGTGCGCACTATCCTTGGCTCGTTTCTTTTCTCAGGTGATGATGTTGATAAACCGGCTGGGGTGCTTTCGGGTGGGGAGAAGACCCGTCTGTCGCTGGCTACACTGGTAGCCTCTAGCGCGAATGTGCTGCTGCTTGATGAGCCGACGAATAACCTTGACCCGGCTTCTCGGGAGGAGATCCTGAATGCTTTGAAAGCGTACACTGGTGCCATTGTGATGGTCTCGCATGATGAGGGGGCTGTTGAGGCGCTGAACCCCGAGCGGGTTTTGCTGCTGCCGGATGCGGTGGAAGATCTCTGGTCGAAGGACTATCAGGATTTACTCGTTGGCGTAGCACGCCGAAAACGGAGCCACATTATACCCGCCCGCCCTGGTTTTCCAACTGGGGTGGGCGGTATCTGTATATCGTGTGTGTCTCTGAAATACGGGGTGCACCACGGGGCGGGTATTGGTGCAGCTGAGCTGCGAAGAGGGGTTGTGTTTCTACGATTTAGTGTTGCTTTGTGCCCGTATCACCGTATTTTTGAGAGTTTTGCTGTGGGGTTTGCCGGAGAGAGTATTGGTTTTGAGATATTGGCTGCGGTAGTGATGGCAAAAACCGCTTGCGATTGTGGGTTTTCCGTATAAAAATCCGTTGTATTTTCGTTATATTGCGGACAGTAATGTGGGTTTCTGGAAATAGCGGTGTGTGTCTGCCTACATTTTGGGTTTTTGGCTGGAAAACCAATACTGCACGGGTCTACACTGGATGTGTTCCCGCTGATGCGAGGACGCAAAAGCAAAAGAAGGGGCTTGTCCTTGTAGGTCAAGCAAGCATATTGGGACAGGATTCCTTGTGCTGACAAAAGGAGAACATATGCACAACACTGAGTACGAGAAGTACCCCACCTCCGGTGAAGAGAACGTCGAGGTCGACGTCCACTGGCCCATCCAGGACGCATAAGCCGGAGAAGCTATAGGATTCTGACGCCCCGCCCATCGTTTTGATGAGGCGGGGCGCTCCTGTGTCTTCTTGTGTCTGTGCAACGTTCCCAAAGGTTATTGATGTATGCCCAGCCCGGCTGTCTGTAGGGGTAGGGGATGAGGCCTCGGCGCGGCCGCATACCAGCCGATATAGAGGGTCAGTAACAGCACCAATCCTTTTTCGCGGGCGCTGCCAGCATCACCCAGAAGCGGTAAGGCCATGTAGCCACTTTTCTTCCAAAGTGCCGAAGCAACCGGAGGTTTAAGGATGATGGGGTATAACGGCAGAATTCCTCTGGTGGTCAGGGGCATCTCCTATGAGGTGTAGTGGTTGCCCCTACTGAAATAGCCCAGGGGAGTAGGCTGAGCGAGCCGGTGGTGTAAGCGGCGTACCCCAGGATAATAGCCCCAATCCAGCCGCCCGGTGCACCGAGAACACGCAGAGCTAACCCACCAGAGAACCCCGCAAGTATGAGCGAAACCCAGGGGACACCCTGGTAGGTGAGCTGAATACTGAAGTATGCGATAGCCCAGAAAGCGATGAGTCCTATCAGTGAATGGGTGCCTTTTCGGTGCCCACCGCTTATAGCGCCCACCACGCGTGCAAGCCAGCGTGAAAGTGGCGGTATGGAGTTGGCGATACTGCCGTTATGGTGATCAATATCGGGTCATACCCGCGCCAGCGCAGGCAAGAGTGGTAACGATCAGGGTGGGTGTATCGGGCACCCTGCACCATACCGGTTTCAGCAAGTATGAGCCACCCGGCGGCCGCGCTCACGGTGTGCGAGTAACCCATCATAGGCGAAACCTCTTCGAAAATACTTTGCAAAAATCTTTTCTAAACAGGACTAACTATAGCAGGTTTTCGAAGTAAAATTCGATACAAATATATGCATGACTATCCGCGGCAGGAACGGTTAGAAAAATACGTTTTACCAGGGACAGTCAGCGCCGGGAATAAACGGAAAGAACATATAGCAGGGGAACGCTGCAGGGTGGCTGAGTATCTTCAGGCGGCATTGACGCAGACACCTCATACCCTACCGCAGCAGCCTGCTGGGCAGGTGGTTCGTCAGCGACAGAAAAGGTGTTTACGCCTTCCTGCGGACCCTCGCAACACGCCGCCGCCGGGTGTTGACCGGTTGGGCTTGCAGTTCTTACGAGAGCCCATCCAAAAACGCGTCTTCCTCTTCTTCATCGGTGGGCCGGGAACGTTTCCTTGCGGGCCTGGGGCGTACGATCGACTTCATATGCGAGGGCATATCATCAATCATCTCCATTTTGCGAAGCACCACAGCCTCGTCTTCCTCACCCACGTAGGTGCCGTCCTCGTTGTAGAACTGCCCGTAGTAACGTTCCAGCTCCGCCGCCACCTGGGCATCCAGCTCATCGTTGCGCACTTTCTGCCGTGCACTCCAGAAATACACCACATAGATCAGTACCGCGAAAGCATACCACTGTAACGAGTAGGAAAGGTTCGGCCCATTATCTAACTCGGGCTGCGCTTTCGCTGCGGGCGGCTGGCAGCGGCTGGGTTCTCAGCATCAAGCAGCCCGTAGGCGCCAGCGCTAACTGGCAGTGAGGTGCGTTCGGCGATTTCCTTCAAATCAATAGAGGCCACCTGCCCCTGTGGTGCTTCTTTCCCCGTGGCAGATTCCCCATTATGCACGCGTGCAACAATACTCATCTGTTCCCTGCGGCGGGCGGCACTTCCTCGCGCGGGGCTGCGGCATCCGATGAGCTGGCGGGTAACCAGCCGCGGTTTATCACAATCACCTGCCCGTCATCGGTGCGGAAAAGGAACCAGCACCTCAAAAACCGTTTTGCCCCTCATAGGCCGGTTGCAGGGCCAATAGGGTCTTCTCGGAAGATACTGTCCACGCATCTGAACCGGATGCCATTGAGTATTAGGGTCGTAGTCTGTAAAGATCCGGGGCTTATCCTCCAGCCGGTAGGGGTCGGCATGGTAGTTCTGCACGATCAGAGAATTACGCCAGTCAAGAGCCTCCTTACGGCTCATCTGCCACCCCGCCAGGTACACGCACAGCACGGAAAAACAGCACACACAGGATGAAAGCTAATATCCATTTGCTGGTGAGCAGAAAACGGTATGCGCGCATGAATCCTTCCGGGACGGTGATAGAACAGAAACAGAGTTAACAGTACAGTGCCGCTGGAGTGGGTGTCAGCTACTGTGGAAACGGCAGGGTTCTGCTTCCAGAACTGGCGTTCTTTTAAGATAATTCTCTAACCATGCCGTATGCTCGTCGCAGGCAAGCCAGATTTTACGCCGCTGTGGGGTATGGATTTTTGGATTATTCCACAGGATCTGGTGGGTAGCCTCGGTAGTGCACCCTTTTACGGGAACAGATATCCCCAGTGGTGCTGCATCGCCTGAGAGCGAACCCAATAAGTCCACTGCTAGCCTCTCTCACACTTTACTCTGCGACTCAGGCCCGGTCAGGTCCAGCTGGGTGTGCCTGTAAATCAATGACCTCGGAGGTATTGTACGATGGCTTTCCCAGAATCTTGTCCCTGCATGCTGGCGGTTAATGCCAACTGGGGGACATTATGTTAGGGAACGAAACCGCTATTGCGGTTTTTAGCTTCCCCATTGGCGATTACAACAGCCGCCCACGGCAGCACTGCTGAACCGGCTACAAACGCCCACCGCATCCACCCGTCCACCAGTACCGCATAGACAATACACACCACTCGCAGCGACATTTTAAAAATGTGACTCGCGGGAGCGTTTATAACCCGCTGCGAAAGCGGCTCATCCGCACCGGTAATACAGTATGCGTCATCTTGCTCCGCCTGATCTTCGGGGGCCTGTTCTAGTCGGTACCCGTGGTCGGCAAGGTCTTCAGCTGTCCAGTATTTTTCGGACACAGAATCCCTCCCCTTTAGCGCGTTGCGTGTGCTGCATCCATCTGTTGGTTGGGTGCGCCACACCCCGCTGCAACAGTTCAGTGCGGCCTTCAAAAGCCACCTTATCTTCCAGTGTAGACCCCGTGGAACACTTTCAGTGTAGACCTGCAGAATATGAAGCGTTAAGAGTCACGCCCGGCAGGCTGGGCATAAACGGCGTAAAATATTAGAAGACCAATAAGCCTCACCTGTAGGGAAAAATAATGAGCGAAACCACCCCCAAAACTGTTCTCGTGACCGGCGGTAACCGTGGCATCGGCTACGAAATCGCTAAAGAATTCAAAGCGGCGGGGCACAACGTATGCGTAACTCACCGTAGCGGGACGCCCCTGAAGAGTTTTCGCCGTCAAAGCCGACGTGCGTGACAGTTCAAGCATCACCGAGGCGTCAAAACCATTGAGGAGCAGTTCGGCCCGGTAGAGGTTCTTATCGCCAACGCGGTATCACCCGTGACACCCTGTTACTGCGCATGAAGGAAGAAGACTTTACCGACGTCATCGACACGAACCTCACCGGCTCCTTCCGGGTAGTTCAGCGCGCCATCAAGGGGATGCTTAAAACTCAGCGGGGGCGTATCATCCTGGTGTCTTCCGTGGTGGGTCTGTACGGTTCACCGGGGCAGGTGAACTACCCTCCTCGAAGGCCGCACTGGTAGGAATGGCACGTTCCATCACCCGTGAGCTGGGCGGGCGTAATATCACTGCGAACGTGGTTGCCCCCGGATTTATTAACACCGCAATGACCGAGGTGCATGCCAGAAGAGACCAACAGAACTACCTCGATACCATCCCAGCCAAGCGCTTCGCCGAACCGGAAGAAGTTGCGCGCGTGATTCGCTGGCTCGCATCCGATGAGGCAAACTACATCTCTGGTGCGGTTATCCCCGTGGATGGCGGTCTGGGAATGGGCCACTAGCACACCACACATCATTAACCACCGTTTTCGTTCAGCAAAGGACTCATAAGCTATGGCACAATCGACCGGCAAAACCGTTATCGTCACCGGCCCTCCCTGCGGGTGGGCGCAGACACCGCACAGATTCTCGCAGCCGAAGGGCGAACGTGGTGGTGAATTACCGCTCCAAAGCACCACGCGCCGCGAAGATCGTCACCTCCATTGAGGAAGCTGGCGGTAAAGCAATCGCCGTGCAGGCTGACGTCACCAACACCGCCGACTTGCAGAACCTGGTGCAGACGGCGGTAGACACCTACGGTTCCCTCGACTACCTGGTGCTTTAACGCATCCGGCGGCATGGAGAGCGGCATGGGCGAAGACTACGCGATGCGTCTCAACCATGACGCGCAGCTTGAACTGGCGCGCCTAGCAGCCCAGAAAAATGCCTGCGGCGGGCGCATCGTGTTGTCACCAGCCATCAGGCGCACTTCATCCGGGAAGTTCAGACCATGGCAGAATCACCAGCCGGTCGCCGAGTCAAAAACGGGCGGGGAGGACGCCCTCGTCGCAGAAATCCCGGCACTTGCGCAGAAAGGCATCTCCCTCGTTATTGTCTCTGCCGACATGATTGAGGGCACCGTTACAGCGACCTACTCAACCGTCTCGCACCCCGGCGCCATTGAGGCCCGCCGCGAAACCGCTGGGAAGCTTCTACACGGTTAACGAGTTCGCCCACGAGGTCGCCAAAATGGTCACCGCAGAGGTTGAGAGCGGCCATGTGGAACTTGTCGGCGGCGCACGCGGGTTCATCGACCAGCCGCACCACGCACCCGCCCAGTACCGTATGGGTGAAAGATACACCGGCCGGTTCGTGGCGGGGCCACCTGAGAGCATCCACACTATCTAGAAATTCAGCAGAGAAGAAAAAGCATGAGCACCGTACTTAATCTTCACAACGTTAACGTAGTACGCGGCGGGCGCAACATTCTTCGGATGTTAGCTGGTCCGTGAACGAAGGCGAACGCTGGGTTGTCCTAGGCCCTAACGGGGCCGGTAAGTCCACCTCTTATCGATTGCTGCAGCCCGGCTGCATCCCAGCGGCGGGGAGGTTGAGATCCTGGACGAGACCCCTCGGGCGGTAGACGTCTTCGAATTACGCCCCCGTATCGGCATCCTCAGCGGCATCTGCCACTAGATCCCCGGACACGAGAAAGTGTCCGACGTGGTGGTGACCGCCGCCTATGCTGTTTCGGGCCGGTGGAAAGAAGAATACGAGGCGATGGATGATGCCCGCGCTACCGAGCTGCTGGCTGATTGGGGTGTTGAGACGCTCGCTGAGCGCACTTTTGGTTCTCTCTCCGATGGTGAACGTAAACGTACCCTCATCGCCCGTGCCCTCATGACCGACCCGGAGCTGCTGCTGGATGAGCCCGGGCGGGTATGGACATTTCCGGCCGTGAGGACCCTCGTGGAACGTCTGAGGCGCTGGCTGCCGATCCTTACGCCCCGGCAACTGTGCTGATTACACACCACCTCGAAGAAAATCCCCGCAGGGTTCACCCACGCTTTGCTGCTGCGTGAGGGCAGCTGGTGGCTGCCGCCGATCGCGCAGACTATTACCGAGAGAACCTGGCGCGCACCTACGGCATGGACCTGGCGTAACCACTACCGCCACCGGGCGTTACAGCGCCTTTCGAACACTAACAGATAGTTCTGTCGCTGGGTGTTCCTGTCGTACGACGGGAACACCCAGCGACAGGCTGCAGCATATGAAAAAGCATGAGAAAGAAACAACCATCGCAGCCGATATTGCCGCCCGAACAGAGCGGGTGCACGCTATTTCTCCGTGGTTCCGTTGGAGCAGGCTCCCCCGAACAGGCTCTGCAGTACTACACCCACCCTGACCGATGTGAGATTACGTTCGGTGCTGGAACCCCAGTGGGGTATTTATATTGCTGAGTCTTCCAAGGTAGTGCGTCGGGCGCTCGACGCAGGGCACCAGCCGCTCTCATTTCTAATGAGCGAAAAGTGGGCCGATGATCTTGCGGATGTGTTGCGGGCGCACCTCGAGGTTCCCGCCATGTGGGCCCGGGAGCAGGCGTTAGAGGGTGTCACTGGTTTCATCTGCACCGCGGGGCGCTGGCGGTGATGGCCCGCCCCGCCCGGTTCCTTTTAGAGCAGCTGGTGGCTGAGGCCTTTCGGGTAGCTATCGCTGAGGACACTTTGTGGATCACACCAATGTCGGGGCTATTTTCCGTTCCGCTGCCGCCCTTAACGTGGATGCGGTACTCGTGAGCCCCCGCTGCGCTGACCCGCTGTACCGTCGTTCCATTCGTGTTTCAATGGGGACCGTTTTTCAGGTTCCCTGGGGGCGCTTAACCAGCTGGCCGGATGACCTTGAACTGTTGCAGCAGCATGGTGACGAGACCGCCGCCCTAGCATTACACCATGATTCTCTCACCCTTGAGGAACTATCGAGCAGGCGCTACCCGAAACTGGCGCTTATTATGGGCACTGAAGGGCATGGGCTGTCGGCGCGGACTCTGTTGCCGCGAAAACACACGGTCATGATCCCCATGTCTCACGGGGTAGATTTCGCTCAATGTGGCTGCCGCCTCGGCTGTAGAGCGTTCTGGGAGACCCGCCCGCGCTAGTGAGTGAAGCGATAAAAACCTGGGTGTGCGCACCCGTCTGAAAAGTGATACCCTTTGATGCTGGTTATGTGCGCATCAGCGCCCGAGAACAACCGTTTGATGCGCTCAAGCACATCATACCTACCCCATCCATATAGGGCTGCCAGCAAAATCCAGTGGCAGAAAGAAGGTAAAAATGAAGGCAGATATTCACCCGGAATACGGCCCGGTGTTGCTCCGAGACCTCGCATCCGGCAAGGTTTTTCCTCACCCGTTCCCACCATGACCTCCGCTAAGACTGAGAAGTGGGAAGACGGCAATGAGTACCCCATTGTAGAGGTCGAGATTTCCTCCGAATCTCACCCGTTCTACACCGGTAAGCAGCGCATCATGGACTCCGCAGGCCGCGTCGAGCGCTTCAACGCACGCTTCGCGAACTTCGGCAAGAAGTCCTCCTAAATTTTTCGTTGCACTAAATATTTCTCATGCACCCCGTAGCCGCAGACGTCGCGGGTACGGGGTGTCTTTTTCACACTACATCCCCACACTCATGGGGCAGGCACATCAGCTATGCGCCCGGAGCCGATGGAGGCACCTGCAGGCGCCACAAAATTTCAGCACATAAAGGAACATCATGAGCGGAACACTCACTCAGGCTCTTCGCACCACACCCAGGAAAAAATGGGTTAAACGCTCCCTTATAGCTTTGCTTATTATTATTCTGGCCCTACTCTTGGGGGTCGGGTTTTATGTCTGGAGCATCGGGCACACTTGGGATAGCCAGACTCAGAAGTTTGACTCGATCACTGACTCTCAGGACGGTCTTGATAACCTCAAGAAAACCCTTGGTGACCCCCAGCAGCCCCCACCTTCACCGGGCCCCGAAGGTAAGGACCCCAAATCTCTCGCCAGTGAGAAAGATCAGAATGGTGACGGCATCCTTGACACTGTTGAAGGCGGCAAAAACCCGGGATATCGTTGATAGCCCCGGCACAGATATCCTGCTCGGGAGCGATTCTCGTGCTGGCTCAGCCGATGCCGCTAAAGTCAGTGGACAGCGTGCTGATACTATTATGCTCATGCATATCCCCAAAGACGGTTCTGTGTACCTGATCTCGATTATGCGTGATAGCTGGGTGAATATCCCCGGGCTACGGCAGCGCAAAGGTGAACGCCGCCCTGAACTACTGGCGGTATTGGGCTGCAGGTAGCTACCATTGAGCAGCTGCGGGGATCAAAATCGACCATGTGGCTGAGATCGACTTCACCGGGTTCAAAGACCTGACCAACGCCGTCGGCGGGTAGACGTTCAATACCCGTCGCCTTTAAAACCGGGGTGTGGTCGCACACCCCGGCACCATGCACATCGGACGGCAGTACGGCGCTGGCGTTCGTGCGTGAACGCTACTCTTTCGCTGCCGGTGACTCACCAGCGTGACGCAACCAGCGCGCCTACCTGCGGGGCCTGTACACACCCTGTAAAAGCTCAGGGGCGCTGAGCAGTATCGGGAAGTCTAAGACGGTTGTGGAATTCCCTCAGCGGCTACCTGACTGTTGATAAGCGGCCTGGACTCCTCACAGGTCGCCAACCTGGCGGCCCCGGTGATTACGAACGGTCCACCGTACGCACATGATGAGCCTACCCAATGCAGGGCCCGGGTGGTCTATGGATGGGCAGTCTATTGTTCTGGTGGATCAGAAAGCGAACGCCGATCTCACCCGTGCTTTGCAGAACGATATGATCACCGATTTCACCTCCGTATACGGTGAAGACTAGTCGCGCAGCGGAAGGCTAACGCTCGGCTGGTACCTCAGTTACGGCATGTGAGCGGCCCCATCCCCTGTAATGTAACCCGGGTGGGGGCCTCATTCGCGTAGAACCGCGACGGGTTTTAGGCGCGCCGTATTAAGCGGCTTTCTCCGGTTTCTCCTGCTGTTGTTGGCCTCTTTCTGAGCCTCATAATCGGCGTATCGGATGACCGATGGGCTCACCGCCATCTCGACGCCCAACATACGAGGGTGGCTAAGACCAGCACGCCCCCAGCGCCATAATAATGAAGCCCACCACCAGGTACGAGAATGCCACGATCAAGCCGATTTAACAGCGCAGCCAAACCGGTGAGCGCTCATAAGAGTCAGTCAGGCGGCGGCGCTCGCCCTCAGACGACGGCTTCGGTGCGTCCTCCCGCAGCCCCTCAGCCCTGAGAGTTTGTGAGCGGCGGTCTCAGCGGGGGTACTT
>BNJU01004676.1_pt1 | contig 38180 bp, 35 predicted proteins | sample 8539281 | NCBI WGS metagenome assembly BNJU01 (sample SAMD00202456, study PRJDB9452) | human saliva metagenome | isolation source: human saliva | place: Japan
CCGAGCTCGCGTCCAGCTCCCGCCGCCAACCTGGCGAGAAACCCCGTCCACTAGCAGCGCTTCCGCACAAGAAAACCCGGCATCCACACGAAATGGATGCCGGGTAGAAATCGCTTACAACCTGTACGTGCCTTACTTGTACTCGTAGAAGCCCTTACCAGCAGCAATGCCGGTCTCACCCTTGTCAATCTTCTCTTTGAGCTGGGCAACAATGCGACCCTGTACGGACTCAGGATCCTTAGCTGCAGGATTCATCAGAGCAACGTTGTATGCGGTGACCAGGCCAATGATGTCCAGAATCTGGAACGGACCCTTTGGCGAACCGGTGCCAATGCGCCAAGCCCTATCGATGTCTTCGACGTCGCCGACGCCGTTGGCCCAAAGCTGCTCAGCGGAGACCAGAAGAGGCACCAGCATAGAGTTCAGCAGGTAGCCAGGCTGCTCCTTCAGAACCTTGACCGGAATCATACGGATGCTTGCCGCAAAAGCGACGACCATGTCAAAGTTCTCCTGAGCGGTACCTGCGTGACCCATAACCTCGCCGATTGGGTTGCGCCAAATCTCGTTAGCAAAGTGGAGTGCCAGGTACTTCTCGGGACGACCAGTAGCTGCAGCAAACATGCTTGGAATCATGGTTGAGCTGTTGGTTGCCACAATAGTCTTCTCGGGCAGGTGCTTGGCCAGCTCGGTGTAGAACTCAATCTTCTGCTCTGGATTCTCAGCGACGGACTCGATAACAAAGTCAGCGTCACCAAAGCCTCGTCCCAATCGGAAGTGAGCTTGAGGTTGCTGTATGCGCGCTCTACCTGCTCTTTAAGCTGGTCGAGCTTCTCTGGAGTAATCTCGTCCTGAGCAATAAGGCCGTACGCGTAAGCCTTAGGATCGGTCTTCATAGCCTCAAGGGTGTTCAGATACACCTCTCTGAGGTGCTCAATCTTTGGACGAGCGCGCTCAATTGAAGCCTCGGACCTCAGCCAAATGGTGGTCTCGTAGCCGCGATAAGCGGTCTGGAATGCAATCTGGCTGCCCAAAACGCCGCCGCCAGCAACTACAACTTTCTTAACCTGCGAAATGTCCATAGGACGTTCCTTTCTACAAGCGTGGCGAGAAGTGCCGCGCGATTTATCTACCGTCCCTATACCCCAGAAACTCTCCGTCAAACATTCGTTCGGAAAATTTCCAACTTTCATTCAATTCCTACAAATCACCTCTTGGCGAGAAATCACATCTATCCCGCACCGTTCTTGGGTAGAATAGAGGCGTACATTCAGCAGCTGGTTTTAGCGTAGTCCATTGGCTGCAACCCAATAAAACACCAGGTATAACGTCTGGACAGAATAGAGGCATCATGATCGACGGAACATACAAGATTCAAATGGACTCTCCCGTTGGAGCCAAAGAGGGAAATGCTGTTCTCATTACCTCTGGCGAGAAACTCACTGGCTCTCTGACTGCCATGGGTGTCCAGATTGATATTGAAAACGGCAAGGTTACCGACAACTCGTTTACTTTTGGTGGCAAGCTTGAGTCTTTTGTGGGTCCTGTTATCTTTGCCGTTGGTGGCTCCGTTGAGGGCGACACCATTCAGGGCATCGCTCACATTGCTAACCGAGACTTTGTGTTTACGGGCACAAGGGAGTAGCTTAGTGTTTGTATTTATTTTTGAGTATCTCAATCAATTTATTTAAAAATAATTCAGGGTATTTAGATAACTATAATTGTTTGATAGAAATTATTAAAAATACTAATTTCTATTTTTTTCGTTTATACATAGATACTTTTCGTTTTTTTATATTACCTATCTCAAATAAAATTATATGTAATATCGTTAGCACTAACATAATAAATATCTACAAAAATATAAAGAGAGATTATATTTTTAAGGGTATATAATGCTTCGAAAAGTTAATATATAAAATATTTATTTACTATTTTTTTAGTAAAATGAAATAATTTCACTTTAAATATAAAAATTCTATTATTTTTGTTGCTTAAAATCCGTTGTTTAAATTACGCACACGTATATAAAAGATTAGTGGAGGTCACCTATGATTCAGACAGCATTGGGTTGTGCATGCAGATATTTTTCGTATGCATAAAAAAACATAAGCCAAGAAAAAGTTTGCCCTTTTAATTGGAATGGACAGAACTTACTATGCTTCTGTTGAATCTGGAAAAAGAAATGTTTCAATTCAAAATATTAAAAAGATTGCTGATGGTTTTAATATTTCCATTTCAGAATTACTAAAAAAAGACTGAAGAATACTTTGATTAAGGAGTTTTTTATGATTATAACACTTGATGATTTTAAATGCAGATATGAGGAAATTCAGTCGATGGATTGGATTCGCACACATCGCTCTGGTGATACAGGAATAGGTAAGACCTTAGAAGATTTGCTTGGGATTGAAGAAAACAATCTTCAGGAGCCCGATTTCGGCGAGTATGAACTCAAGGCTGGAAGAAATAATTCTAATAGCATGCTTACCCTTTTCACTAAAACTCCTTCTCCTAGAAAGTCAAATGCAAAACTTCGAGAAAAATATGGGTATTCGACTGCTTCGCATAATAATGGAGAAAAGATACTACATGCAACATTGAATGCTTCGAATTTTGTTAAGATTGGTGACACTGGAAACTCTCTCAAGATAGAATATATAGAAGATACTTCTGGGGACAAAATTGCCATTATTTCAGAAACTTTAACAGTAGATGCTTATTGGTTAGTTGATGAACTTCGTAAAAATTTTATGAATAAATATCCGAACAAGCTTGTTTATGTAAAGGCGGATTCTCGTGGTTCTGGAGAAAATGAAGAATTCCGGTTTAGACAAGCTTATGTTTGTGATGGAGTTAATTATGATGCTTTTCTTAACCTTCTTAGAGAAGGAAAAATCTATGTTGATTTGAGAATTGGACAGTATCACGATGGACGAACACACGATCATGGAACAGCTTTTCGTATCAAGGAATCTTATCAAGACTATTTATTTGTGAAACATAAAATATGCTAGTTAAAAGGAGTGAGGATACCCTCACTCCTTTCTTAATATTACGATGAATTCTTCACTCATTGTTTTTATTTTTTCTCCGGGTTTATTTGTTGGAGAGTTGAGACTTGGCATAACTTTATTGCTGATACTTCTTTCTATTGTTGTTACATGATGTAGACCTATATTTTTAGCTATCTCTACAAGAATTTCATCCGTCTTGAGATTAACCCCCTTTACCGTTCTGTTTCCCACAACCCAAAATTGATATGAATTTGTTTTACACTTTTTCGCCACTGTTTGAAGAACATCATGAAGGTCTTTATAAAAACTATAAACATCTCCGGCTCTCTCAAGACTATCTTCATTAACACATATTTTTTCTAGTGCGTGATTTAGAACAGGACTACAGAGATTATTATCAAATCCTTTGTTGAATTTAGTACCACCCATTAGATTTCTATCTATATCAACTATTTCTTTATAACTTAAGGAATCAAAGCTGCACCATTGAAGGGATACCCTACTAAATTGACCATAGGCTACTGTGGTTCTACTATCACCATATGGAGGAGAAGTTACAACTATATCAACAGAATCATCTGGTACTTGTGAAAGTATCCTTGAATCATCAAGGCTTAGTATTACGTTTCCAAGTGCTTTACCGTTCATTTTAGATCTTAAAGAATTCATTTTTTTACATTAGTTTTTAGTGTATCAATAAAAACTTTTCGTACATCTGGGTTATATGTTCTAACCTTTTCCGATGGCATTCTATACATCTTAAATTCACCGTTGCGACGATTTGAGACAAGTCGTGTAACTTCTGAAAAAGCAATCATAAAGTATTCTTTAATGTCTTCATCTGAAATTTCGCTTATAGATTCTTGAATAATTTTTTTAATTCAAGAATGCATTTAGGAAGAAACCAAAAAAACCAAGATTTTTGAATTTCTTTGATTTGTAATGAGATACCTTTTCTTTTTCAAGAAAAAGTGTTTAAAATTTTTGGAGCGTTAGCTCCCCAGTTATTTTTTTATCTTGAGTTTTTGAAGTAATGTCATAACCACTGTCGGTAACGTATTGAGTTACTTCATTTAGTACTTCTGAATATTGTGAGTACCGTTCATCTATTCTTTGCTCAAGCATATTAGCCTCAGTATTAATATCTGAGGAAAGTATATTCGTTTTTGCTTTAGAAATTTTATAAGCAAGCGGGTTAAGATCATTCCCATATATTGTTTTACATCCCGCTAATAGACCTTCAAGAATAACTGTACCTGAGCCCATAAAAGGATCCATAAGAGTTTCGATATTTTGGAGTTTGAGCATTCTTGACAATATGTTTCTACTTATTGGATACACCATTACGGCAGGATAATTATGAATACTGTGAGTAAGTTCTTTAGTATCAGAATTTTTAAAATCCCAAAAATTTGTTGGAAGTTTGTTAAAAACATCCTTCACTTGTTTATCAATATTTTTCTAATTTTGTCTTCATCAAATATCGCCTATTCTGCCTTGATTTCAACGGTGCAGATTGTGTCGTTATGCCACCCACCATGAGGAACCATAAGAATTCGAGTTATTTCAAAACCATTAGTCTTTCCTATGCCGCCACTATTCCAGCCAAAAGTAATTACTTTTCCTCCTTTTTTTAAAATTCTTTTTATCTCTTTTTTTTGATTTCCCCAGAAAGACGCCTTGGTGGTATCCCATGTAACATTATGACCGAAATCTTTGTAGCATTCGCTCACTTGTCTAGGTGAGAAGGGGGGGTCATATAGGACACCATCAACAGAATTATCACTGAAAATCTTAAGAAAATCTAAAGCATCTAAGTGATAGTCCGTGTCGAATTCTGGGTTTAAATCGTTTGTAAATGTTGCAAATTTATTTCTATTTGCAAATGGGTCTATCCAAACTCCCTCGGTTATCTCTTCGGTGAGAAGTTCTTTGATGGGTTTAATTTCAAAAGTATTTTTACTTGGCATGGCCCAAATTCTATCAATTCTCATTCTTATCTCCGTAATTAGCTTTCTTATTTTATAGAAAGAGTCTTTGATGTTTCTATTAGGACAGTTCGACGAATAAAATCACTATACGAGTCGTAAGATTCTAATCGTACAGTATTTTAATTTATCAAGTTCCAACTTACTTACACGAGTATTCACTGAATATGTCTTTTTTTCTATACCTATATATTTAAACCTACAAAACTAGTATAACTTTTTCTTTACTACGTATCTAGTACAATTTGACGACACAGATTTGCTATGTGTAAATTTTTAAATAGTTTTAACTATATATTTTATTAAAATAAATATACTATATAATGCAAGTATATTTTTATAGATTAATGTAGCTTCTCTTTATATATCGCTTTGCGTTTTGATTTATTTATAAGATTATACATTGGTTCAATGCAACTTTTGTGACTTGTTTATATAAATAAATGTCATTAATTAGCTACTACGGGTGTCCAGATTGATATTGAGAACGGCAAGGTTAACGACAACTCGTTTACCTTTGGCGGCAAGCTTGAGTCTTTTGTGGGTTCCGATATCTTTGCCGTTGGCGGTTCCGTTTAGGGTGACATCATTCAAGGCATCGCCCACATTGCTAACCAAGACTTTGTGTTCACAGGCACAAGGGAGAGTTAAGGTAGCTACATCATCCCTGTTAGCAGAACAATCAATTTATTAACTTATCGGTTAATAGTTTTATATGGTTTACTAAATATTACAGAAAATAGAGCTCTTATTTCTATAAATATTAAAGGAATGAGGAATGATGGATCTAAATCTTCAGGTTAATGACGATGATCGCAAAGGGCCGTAAGAGAGCAACTTTCATCAACACAGTTCCATCTTTCTTCGACCGAACAGTCTGTAGACGTTACGAATGCAATTAAGATTCCTCTGGATTATCTTCCATCCCTAGGAGTAGCTTTTGGTTCCATTCCTACTATGTTTCGTTCGATCACAACGACAATAAATATTCCTACCTTACTGACCGTAACAGACAAACTTGGAAATCCTTTGGATCCAAACGTATTACAAACTTTTAAAGACGGATCAGGTTTACTTGGCTCATTTAGAGATGCTGCGACAGGATTTGGTCAAGCCAGGTTTCATGTTCAGCAAGGGATGTCTCTTACAAATGTCACAACGATGCCCTATAATCCAGCATTTTTAGCTATGGCTATTGCACTTGCTCAAATTAATAAGAAGTTGGATTCAATTCAGTCTTCTGTTGACCAAATATTTAAATATATGCGTCAGCGTGATAAGGCTGACATGCAAGGAAATCTAAAAATACTTGCTGATATTCTTAATGAGTATGGGTTTAATTATGGAAATACAGTATATATGTCTAATGCTCACATGAAAGTTTTAGACATCAAACAAAAGTCTGAGCAAGATATGGAATTATTCCGATTTCAAGTGCAGGAAAAACTTCATAAGAAAAGTTTTATTGAGATTCGTGAAAGTGTTTCTAGACGCCTAGATACAGTCCTAGATTATCTTAAGGACTATCAGCTTTCGGCGTATATCTATTGCTTTGCGCTATTCCTCGAGCCAATGCTATCTGAAAATTTTGAGAGCGGTAAGTTGAACGCTATTACTAAACGTATCGAGGAAGAATCTATTCGATACTTAGAGTTATATTCTGAGTGCTATGAAGTTCTTGAGACTAGTACTCACAAATCAATTGATACAATCGTTTTTGGTGGGCTTGCACTCGCTGGACAAAAGGCCGGGAAGGCTATAGCTGCAACTAAGGTTGGAGATCATACGCTTATTGATGAGGCATTGGAAGGCGCTGGAAAGGGTATTGAAGGATTTAACGATAAGTATTCAAATAGTCTGACTAAGAAGTTGCTTAGTGCTAAAAGTTTAGACGTAATCCCATTTAAAGAAAACGTGGAGAATATCAATATACTTTTCAACCAACCATCTCAGCTGGCAATTGATGACAAAAATATTTATGTTCTTCCATGTTAGTGAGTATATTGATTAGAATTCAGTCATCAATTAACAAATTGGACTTGTCCTAAAAGAGCAATCGAATATTCTTTATAGGGACATCTAGGTAATAGATGTCCCTATTTGCTTACAATCTAAATATTGACATAAAAACAGATAAATCAGCGCAGTCCTTACTGTAGTAACTCCTTCGTAAGCATTACATCAATAGCCAATAGTGTGCAAATTTATGTACATGCTAATTCTTCTTGTGCTGATAGCATTTTATTGTCAAACATTGGTACTTATTTATGCCTTGTAAAACAACAGGAAGTAAGACAAGCATAAGGGAATAAGCTCCATGTTTGACCAAAGTAGAAAGAAGTTAGGTTGTAGTCGAAAGGACAAATGATGCTTTCATCCGTATTTGAAACTCTTACATCAGAGGAAGCTTTTGCAATCTTCCTGCAGAAGTACTATCACGTGCAATATGTGGAAGAAACTACTCGCCATCAGAGGAAGAAGACTGGCGATTTGCTTGAAAAGCACAATCGCTCTTTTATCACTCCTTATGATTCTGCAGGATTTATGTCTGCAGAAGAATATGATCGTCTTGTTGAAATTGCGGGATGTGATCCATCGAGCTATGTGGGTGAGAGTCTCTATACTATTAATAATGCGTCGTACATTCCATTTCCTAATCGTTTTGAGGAAATGATGGAAAATGACGATTGGATTTATGATTTTGTTTTAACAGGCACTTATTCTGCAGCTGACGATTTCGGAGATAATATCTATAAAAATTATTACTTCAGAACTCCTGAGGATGACAACGATGAGTACTTTTCATCAGTTGTAGAGATTCAGCGCTATTTAGAAGAATTGATCGAGTACGTAAGCAATTTGATGAAATGGCACGTTAAAATTCAAAGTAATATGTCTTGTGGCAAGAGGCTTAAACGCAAGTTACATCAATAATGTAATGTAACCATAAAGACGACTTTGATGATATTCTCGTAATACCAAAGTTTAGACTTAGTAATGATTTACAGAACAAACCGGCTCCAGAAGAATTTCAGAGTCGGTTTGTTCTGTTTGTTTTTATGCGCTGTTAGATAAGTGGAATGCCTTTACCTAATAACAACCTCTAGTGAGCTTCCGTTTAAATCTTTAGACACTACAATTTGCTGAGGAATTCGGTTCTTTAATTCCTCAACATGAGAAATTATTCCAACAAGAGTGTTACTGTTTGTGGAAAGCTGGTCAAGGAGGCGCAATGCCTGCTCAAGGGTTTCTGAATCCAAAGTTCCAAATCCTTCGTCAATAAACATTGAATCTAATTGAATTCCTCCGGCATCTTGCTGAATTACATCTGAAAAACCAAGTGCTAGTGCTAACGACGTCATGAATTTCTCGCCACCAGATAATGATTTAACATCTCGGTCTTTGCCGGTATATAAATCGGTAACCTCCAGATCAAGATACTCTTTCTTTTTATATTTTTTGTCACCCTTGGTTTTAAGTACAAACTGTGAATCAGTCATGACTGCGAGGCGGTCATTGGCTGCCCCAACTACTCTTTGCAGATAGGTTCTTTGAATGTAGTTCTCAAGTGAAATACATCCAGACTCACTATTACTCGACTTCCCACTAACAAAGTCATGGAGTGTCTTAGTAGTGTTGTATTTTTTCTCAGTAGCAATTGCATCGTGATAGATACGCTTTATTGTGGTTAGAGGAGATTCGTTGATGCTGATCATATGATTGATCTCAGTAATCTTGTTTCTAATTTCTCGTTGCTCGATGTCTATTTCTTGGATTTGATCTTTCAGATTGCTGGGATCAATACAAAGAGTGTTATTTAATTGACTTTTCAGTCCCTGGCGAAAAATCTTTTTTTCCTATTAAATTCGGCAGACTCTTTTTCAAACTCTTCTTTTGATTGAGCTAGTTGATTTGACAAGATTTTCAGTCTTGCCACAGCGTTTTCATAGCTGATTTTGATTTTATCAATGTCAATCAAATCACCTGAGTTTTTAATTGATGACAGTTCACCATTACGCAGAATAATATGATTAGTTAATTCTTGAATGGAATTGTTTGCCTTTGTTTTATTTTTTTCTCAATGTTTTTTTAAATCTATATCGGTTTGGTTAATTTTTGATTCAAGAATTTCTTTCTCTTTATTTTGAGATTCAATAACAGATTTCTGCTGAATGAGGGTCTCGTTGGCATGCACAAGCTCCTCGAACGAGTCAACATTTTTTTAAATTCATCTATAAGATGTACTGCTGATAGTACATGAGTGAATGATTGGTCGAACTCATTATTTTCAAAATCAAACTTCGTTTTAGAGGTGGCTACCACTTCTGATTGTTTTGTTTCTTTTTGATGGATAGATTCCATTGCGTCTTTTAGATTTTTAATTTCCGTTTCAGATGGAACGTCATTAGACAAAGCTGCTACCTGTGGATGATGTATTGATCCACAGACTGGACACGGACTACCTTCAATAAGTTTAGAAGCAAGAATTCCCGCCTGTGCAGCACTAAATTTGTTCTGCAGATCGATACTCCTCTTTGGAATGATTGTATTTGACAGACAACTCCTCTAGAGCAACCTGTTCTTCTTTTAGTTCTTTTAAGTAAGCGTCTGCGTTCTTTTTCCGTTTAACAGTTTGCTCTATTTCGGAGATCAATCTATCTATTTCAGTTAATTTGTTTGAGTTTGCTTCTAGACGCTGTTTCTTTTCTTTAAGCACATTTTGTAGCGATTGAGTTTCAGTAGACTTTTTATCTAATAGTTCAATCTGCTGCTTGTGCTCTAACAGTTGAGAATTCAACTTGCTTATTTCTAATTCAATACTTTCTACTTGCTTTGACGCTGAATCATATCTATGCATCTTTTCTTCGAGTTTTGGAATATCAGAACGAAGTCTTTCAATCTCACTCTCATTTTTCTTAGCTTGATCATAAGCGCTCTTCTTTTGATCAAGAATAGGCTTATGTAAATCTAGATATTCATTGCAGGTGCTAATTTGATCTTTTATTTTTTGGTTTGATTCCAACTGAGCAAGATATCCTGTTAAAGCGTCCTTTCTATTGCTTAACTTGATAGTCTTTGAGTCTAGAGAGTGAGCTTCTTTATTGAGAGCGCTGTTCTGTTCTTCGATAAAAGTGCGTATTTCATCAAGGTGGGATAAAATCGTTTTCTCATTATTGAGATATTCAAGGACTTTGTCAGATTGCTCTTGATCATTAAGATTTATATCTTGCAGCGCATTTTTAGCAGTAGCAAGATTATTCTCGTGCTTTTTTTCAAGCTGCGAAGTATCTGCTTTAAGCCTTTCTTGTAATTGTTGATAAATTTCTGTGTTAAAGATATTTCGCAGTAATATTTCACGATCACTACCCTTAGCAGTGAGAATTTTAGAAAAATCTCCTTGCGCAATCATAACAATTTGAGAGAATTGGTTCTTATCAATACCTAGTAAATTTTGTACTTCTTCATTAACTTTTGTAGCATTACTTGCGAGTAGTTTTTCTTCTCCATCAATCAATTGGTAGAAGTTTACTGTTGTCTTTTTATTAGGCGTCTTTTTATCAGATTCAGGGGTTTTATTCTTTTTAGAAACTTGGTAGGAAGCAATTCTTTCGATTCGATATTTAATTCCGCGGTGTAGAAATTCGAAGGTTACAGAAGATTGAGCTCCTGGATTAGCAAAGTCACTGAAATTAAAATTAGAAATGTTCTTGCGATCTTCTCCGCTTGCCTCTCCGTACAAGGCATATTTAATGGCATCGAAGATTGTTGTTTTTCCTGAGCCAGTTGGACCTGTAATAAGAAAGATTCCGTTAGAGTTAAAATCTTCAAAATCAATTGAAGTTTTATTTGCATATGAATTGAACGACTCAAAGCTTAGTTTTAGTGGTCGCATTAGCTGTCCTCCTCGTTTGAATTGTTGAGCTCAGTAATAATTGAAAGTAGTATGTTGCACTGGTCTTCATTTAGCTCTGAGCCTTGTTGTGTTTCGACGAAGTTTGTAATAACTTCCAGCGGATTATTGTGAGCAGAGGGATGTTCATACGTGGTGGTTACCTTTTTTGATTTTCCACTTGGGGATTCAAAGGTAAGTTTTAATAAGTTGGGAAGTTGCTCTTTCACATAATAAATTGCATTAACAAAAGATTCATCGGTGAGGGTAACGTATACGTAATCATTACGGATATTGTTCTCATTGACTATTTTATCGATAGAGTTTTTTGTGCATGTAATTTTTCTAAATGTTTTAGAGGTATGAATTGGTATTGATTGTGTTTGAATATTTCCGCTAGTAATGTCAACCAATTCCACTGTTTTCTCGGCATAGTATGCTGTGACATCGGTTGTAACAGAGCTTAAGACTTGATCTTTCTTTTTAATTTCACTATCAGAATAGGGGAGAATACTTCCGCTATAACAGACGGTGCCTCTTCCGATTGTTTGACGTATATGAAGGTGTCCTAAAGCTACGTAAGAAAAGTCTTCAAAAAGAGAGTAATCTACACTATCAACTCCACCAACGGTGATATTTTCTGAATCACTTTGTTCGGGCAGCTGCTGTCCGTCGATTACAAATTGATGTGCGATAAGAATATTGGGAGCATTCTGAAGAAGAGGTTGTAGACTTAAGGCAAATTTTACTGCATCAGAATAGGACGAGATTTCCTCAGAATGTTCTGGATATTCTTGTCTGACAATCGCAGGGGTTATATAAGGTAGAAAGTGGATTCGGACGGTCTCTTTTCCAACTTTTAAGTCGTCATATTGCGGCGTGGAAGAAAACGGTTTTGCAAATTTGATGGGGCTGTTTGTAAAAAATTGTGTATAGCATGATAAGCGAGATGCATCATCATGGTTTCCGGCGATGATGTATACAGGTATGTCCGATTTCTTACAGTTTTCCAGGAAAGTTTGAAATAGATTTAAGGCATTTACTGATGGAACTCCTTTATCAAAGATATCTCCAGCAAGAATCATTGCGTCTATGTTATTAGTCTTTGCAATAGACAGAATGCTTGAGAGTGCTTCCTCTTGATCTTCCAAAAGAGAGATATTTTTTATTTTCTTTCCTAGGTGTAAATCTGACGTATGAAGAAGTTTCACTTGTTGTCCTTTACGTTAGGGTCTGAAAAAGTGTCTTACAAGTATTTGTATTTGCGTTTGTAAACCAGAATTAAAAATTGGCAAGCAGTGTGGATGCTTGCCAATTTAAAGTCATTCAGCTGAACTAGAGAATTTCGAACTTACCTTCTTTAAGCTCAATCTCTTTACCATTGATATTTGCAGTAGAGATGTTAAGCCATGTATTGATTTTTTTGTGATGACTCCCGTTGAACCCTTTTTGGTCCAGCCAATATCCTCGGTAAGAATAATTCTGTCTCCGACTTCTGGTTTCTTCATAATGTTCTCCTTTCCTATTTGAGATATGAAGATTTCAACCTATGACATTGGACGTTGAGAACATAGATCATTTTGCGTGTGAATACCTGCTAGAACTATCTTCTTAACATCTTTACTTGTAATTATTTATCTATTTTTGAATAAGACATGTACATAAAATTGTACATGCAGGAAAATCTACTAAAAGCTAAATAAAGAGGCGAGATGAGCTTCTAAGTTTTGATCGTAAGGTATTACAAATAGTTTTTACAGAAGCGGAGGTCGAGGTTCTATACGTGTGCGTGGTAATGTGATGATGACCGTCGTGGTGCGTAATGGCAGCCGAGAGACGTCGTTGTGGGCACAGAGCTGGATTAAATAGCTGAGCTTCAGTAAAAAACTGGCGAGTAGTTGTAATACTCGCCAGTTATAGAAGCATGTAAGAATGAGCTAGAGAATTTCGTAAGTTCCTTCTCTTAGGTCAATTTCTTTACCGTCAACATTTGCTTTTGCGGCCCAGCTCCAATTGGATACCTGTGTAATTACACCAGTTGAGCCCTTCTTAATTGTAGAAAACATATATCCAACGTCCTCTGTAAGGATAATACGGTCTCCGACTTCTGGCTTTCTCATAATGATTTTTCCCTTCTAATACTAATGATAAAGAACTTAATTGCTTACTTTGCTATTTCGAACATACTTGTAAATGAATTAAGTCACCCCCCTCTTTCTGTTAATTGAGCATATGGTGTTCAGAGACTAAGAATTATCGACCTTAAATAACTCTATGGCTCTCAATAACTTCAGAGGTACCGTCACTATAGAACACGATCGTCTTTTCAAAGAGTCCACCAGGAGTGGCTTTTCCGGCCCTTGCTAGACGGTCTTTAACAGCCGCAAGTGCCTCATCATAACTGCTAAATTCACCGTTATATCCATAGCTCGAAGTATATTCCACATTATCAACTGCAGAGGTGCCGTAAAAAACATGCTGTTCGCCAAGTTTAACAGGCTCAGCAGGTGCTTTAGGTTGCTCAACAGCTGGCTCCTGTGGTGCCGCTGGTGCTGTAGGGGATGGAGCAGATTGAGATGGAGCCTCTACATTACTTTTGGATTCTTCTGGCTTGGTCTCTTCTTTGCTTTCTTCGGCTGGTTTGGTCTCCTCAGCCTTCTCCTCTGGCTTGGTTTCCTCAGCCTTTGGCTGGGTAATTGCTGGGGTAGATGGCTGAGTAGGAGCTGGAGCTGGTTGGTGCGTTGCTACGATACCTGCTGCTGTACCACCTGCAACTGCGACGGTTGCAACTGCCATACCAACCTTCTGTACGACAGGTGCAGCCTTAATTGCGGCAGCGACCTTAGTGGCAGCCTTAGAAACCTTAGCAACGCCCATACGCTCGGCGAAAGCATTTTCGGCTTCAAGTGCCTTTCCAGTAAGTTCCTTGGGCTTACCGAAAACCTGGCGAATTGCTCCCGTAAACTTGTTAATCCTATAAATTCTCATAACGGCTTCCTCTTTGTGTTTGTTTTGTTGTTAATAATTAAGTCCAGTTAATATCTTAAAACATTCATTTCAAATCCATTTTTTGAAGAATAGCTTTACATAAAATCTCTAATTTCTATTCATTCTTCAGATCTAACTTATTAAGCTTGCCCATAGAAATAGTATCTATCTCTCATTACTTAAATATGTAATAGAGAGATAGAGAAGAAAATAGAACAACTACTTAAGAAGGAGCAAAGGTGAATCAGATTTTTTTCAACTATGATATTAATCATCTCGTTGATTTTTTTCTTATATATTCATCAATTTGTTCTTTAGAATTAAAGAAGAATAGGTTCTCATCAGGTGAGACGTTGTTATACCACTCATACCACTTGTACACACCACCGTCAGAGTTTTTCTCGAGGCGCTGCATCCATACCAATTCTGCCACATCCACATTCTGCTGCCTTTTCTGACAAAAAAAGGTCTAATAAATTATTTTTCTCTGTAAAAAAATATGAATCGTTGAAATTTCCTTCATCAAAAAAATCAATAACTTCTTTAGAGATTTTTATTTGAGATTCTCAGTAACAAATATTCTTTGAAGAAAAGATGCCAGTCAATACCTGACAAATCAGCAAGATAGTCATATTCCTCTTTTGATTGAAAAGCCCATCCAAGGAGTATTTGCACTACCTTCTGGAATAATAACTGATTCTTTATATTCGATAATTTTTTTCTGGGAGGGGTGTTCATATACAAAATGGTTATATTCGAATCTATACCTGTAGTAATATTTTTTTGCAGCCAAATAGCCCTTGCATCTTCTTTTTGATAGTTCCATTTTTTTCCTTTTCAATATGAATTTTATATAGATGTAAAAAAATTGAGTATGTATTCAAAGTTCTATTACATTAGCTGCCGTAAGCGCTGTCATAGATAGAGATTTTTAGTCTTGGTGATATCAAGACTAGCCTACCCATACGTTATAGAACTTTACAGTACTCTATCCATCTGTATCAGCTTTACAGGTAACCTGCTTTACAGCTTCTGTATTCTTGTTTACGCAAAATACCTTCATACAACATCCTTTCGTTTATAAATCCAATAAATGAACGCTTTCAATTCATAGAGAATATGAACACATCCACTTATTAAATTTCGATAAAAAGAAATTTTTGGGATTTAAGCACTAAGTATCTAGGCGTGAATTCCAAACTTCTTTTTAGAGCTTGATTAGTATTTCATAAGGGATAAACTTCATATCTACTCTATATTGTCTTTACAATTGTTGTTAAATATGATAAGGAACTGGCAAATTGATCATCGATTAAAAATATGCCCTCATAACGACTGTCTTTTTTATAAATTCATCAGTGAATGTTTCTGATCTTGCATTGTCGAGAACATTCATTTCAAAATTTCTATTAGTAGAGCTATCTTCTACTTAGATGAAAGTAAACCTTTAGCTTTAGCCGAGAGATGTGACTATAGCTAAAGGTTTCCCAGTAATAGAATCCCAATCTCTATCTATGCTTCGAATCCATTTCATTAAGCTTGTCCATAATTTCATCTTGGCTGGCCTGATGGTTTTCTCGTACATCATTAAGCCCCTGCTGAAGTTCTTGCTGGAGATCTTGTACTCTGAGCTCATTTATACGTTGGGCAACTAGCTGATTCTCATAAGATTTACGTTGGAGATTTTTCTAATTTTTTTCTGTGTAAATATTCATCATAGAGGTTAATAACTTCTGACTTAGTTTCTGCCTGATAATTCTTTAGTTTCTTGATAAAGAATTTTACTGCATCGAGAGTTTTATAATCTTCAGGATACCAGCTACTGGCTTCATTATTCCATCTGACGTAAATAGCTTCTAATTGATCTGTCAAAGCGGTGATTTTCTTTATGCGTTCTGCATTTCTACTATCAATTGTTTTTATTATTGGTTTCAACCATTAGAAGTTTTTTTCAATTTCCGCTTTTTTTCAGTCTCATATATATGTTTTCTTTGATTAAATGTTAACGAGTTTGCATGATGTTTTATAGATACAAGCAGACTGATAAACATTAGTGGGACAAATATATAAATAAGAGTCATAGAATCCGGATGAAATATATCATATGTTGTATTAAAGAAGATTTTTCAAAAAGATTATCAAGCCCATAATAAAAGTACTGCAAAAAAATTAAAGTGAGTGTAAAAGCCTACTTCTTCCCTAAAATATTTAATTGGTCTAACAAAAAAATCTCTTTAAGTATTGAAAGATAAATTTCTTGTCCATTATCTTCATAAGGCTCAGGGTATTTTTGCTGCTCTGTTTTAAGGTCATTAATCACAGATGATGGATAAAGCTTTTTTGCATCTTCCGCAACATCGTTTTCTAAAGATTCTATTTGCTTTAGTAAACGATCGCGTTTTTCGATGATTTCTTTTGCAAGAGTAAACTTTTTAATTAGCTCTTCACGTGTTTCCATGTTCTTCCTTTTTGTTAATGGTTTCCAAAATGTGTTATTAGCCATAAGCGTACAGGCGATTCATGAAAAAGCTATTCTATAGAGTCCCTTCTATTTTGGACAAACTCAACTCATTAAAAATAAGCTGTCATTTGTCCAGAAAAGTATTTCATAAATTGAATTAGAGGGGGGGGTAATAGAAGAGCTTTACATAAACTACAGATTTAGAATAAAACAAAATGATACTTATTACTATTTTAAAAATGCATAGCTTTCCATAGATACTTTTGTAAATGCTGAAACAAGTGTTGTATATAAAATATCGAGTGTACTAATTGCATACACTCGATATTCACTAAGATGATTTTGTACGACACTTTGAGATTTGTATTAATTTATTGCTGGCCAAGAAGCTCATCTAATCTTGATGCACGTTCAACTTGTCTAGTAAGTCCTTGTTCCAACACTTCTTCAGAACCAATTACGGTAACTTTTTGTTTTGCTCTTGATACTCCTGTATAAATTAACTCTCGCAGATTCAAAGGAGAGTCAGCTTCGTTGGTAAGCATTACCAACGCATGTTTATATTCAGAGCCCTGGCTTTTATGTATGGTAATGGCATAACCAAGTTCTGCAGCTTCAATTTGTGGACGAGAAACATAGCGGACGGTTCCCTTTTCTGTTCCTGGGAGAACTAATTTAAAAGAGTCTTCTCCTTCTTGCAGAACGCGTTTAACTAAAAGACCTGTATCACCATTATTGATGTCTAAAGTACTTTGATTTTTTCTAACTACCAACACTGAACCAATGCATTCTCCATACGCATCAATATCACTTTTTGTAGAACCAAATTCCTTTTCAATTTCTTTAGAAATAAGAGCATTCCATTCTTGTATGCTGTTAGTACCTGCTTTTGTTCCGCGTTTTTTGGCGCAGAGCAATCGTAGATTATTCATTTCATCAAGTAATGTTGCGTATTGTTGATCAAGTTCTTCTGGGGAAATTTGATCGTCTTTTTCTTGTTTGTAAAGCTCACTAACTTTTTGACTCAAGTCCTTATAGTGTTGTATGAGCTCCTCTTTATAAGAAGAATTTGAATTAAGTGAATCAATCAGAGTGACGTTTTTCTCGTCAGATTTAAGCAGTTCAATGGCCTTTTGTATATCCTGATCTTTGATTAGCTTTACTAAGTTGCTAACTCCACCTTTATTGCGATGACCTTGAGTGAGTGCTACCAGGCCGTTATGCAATTGAATAAACGAGGTTTCAGAGTGATCATTTGGCCACTCTTCTTCTGCCGATGTGCCTACCTTTTCCCATAATTTTTTTAGCGTATTGTCAAGTTTAATGCTCTCGGATAAATCTATTGAGATGTCGCGGCGTGCCTGGTTTTGCATACCTTTTACGATATCTGCCAGTACAGTTCCAACTTCTACAGACGCAAGTTGATCTGGGTCACCGATTACAATGACCTTTGCATCTTGAGGAATTGCTTCTAGGAATTTTTTAAACATGAGAAGGGAAACCATTGACGCCTCGTCAATGATAAATACATCTCCAGACAGCTTGTTCTTTGCATCATATTTGAAGTCTTCAATGACGCCAGGCTTAGCTCCAAGGAGTTTGTGGAGTGTAACCGCTTCAAGTTTGCCGTAGAAATCACTCTCAGAAGATGGGGCTTCGTTTTGGATTGATTCTTTAAGGCGATTAGCTGCTTTTCCTGTTGGCGCAGCAAGTTTGATATCAAGCCTTTTTTCAGGGTTGGTTTGGCGAAGAATTTCAATCATTCGCGCAACTGTTGTCGTTTTTTTCCCGTACCAGGTCCACCAGTTAGCACTATAAAGTTCTTTTTGAGTTATTGCTGCGAGTGCCCTGACCTGCATAGGGCTTAAAACAACCCTTCTCGCCAATTTTTAACAAATCATGAGATTGAATGGCATTGCTAACCATCTCAATGGAAGGAGTTTCACCAGTAAGGTTTCTTGTTTGTCGCAAGATAATCTGTTCAGTAATAACTTTTTTTCTGCATACCAATATTTGTTTAGATAGAGCCATGGCGTTTCACTACTTGAAAAATTCAAGTTGAAGGGGAAGAATGTTTTTGTTGGACGTCTGCTGTGGTTTTTTTGATTTTTTTGGATACGTTGCAATATGGGCTCTTAATCAATGCTTCAACGACGTTTTTTTGTTGAAAAGGAATCAGGCCATGTAACCTCGTTAAGATTAAGACAGGTTGCGCCTTCATCAATTGCCTTGAAACAATAGGCGGCTGCTTCTTCTACTAAGAAAGCATCACCTTGCCCAGGATGTAAGATGCTAAGTTCTTTTTACATCTTGGTTTGATGGACGAAGAAGACGGCGGGCAAGTATCCGGAATGATTCCATTTTTCTCTCTTCGGGGTCTTCAATCTCAAAGCTTTTTAGGTTTTTGTATAGGTAAAACTATTCATGAGATGAATCTCCTTCAAGAATTGCATTTGTTTCAATTACTAGATCTTCAGGGATTGCCCAGGTAAATACTCCAGGAGCCTCTTCTGTGTTGTTTAGTGGCTGATCTCCCATGCCTCTGACAAAGAGATACGCAACGCCTTTAGGAACCTTTCCTGTAATTCTATATACGGCAACTGCATAGATAAGTGCTTGTAGGAGGTAAGTGGCATCTTTCATTTCTTTTACAACAAATTCATGCCTATAGTCATTACGGCGTGGAGTGAGGACGGTTATTGTTGAATTCGTATCATCTGGATCTTCAATTTCTTCAGTTTTTCCAAATAGCCTTGTAAGGTTGTTTGTTTTCCAGTCAGCAATGAAGTAATCCCCCTGATCATCGCGTAGAAGAACGTCAATACTTCCTGTAAGAATGCCTTTCATTGATATTGCATTACCCAGTCGCTCAGCAAAGTCTAATAGCTCATCAGAGTGGACGTGTTCTTTCCAACAGCAAAGCATAGATTTACTATTTGGGGCTAAATTGAAATCAAACTCCAGTTCTGCGCGAATATTTTGAGGATTAATATCTACAAAAGATTTACCCTCAAATGGCCCATTTAAGCTAATACTAAAGACCTGCTTTAGTGCTTGCGTCAGCCTTTCATGGGATTCTTCAAACGATAGAGGCTCGTGATCTTTGGAGTTTAAGTTCTTTTCTATAAGCGTTTGTTTTGCTGCGTATGAACAAGCTTCATCAAGGCTCAGTGATGGATTTGACCTGCGAACATTAATGAGGTTTTCAAATGCTGAGTGAATTTGAGTACCAAAATCTTTTCCCGCTTCTAAATCTACCAGTGGGTGAGTGTCAGCAGTGAGTTCTTTGTTAAACCATTCTTCATTTGGAGATGTCGTTTTGATTTCATTTATGAGGTTCTCATCATTTTTACCGTTTGAAGCGTCCGAAATTTCTTCAATTTCATCATCATCATTTCCGCCTCCGCTGGTCATAACGTCTGATTTCAGGTTAGCGGAGATGCTGGAGTAAGAGGTTCTGTATTTCAGTTCTGGTAAATCGGAAGCATCAATATGCTTATAGGCATATAGTTCATCAGGTATGCTTGACCGAGCCCTGTCATTAGAGACATCTTCTCCGCTATTTAGCACATCATCAGTAAGCTCAAAAGTATTGCTATTTAATTTGGACTTTGCATTAGCCAAAGCTCGCCCTAAAGGAGGAAGATCTTTGGCTTCTTTACTTGAATTATCTTCTGGAAGGGGATTGGTCCACACGACGTTCAATAACTCTGCTCGAGTGAAGGCAACATAGGCTATACGTGCATTTTCTTCTGATTCCTTTTCAATCTTTTTTTGTTTAAGCTCTTCTACGGAACAGTTTTGAAGATTTGGAGATGAAGAAAAAGCGTAGAGACAACGAGTATTAGAACTATCATTAAAGTCATCTCGTTTTTGAATGGCTAAATAAGGTAAGAGAACTATTGGAAATTGAAGTCCTTTAGAACCATGGTATGTGTATATTTGTACAGATGACTCATCGGTAGGTATATTAAGTTTTTCTTCATCTTCTGCGTTTCTTGGATTTTTGGCTGCAGCTTTGATTTTCATACTTAGCTTTTCTGCAAGGTAGTTCAAACTAGGATTTTCATGCCATAGTTTTTGCAGCCAATTCTTGACTTGAAGAGCGTTGATATAATAATCTTCACCGTACCAATTAGTAAAAACTCTTTGGCTGAAGTTAGATTTAGCCTCTATGTTTTCCCATAAAAGATTAAACCCACCTTTTTGGGTGTGATTTTTGTACTCTTGCCACCGTGTAATAATTTCATCAAGTGCAGAATCATTCATTAAATCATTAACTTCAAAGATGCCAAAAGGTCCAATGGCAACTCTCTTGAGGAGATTGTGGTCAGAGAGACTCACTAAAGATTCAAGTAAGTCCAACCAGTCCTTTGCAGCCTGTTCATCAAAGACACTTGTTGTGTTAGTGAATACAGCTGGAATACGAGAATCTTTGAGAGTACTTAAGATCTCTCTAGCCTTATCTTTCCCGTTTACTAAAACGGCTATGTCACTTGGCTTTATATGTCTATGCTCATTTTGACCCTCTTTAATGGTGTAGGTCTTTAACAGATGATTGATTACATGCGTTACATCATCTGGAATATCTTTTATTTTAAATTCTGTTTCTGATGTACGAATAAACAATCCTTTGTTTACTGAATTAGGATTGCCATCAAGATCGCCATCAAGAAGCCTTCTATCAGTGATATGTGCGCGCACATCCACTACTGACTTAGGATCAAAAAGCTCTTTTGTTATTGCATTTACAGCATCTACCACACAACTATCGCTTCTATAGTTGATATTTAAGACATATGTCTTATTGTTATTTTTTTCGGCTAATTCGCGGGCAGAACGGAAATTCTCAACCTCAGCTCCACGGAAAGAGTAGATAGATTGTTTATCGTCACCAACAGTAATCACTTTGACTGGTGAATTTTTGTTGGAACTGCTTAGGAAAGCTTTTTTGATGATATTCCACTGATTGATGTCAGTATCTTGGAACTCATCAACCATCACTAATTTCCAACGCTTTTGAAGTAACTTTACAACCGGTTCGGAGCTAACCGCTTCGTTGGTGAGGGCTAAGAGGCTATCATTTGACATTACGGAGTGTGTCCGCTCCAAAAGCCCATAAAGTTTAGCGAGGTCTTTTGTCCATCTTTGCCATGCGAGAAGTTCGCTGTTAGGCTGAATAGAAGTACATTTAGCTTCATCCTCTGTAGAATCAGATTCTGTACTTGATTTATCTTCTTTAGGTTTAAATACACCTTTTAGATCAGCAAAAAACATATCTCTATTAAAAGAGCCTTGAGCTTCTTCAAGTGTCTTCTGATAGCTTTTACTATCAAAAGAACGAGCAAAAGATTTTGATTGAGAGTACTTTGTCAGATTTGCATTATTGGTAAACTCAAGTAAATCGCTTGTGTCTTGTGTTAAAGTACGCCCTGCATCAAAGTCGGCCAAAGTGCCAACAATCCCTAAAATTTCAGTGCAGAAGTGATGAATTGTCCCGATGGAAGCTTCATTAAGGTGTGCAATAGCGTATGCGCGGTTCTTCTCAAATTGTTCCTTGTTAAGAGATTTTCCAAAAGATTTTTTAAGGTCAGCAACTTCTTCCTCGTTTGTTAAAAAGGTTTGAATGCGAGTTTTGAGTTCTCTTGCAGCGTTATTGGTAAACGTGATGACTGCAGCTTCTTCTGGTTTTATACGATTCTCTTCGTTTGAATCAACAAATAGATAGCAAAGCTTCTTACAAATAGAATACGTTTTACCAGTTCCGGCACTTGCATTAAGAAAAGTGAGAGGAGAGCCGAGTTCAGATTCTGCTTTAAATTCATTTAAATTACTCATGTTACTTTCCTTTTTTTGAATCTGATGGGCTGTCTATTACATTTGACCAATCAATTTGATCTGCAAGAAGTTTGAAGATTGATCCGTTAGATTCTTGTTCGTTTGTGATTTCATCATCATTTGAGCGGCTACAAATAAGACTAAGTGCGGTCTCATAATTTTCTAGCTGGTCTATTGGAATATTAATTAGCTCTTGCCAATTAGCATTTTCGCCCCAAAGCACTCGGTCATATTCCTCATGATAGTTGCGATTATCTTTATCAAATTTATATAGAGTCTTTTTATCAACGGGGGTATTGCTAGGTACTGCATCTGTTTCAGATTTATAGGGCTTAATGGTATTGATGTCTAGTGGAAGTGGGAGCTGCTGACCAATGAGATAAATTTTGATGAGCTTCACAAGCCAGTCAGAAAGTATCTGGTTGTTTTGCACAGTGACAGTATTTAGGATATCACTCATTAATTTTTTCGATTTTGAATATCTAAGCTTTCCAAATTCAATTTTATTTTTATGTTGGGATAGAAGCAAAATTGCTGCCTTAATGGTTATCACTAAGGAATCTCTATCTTTAATCAACTTATTATCCATATTTGTAAGAGTGTTGCTCTCAATTTCAACAATGCATGATTCACTTACAAGACAGTTTTTGATTGTGCCAGAAATCTTATATTCATTTACGTTGATTTGTATGGGGAGATTTGGAACAAAGAACAGTCGTCAGTAAATCTTCTCTTGGAGGTTTCTTCTTTAGCGTCATCCATAAATAAGTACTGTAATTTTGCAAAAACAGTCATCACCTGCTTCTCGATAGCGGGATCAGGTTTTTTGATAGTCTTGGATAGAGCCTCTACTCCTGCATAGTTTCTTGTGCTTGAGTCAAGTTGCTTAAAGACATTACTTATTACAGGACTATATAGATCCTTCTCGTAATTGTCTGGCTCATATCGGAAACCATTTGGAGCTTCAAGATCTGTTAAAGCACTTGCTTTTGCTCGTGCGGTGACAAGATAGCTTGGTTCAGTTTCATCGAACAGCCCGTAAGTTTTTGTTTCATCGTCGGAAATGAATATGCCAAGTTTTTTCTTGACAAAATAATCGGTCGGATCTTTATAGAAGTTAAGTAAATCAGAGAGATCAATTTCTTTTTGTGAATCAAATTGATCTTTTGAGAATGACCACTGAGAAAGTTTTTTAGAGTAACGATCAGTTGATTTGTTTCGATAATCGATATAGGCGGCACACATTTTAGAACGGTCTTTGTAAGAATGAACATCTGTAAGATTTGTGTCTGGTTTGGAAAAAGGCTGCAAACCGTATGTTATTGAGTGAACAGGAGAAAGTTCTTGTTCAAGTTCTTGTTCAATATCTGCAATTACAGTTGGAGTATCTAAAACTTTGCCGGTATATTCACTTCGACTGCTATAGACAATATCAACTTGTTCAGCACTTGTGAGTAGTGCATAGAGTTGCTTGAATGATTCTCTTGTTTCGTTTCTTAGTTTGTTGATTTTCTCGCTCCCAATATTTAACAGCGCATCATCTCCATATACTTTATTTGCAAGAGGGAAGTTTTTATCGGTAAAGCCTGCGAGAATAACGTGTTTATAAGGCGTACAGTGCAATTCATTTGTAGCACAAACAACAGGAGCACCTGGAAGCATATTTTCTGGAATTCGCTGTTTAGAAATACGACTTTCAGCAAGTTTTTTTACTTCATCTAAGGTAAGTGTAATTTGGTTTTCTTCAGGGTTAAGAGAAAGAATTTGTCCAGTTTTATCTAACCATTTACGTGCTATTGCACGAGCTTTTTTCTCATCAACAACTGACGGCTTGAAAAAAAGTATCATCCAATGATTCTTGAAGAAACGCTGACCAGTCATCAATTGTGAGGTCAATTGCCTTATAGCTTTTCTTTTGGATTTATAGAACAAATAAGGTTTCTAAGTTGTTCAAGATATTGAATTGCCTTTTGCGGCAACTGAGACAGTTATTGAGCTATTGATTTTTGGGGTGTAAACCGAGGTATCAGAATCATTTGAATCCCAACAAATAGCTTCTTTAGTATCAACTGAGATAGCGGAAGCGATGCAACGGAGGACGTATTCAATTGTGCCTGTTCGGTTAGGCAATATCTCGCTGCGTAACTGTGAATTGTAGTCCCATCCCCAGGCAGCTTGTGCATCTTGCATTAACACAATGAGATTCTGTCCATCATCATAAGATAGTCCCGCTGCGTTTAATACTCCTTGTAGAGAAAAGAGCTTTGCAATATCCTGGAAATTTGCAGGACCATCCAGAAGAGAAAATAATGTTAAAAGGTACTGGTTTGTTTCTGAAGATTGGTCATTACGAGCTTCATGAGAGAACCAAAGTTTAATGTGTTTAGAGGGATGACTGTTCCCTGAATTGTCTTTTCGTTGATTATTGTGTTTAAAGGCAAAAGAAAGCAGCGGGAAAAGCGTATCCAATTCTGGGGTTAGAATAAGAATCTCTTCTGGATTGATATTTTCTTCTTGTGAATTAACTAGCTTAACTACAAGATCTTGAATGACCTGAACCTGTCTGTTGATTCCAATACATTTATGAAGTGTGGTTTGCGGTAAAGAATAGCCTTCATTTTTCTTTATCTTGTTCTCTAAGGGCATCCAATTTTCTAATTTTGGACCAAGGTTGCCAGAATCGGAAAGCTGGTATTCTTTGACTTTGATATTTGAGTTCTTTAAGCCTGAAATTAGGTTAAGTTCAGATTGAGAATAGAAGAGAAAACCATAAACAAAGATTGACTTTGGTAAGTGTTTGATTGAAGCATTGATATTTTTTCCGCCACCAAAGGACGTGATAAATTGAGCCGGATCGCCATATTCAGGGTTCAGCTGAATAAGTTTTTTCCAAAGCGTGATTTGCCATTGGGAGATTTGATTGTTAGGAAGTTCTAACAGAAGTTCAGGCATTTGATCAAGATATCTTAGATAATTTTCAGCTGTTGTCTGCGCAAGAGTTAACCTACGAGCCTTTCTCTTTCGATAGTCAATCGTAGATGTTGAAAGTCCCTTAGTAGTAAAGCGTGCGCGTGCAGAAGATATTGTTTTGTTTAAAAAGTCTATAGCTTCAGGGGTATCAATTTTATTGAGGGCTGTATTAAATGCTTCTATTAGCTCAGCCTGGAATTGTTGGCTAAGCTCTTTGCTTTTAATTTCAAACTCAATTGCTTGTCGGGTTTTTGCCCCTGGTTCTGGTTCTTTTGTCTTTCTACCTTGGGCGATTTTCTCTTCCCAAATTTTATGATCATTTTCATATGTTTCTATTTTTTTTCGATCATCGTCAGTAAGTTCAAGTCCAGTGATTTGATACTGCTGAATGCAGTCAGACAATGAATTTTTATTTTGCTTGAGGGCGGAGCTGATATCTAGAGCAGATATAGTCTTTGGAAAATTATTGCATACAGAGTCTGTGATGAGTTCTGTAAACAATGTCTCCAAGTTGCTCAGATTACGTTCGACGGTTTCAAACTTAGAGGTTTTTTCTGAAATGATAAATCGAATAAATCTTTTACCTTGGGGAACTTCATCAAATATCCAGTCAAAAAGATCCGCTGCGACATCGGAAACAATGAGTTTATAAGTGTCTTGATCAATGTCTAAGGAAGTCTCTTCATCTGTGGATTCTTGGGAAGTTTTATCTGCCCCAATCCAGTATTTGAAGTTGTCCGGGAATTCATCGGCATAGTTGTTAAAAACTTGGAGGATTCTCCAGGTTAGGTTTTCTTTTGACCAGGGATCACCGTATAGAAGAGCGTCTAGGTTGTTTTCTTTAATGGAATTGCAACGAATTTCAGAGATAAGATCTTGTGCTGTCATTATGCGGGTGCCTGCATAGATTCCTTGTTCAGCAATCTTTAACCTGAGATATGCGGCGGTTTGTTGAGTGGGGACAAGAATAATTTGGTCGTTGTCCATGATGTCATGATGTGACATCTCGGATAGAAAATCTTTTATGAAATTATTAAAAATTCTATCAATGCCTGAGGTTTCTTTGTGGGTTTTCTCATTCATGTTATTTGCTTTCTATGTTAAGTGGACAACGAAGAAGCGTTTAGTAGAAATGGCGACTATTCGTATTTCTCATGAAGCTCTTTAAGTGCTTTTTTCAAATTTAATTGGAATGATAGAGGTCCTTCTACCGTTGCAATATCGTAGTTATGAAGAGCCCACTGAGTCATTGCAATTGCGTTGGCTTCAACTTTTGCATCAAAAGTTGAAGGTGTTTTGTTGTAAATCTCTTTTACATGTCCAAAATCGTTGAAAAATGAATTTCTTGCGCTTCGCTCATTTTTCACGTGGATTGTAAATGTTTCAAGTGGATCTGAATACATATAAAGATAATCAAGAGGATAAGTTTCCGGTATTTGTTCAACTGGCTGGATTTTCTCGCTATCTTTTTTATCACGATAGATAATGCTGATGTTGAGCATGTATTCGAGAGAGAAATGATACAACTTGCCACTGTCAGCAAAGCGGGCTAATAAATAGTACTGCCCTCTTCGTGCCACAATTTTAACCGGAAAGACTTTGTATTTATTTCTCTTATGATCTAATCCCGAAGGTGCGGAAGTGAGCTTTAGCTCTGTGTTGTATCCTCCGAGTTCAAAAGTGACCTGAAGCTTTTCTTGAATAGCTGAAGTAAGTTTTTTGATATTTGAATAGAGCTGATTGTTGGTAAGACGTTCATGCTTATCGTCTTCAATAGTTATGTTAGACAGAAGGCTGAGCGCATCGTAACCACCAAGTAGGCTTACCGTACCAAAAAGGTTTTTAAGTTGCTCGGAAGACAGTCTGCTATCTGGTGTGATACCCAGAGCAATATATTCAACAAGTTCTGGGTCCAGCGGAGGGACTACATACCAGTTATATCCCGCATTAGATAAATCTGATTTCTCTATTTTTTTCAACAGTAAAAAGGCTTTTCAGGATATTTTTTTGAGAATAGCTATAAAAAAATTCAAGAATATTTTTTTAATTCGACGTCGATCAGGAAAGATGTCGTATTGATGGAGCTTCTCCAAAATGTCAGAGATAGTTAGAGGATGTTCCTCAGAGCTTTCTCTTAAAAGAATTTTTTGGATGAGAAGAGTAAGCAATGCGTTATCTAAAAATGAATCATCTGCCATATCTATTCCTCTCAGCTGTATGATTATTTTATTTTATATAGAGTTTTCTAATAGCGTTATGTTTGAAATAATTTTCACAATCATTTCAGAATATTCATGTACCAATTTTTGTACATGAATTGAACTCTCTTTTTTATACCATCTTGATACTCGCTTGAGCAGGATTCGTTATTTAAAGCCAGACGATTTTTGATAGATGAAAACAGATTTGATCTACGCGTAGTTTTGAGCTGTTTGAGTTACTAGCGAGCCAAACGAAGGGGAATGAATTGTTATTTTACAAGGCTTACATTAAATCGGAATTGAATGTAGGGAGTTTTACTCCAGCTAACCCAAGACCACTTACGAGGAGCTTGGACAAAAGATTTTTTTGTATCCCACATCACTCAAAGAAAAGAGTGACCGTGCTCTGGAATTATTTAGTACCAATCCTGAGGAAAGAAAGGAGAGATATATTTTTAGAGATAACTTGGATACAAATCAGTATTTTGAAGTTATTGCAGTCATTATTGATGAAAACATCACAAAAGATGAACTTACTCTAGAGATTAAAAAAGCTGTTGAGACCTGGGGTTTTGGTGTTGTACGCGATATTCAGGTTGACGAATGTACCGCTATGGAGGTTGGTGACAAAATACGTCTTTCTCATTTCAGCGAAAGCCGTGAAAATTGGGCCGCAAGACTTCATCTGGTTAGCTTGTTTGAAGTTCTTAAGGCTGGGGACGTTTTTTATGAAAGTATACTGGGTAATCCTAAAAAGACAAAAGATATCCTTAGTGATATTAAATACAACGCTTCGCGTGAGTACAGTGATTCTCTTCTAGAGGAGCTAAAAAGAGTTTGCGCTGGTAAAAGACATAGAGAGGCACTACAAAGCCTTAAACTCCCAGTGCATTATGTACTTGAGGGAAATTCTTCAAAACAGTTGAACTCAGTAACAAAAGATTTGATTGACTGTCTTTATGAGAAGGGCCGTGTAAAAAGTCGTCTAATTTTTACGTATGATATAGATAAGATTGCAAATTCTTCTTTCTATAGAGCAATCCGGCTAGAGCTTGGTGACATTAACAACGAAATTGCCGAGGCTATTTCCGGCCATGTGATTGTTATCAATTACGGTAGGTTTGACCGTAATGAAAAATATAATCGTGATTTGTATGAGGCGCTTACAAATTTCGTTACGCTACTTAAACCGTACTTAAACAATACTCAGCTTATTTTTGTACTCCCTGAGGGATCCTCAGAGATTAGGCGTCTAGTACAAAATCTCTTTGAGGTTCCACTGGTACTTATTAAGAAGAATAAGGAAACAAAGGTATCTCTTGAAGCTCGTGGCATGTTGATTGAACAGGCTGAGTGTCTTGCTATGGAAAACGGCGAAACACTGGACGATTCATTTGAAGCATTTCTTGATGAGTGCTTAGAGACGGGTGTCTTTTCTGATGTTAAAGATATCTATAGCAAGTGGAGTTTCAAGAAATTAATCAAAACCAAGTATCCACAGTATCAGCCTTTTTTAGAGACTTTGGAGTCAAAGAGAAATTCGATTGGTCAGAGCGATGCATTGGGAGAACTTGATAGCTTAATTGGGCTGTCGAGTGTTAAGCAAAGCATTCATCGAGTAATTGATAGAGCAAAGATGGAGAAAGAGCTTGAGCGTAGAGGTATTTCCCATCAGAACTATTCCATGCATATGGTCTTCTCCGGCTCTCCTGGTACTGGAAAGACAGTTGTCGCTAAGCTTTTTGGTCAGATTATGAAAGATAGTGGAATTCTTAAGGAAGGTAGAGTCATTTCTATTTCCGCAAGCTCAATTAAGTCAATGACTAATTTTTCTAATATTATTGAGTCGGCCTATGGCTCTGTTTTATTTATCGACGAGGCCTATACTTTGGGTCCTGATGCTGTTGCAGAGCTTATTGCACAAATGGAAAATCATCGTGATGAGCTTATTGTTATTCTCGCTGGATACTCTAGGCATATGCAGGCATTGCTCGGTTCTAACCCAGGTTTTAAATCAAGAATTGGAGAAGAGATTTATTTTCCTGACTACTCTGAGGAGGAGCTGTTAGAGATTTTTAAATACATGGTTATTCATAGAGGAATGACTATTGATGACGAAGCTCTTTCTTGTGCTCGAGATATTTTTGCACGTATCGGAAAAGCTGGCGATCAAGGAAATGCTCGCTATGTTCGACAAATTTTTGAGAAGGTTGAGAGTAATCAAAAGATTCGACTGTTTAATTCTTTTGATGATGTAAGTGCAATTCCTGATGAGGAACTTATAAAAATTGATGTCTCTGATTTTAATGACGTTGCTCCTTTAGCCCCATTGACTCAGGGGACTAAAGACAGTGCGTATTATCAAAAATCATCAGCTGAGCAGCTGATGGAACTGATTGGTCTTTCCGATGTTAAGAAGGTAATTCTAAAGCGAATTGACTTTATGAGGGCACAAAAAATTCAGCGTGACCGAGGAAAATCAACCTCTTTTGTTCCTGCTCATATGGCATTTTTGGGAAACCCCGGTACAGGTAAAACTGAGGTAGCTAATTTACTTGCCCATATTTTGGTTGAGAAGAATTTGCTTTCTGTTGGAAAGGTAATCCAGGTACCAGCTGTTTCGCTCATTTCACTACCTTCTGCAATTCCTTCTTTATTTGAAAATGCTCGAGGTTCCATTATTTTTATCGATGAGGCTTATACGTTACTTTCTTCTCCAGCAGCTATTTCGAGTATGGTTGAGTCAATGGACCGTTATAAAAATGAAGTAGTTGTCATCATGGCTGGTTATTCTGAGGAAATGAATGAACTGTTTTATTCTAACCCAGGTTTGGTGTCAAGAATTCGCAGTCAGATTTATTTTCCAGACTACTCTGATGACGAGCTTGTTCAAATTTTTGAGCTCATGTGTTTGCAACGTGAGTATCAATATGATTCAGAAATGCCTAAGCTGGTAAAAGAATTTATATCTATTCAGGACAAAGATAGATATTTTGGCAATGCTCGTTTTGTAAGAAATCTTGTTGAAGAGATGATGCTTAATGAAGGAGCAAGGACAGTCCGTCTTTGTGATTCAGAAGGCGAAGATGCCATTAATGATAAGAATCTTAAATTCTTTACGAAAGATGACTTTGAAGAGGCATGTGTTTCTATTCAGCAAGAGATTAAAAGAAGCAAAAGACTTACCCTTGGATTTAAGTAAGGTGCTTAATTTGATCTTTTAATAGTAGGAGAATCGATATCTAGCCAGTTTTATGAATTTGGTATGAAGATATGCATGTACGTTTTTATGTACATGCTAAATATTTCTTATCTACTAACCTATACATAGTTCAAGAAATTGATGTTTCTAAACAAAGGAGGAATATGAATACATCAACTACACTCAATAAAAAGACGATGATTAGCAGGGAAGCATTTATCGCAGGTATTGCGGCTCTATTCATTGCAATGGTGATGATTACTGGCTGTAGTTCTGCAAAGTCAAAGGTTGTTGGTGCATGGAGTGGTTCATTTTCTAGCGGAGTAGTACAGGCTTCTGTGACACTTGATTTAAAATCTGACGGAACAGGTACATATACCTCTACGGGTGGCGCTCTCGGAATTAATTCTAACCAATCTGGAAAGCTTACTTGGGAGCTTAAGGATAATACTTGTGTCATTACGGATGACGAGGGTAAAAGCATGACTTTCCAGCTTTTCTGAGGACGGAAGTACCATGATGGATACTTCGAGTGGATTGACGCTTACTAAGAATTAAGAAGAGTGCATGTGGTCTAACGTTGGATGACCTTCTCGTCTTCTCCAGGTCGCATCACAAAAAGTGATGTAAGAGAAGCACTCCAGTAATGTAAAAGAAATGCGGTTATTTCCTAGAATATAGTCACCATAACAGATTCAGAAAGGAAATAACCGCAATGCGAGCTTTACATGAATCTGAGCTTTTATACACTCCAAGATCACAAATTAGATTTCAATAGTACTGCACGAGTACCGCTTAAAGACTTAGTAAATACCGTAATGGTCAAGCAAGTAGAAGAGTTTGGACGCGTTCGTAATGGATGCCGTGAGTGAAGTTTGTAACTGTAGTCGGTACTCTTACTTTAAAAATATTTAAGCTCCGTGAAGGAATCTACTTTTCTGACGAAATCGTAAGCAAATGGAGTAGATGTAACACAATCCCTACACCACTTTTAGGGATGTAATAAATCAAAGCCTAGACGGGCTTAACAAAAGGGAGAAACAATGAGAGTACGAATGATTGACAATATTACTGGAAAGGTCGTTAGGGTTGCAAAGCAATTTTCTAAGGCTGCTGCAAATGCACCAAAGACGGTAGCAACCGTAGCAAAGACCGGCACTATTGCGCAAAAGGTTGCTATGGGAGTTGCAACAACTGGTCTTGTCGCAGGCGGTGTAACTGGTATTGTTCTTAACATCCCAACGCAGGCGCCTGCTCCAGAACAGAAGCCTGCTATTACACAGCCAACAAAGACTGAGGAGACAAAACCTGAGGATACTAAGTCTGTAGAAGAGACAAAAACCGAGAATGCTAAGCCTGCAGAGGAGACAAAAACCGAGGATGCTAAGCCTGTAGAGGAGACAAAAACCGAGGACACTAAGTCCTCTGCACCTGCAGGACATTACGAGTCTGTTCAGAAGAGTAAATATGTTGAGGATGGTACTTATACTGTAGTTACTCTAACTGATGATGATGGTGATCCTATTACCTTTACTACATCTTTTGGTACTTCTTCAGACGCACAGTTTAGTACTCAGGCAGAGGCAGAGGCGTATCTTAACTCGCAACACCAAGCGCTCACTCAACGCACTGGTCGCAAGCGTGTTATTGCTGGCAATACTGGCCGTGGTTTTAATGTCGGTGAGACTCAAACTAAGGGCCATACAGAGTATTGGACTGAACAGGTTTGGGTTTCAGACAACTAATTAAAGCATTTAGCTAGCTAGAAAATACGGAGATTGTTTATACAATCCCCGTATTGCTTTATATATCACGTCGACCATTACGATATTTACTACATCTTCAAGCAGTACTCGTGCAATACTATTGAAATCTAATTTGTGATCTTGGGTGTATAAAAATTCAGAGTCGTGTAAAGTTTGCATTGCGGTTGTTTCCTTTCTGAATTGGTTGTGGTGACTATATTCTAGGAAATAACCGCACTTCTTTTACATCACTGGAGTGCTTCTCTTACACTACTTTTTGGGATATGATTCTTCTCCACCCACCGATAAAACGACACCGTTCATGTGAACCCCATCTGTTTGGACAGGTGGGGTTTCTCGCCAGGTTTTTGTAAAGAATGGTCTTGTTTTTAGAGGTAACAATTGCTTTTACTATATGATTCTATCCTGTGATTCACATCGTTATTTTAGGAGATACGTCGGGGACTATATGAATGTAGAGCAAGGCCTAGAGAAGAAGCTTATGCCAATGGCAGAGTCGGTGAGTAAGAATAAATATCTTCTTACTATGCGCGACTCTTTTGCCATGCTTATGCCAATCCTTATTATCGGATCAATGTTTACGCTGGTAGGCAATCTGCCAATTCCTGCGTGGGTTGATTTCTTGAAGTCCACTACGATTCAGGGCAAGTCGTTTTTCTCGCTGTTGGCCATTCCTTCTGCGTGCACCGTTTCGCTCATGGCAATATTTTTGTCGTTCGAGATTGGCTACAACTTTGCTGATCAACTTGGTTTAGAGGATCGAGTTTCTGCTGGTATGGTTTCGCTCGTCAGCTGGTTTATTTTGATGCCCCAGGTGACTGAGTTTTTGCCCCAGGGAGCTTCTCAGCCATTTTTGGTGGAGAGCATTCCTCTTGCGTGGACCGGCGCGAGGGGTGTGTTTGTAGCGATTATCGTAGGCTTTTTGTCGGTGTCCATTTTTGGATTTGCTATCAAGAAGAACTGGGTTATTAGGATGCCGGAGGGCGTTCCTACGTCTGTTTCGCTTGCGTTTAGTGCTCTGGTTCCGATGGCGCTCACGTTTACCGCAGTGTGGGCGATTAGCGTTTTGTTTGCACTTACCCCTTGGGGAGATGCGTTTACCTGCATTTATTCGATGCTACAGACACCATTGACTATGCTTGGTGGAACTGTTTGGGCTCTGGCGATTGCTTACGTCATCCAGGGCATTTTCTGGTTCTTTGGCATTAACGGGTCAAACATTACGAGCCCTATTTTTACGCCGATTTTGACTGCGCTTACGCTGGAAAACCAGGCCGCCTTTGCCGCCGGCACTGCGCTACCCAACATTATCAATCGAGAGTTTGATGCGTTCTTTGCGTTGTTTGGTGGCGGAGGATCAACCCTTTCACTGTTGATTGTGATATTTTTGTTCTGCAATTCTCGTCGTGCAAAAGACATTGCAAAAATCTCCATTGTGCCTGGTATTTTTGGTATTAACGAGCCCGTCATGTACGGACTGCCGATAGTTTTGAATCCCATCATGGCAATTCCTCTGATTTTTACGCCGGTTGTTAACGTTTTAATTGCGTGGTCCGCAATGAGCACCGGCTTGGTGCCTCTGTGCAACGGTATTATGCTGCCTGGAAGTACCCCTCCTTTGATCTCGGGATTTCTTCTGTGCGGATGGCAGGGCGCTTTACTTCAGCTCGTATTGATTTTGATTGATATGGCAATCTACCTGCCGTTTATTAAGGCTCTGGATATGCAGTTTCTCAAGGAGGAAAAGGGAGCTGAGACAGAGCATGTAGTCTAGTGCCGTGGAGACATAGTGTGCGTTGAAGGCAGCTCTGGGTGAGCTGCCTTTTTTCTGTTCGCCGAAATGTGTAAGAAGTTAAAAATATGAGTCCCAATTAGGAGGATACTATCAGTATAAAGCGCAATTTAACTGGTAGTAAGCACTAAGTTGATGACACAGACTGGCCAGATGCTACGTGCTCAATTAAAAAATTCACTGGCTTTTGCTTAAAGGGGAGCAGCAATGATAGATAGACAATCTCTTGATGAGGTCCTCACTCAGTACAAAGAGAATTTTCCTTCTCACTGGGAGGAAGAAAAATATAAGTGGGAAGCAATTAAGTGCTTCCAGGATAATTGGGATATAAACGCCCAGGATTTTCCTGCGATGCTGAGAAAGTCGCTGTCAAAGACAGATAATCTTTTAACTACTTCTTATGATTTTTCTCGTAAGATGATTGAGTTTTATGCTGAACAGGATGCAGAAGAAGTTCGTAGTATGTTTATGCAACTTTATGACGAGAACATCGATATAGTTGAGCGTATTAACGGATTTATGGCAAAGTCGGATAAGTTACTGGATGTATATGGTCCTGAAGGAAAGCAGCATTATCAAAAAGAGGGAACCATCACAACTTATCTTTGGCTTAGATATCCAGACATATATTACATATATAAGTTTAGACAAGTAAAAGCTTTATCGGATAGGTTAGAGAGCAATTACGAGTTTAAGCAGGGGGCATCTACAACTAATATAAGGACGTATACGAAATTTTATAATGAAGTTAGAGATGTAATTTCTGAAGATTCCGAACTCATTAAGATGTTTACCTCTGCTTTAACAGAAGATTGCTATCCAGATTCTTATTTTGTGACTCTAACGGCTGATATTGCGTATTTCTCAAAGGATTATAAAGAGATTCCTCCAACTCAACCTGGTGATAAGTTGTTTTGTATTCCTCCATATAACAAGGGAAAATTTGGAGGAAGTATTTATGCCGGAGGAGAAGTACGACAAGATTGCAGCTGTTTTGTTGAATAAAAAGAACATCATTTTGCAGGGAGCACCAGGAGTTGGAAAGACCTTCTCGGCAAAAAGACTTGCATATTCGCTGATAGGTGCCGTAAACGAGGATGCAATTGAGTTTGTTCAATTCCACCAGAATTATTCGTACGAAGACTTTATGATGGGCTACAAGCCTAATGGGGCAAGCTTTGAGCTCAAGAAAGGCGTGTTCTATCGTTTTTGCAAGAAGGCAGAGGCGGATCCTGACGCAAAGTATTTCTTTATTATCGACGAGATTAACCGCGGCAATCTGAGCAAGATTTTTGGCGAACTTTTGATGCTCATTGAGAATGATTATCGAGGTACACCAGCTACACTTGCGTACAATGACGAGAAGTTCTCGGTCCCAGAGAACCTTTACATTATCGGAATGATGAATACGGCAGACAGAAGCCTGGCAATGATTGATTACGCTTTGCGTCGTCGCTTTAGCTTCTTTGAGATGGAGCCTGGCTTTGAGACTGAGGGCTTTATCCAGTACCAGCAGTCACTTAAAAATGAAACTTTCAACGATCTTCTCGCCAAGGTGATTGAGCTGAACTTGGAGATTGCGTCAGATAGATCGCTAGGCAGAGGATTTTGCATTGGACACAGCTATTTCTGCGGTCGCGATGAGCTGAGCTGCACCGATGAATGGATGCAGGAGGTTGTGGATTACGACATCTTGCCAATGCTGGGCGAGTATTGGTTTGACGACCATGAGAAATACCAGCGCTGGGAGAACATCCTTCATGGAGTGTTTCAATGACTGAAGATAGGCATATCTTCATAAAAAATATTTACTATATGCTGTCGTACGCCTTCACTACGCTGCGGGAATCTGTGTATGAGGACGTGCAGAAGGAGACGTTTGACTCGATTTATAACCTGTTTGCGGCCATCTTGTCCAAGGGAATTGGTTTGCAGCTCAAGCAGGGCTTGTATCGCGAGTACATAAATTGTGTGGAGGATCTAGCGGTTGTTCGAGGCAAAATTGAAATGCCGGGGACCATTAGGAACCGTCTTGCTCAGCGCGCGCAAGTTACCTGCGATTTTTGATGAGCTTTTCGCAAAACAACCTATTCAATCAGATTTTAAAGTCAGTGGTCCTGTTGCTGCTCAAACAAAAGGATGTATCGCCGCAGTATAAAGTAGCTCTTAAGCGAGAAATGCTTTTCTTTGCGGACATTGATGAGGTTGATTTAAAACAGGTTCGCTGGGCGGATATTCGTTTTCAGCGCAATAATCGCACGTATCAGCTACTGCTTTCAATTTGTCAGCTGGTCGTTGAAGGCATGCTCATGACCACTGAAGATGGTGAGTACCGTCTGGCAAGTTTTATTGACGAGCAAAAAATGCATAGGTTGTACGAGAAGTTCATTCTTGAGTATTACGCGCAGGAGTTTGCCCAGCATGTGAAAGGTTTTTCTGCCAGAGCATCGCAAATTCCTTGGGATTTGGACGATGGCTACGTTGGGCTTTTACCGGACATGCAGACGGATATTACGCTCTCGTATGGGGATCAGATTTTGATTATTGACGCGAAGTATTATCAGCATTCGCTTCAGGAAAATTTTGGTGCGCATAAGGTGCATTCGGGTAATTTGTATCAGATTTATACCTATGTGAAGAACAAAGAAGCCCAGGTAAAAGGCTCAGACCGAAAAGTCTCAGGCATGCTTTTGTACGCGCGAACAAATGAGCTGCTGGCTCCTGACGACGTGTACCACATAAGCGGCAATAAGATTTCTGTTAAGACGCTTGATTTGAACAAAGAGTTCTCGTGCATTTCTGCGCAGCTTAACCGGATTGTGGAAGACCAGTTTGGAATAGAAAAATAGGACCGGCCCTGGACTAGGCAAAAAGCTCTAGCGGAACCGGTCATGTTGATGTAAGTATACAGGCTTTTTTAGATGTGGCTATTTTGGATGAGGTAAATAAATACCTTCTGCAAAAACAACGTTCTTATCGAGAAGTTCTTGTATTCTTCTGGCAACCGAAGTATCCCCATCGATGGCTTTTCTGTAGTAGTTGGCTATTAGTATGTGAGCGTAAACGCTCTTGGGGTCAAAAGCTAATGTCTTTTGGGCGAAGTTTTTTTCTGAACTGGACATTGGATGCGCATGGGTCTATTCCATAGTTGACGATGATGTACACAAATTTCTTAGTACATGTAAAGAATGAACAACACTTGAAAAAAAGGTTTCCATTGGACACCGAGAGATTTAGCTACTCTTTTGGTTACTTCAATATTATCTGAATAGCTAATCATATTAGAAATTCTTCCAAAGGAGAGGACCTCTACAGCAACCCAGATTGGTACATCATGATATTTTTCGTAGGGTGTGTTGAAACTCTCTTTTGAATAATGCTGAATGATTCGGCTTTTGTCATGATCAAGATCTGAAAGAATTCCCGGAATTATAAATTTTTTTGCAAAATTGTGATCCGCATAGGTTTTGTAATCAAGATAGTAAGCATTTGAACCGTACTCATTACCAAATTCGTGGGCAAGCTTTGCTCTAATTGCGATTTCGATAACACTTAATTGCTCTGTCAGCAGAATTCGTAATTTAGCATCTAGGTTAATAAGCTTATTAATATCTTGAAAAGAAGTATTGCCGACAAACGAGTTCTTGCCTTTCTCCGGATCTTCTTGAAAATCACGAGCATATCCAGAGAAACGATAGTAATTTGTCCTACTTAAAAATTTCCTCAGTTCATTATCATCTGGGCAGATAAGTCCACGGTCTTGAATTAATAAACAACACATCTCATCGATGCTTTTTAAAAGGTTTATTTTTCCATATGAATCCCTAATGCTATGAAAAAGGCCCACCGCATTTCAGGACGCATTGCGTAGCCTTGGGTGGGCGCTGATGAACTAACTATAAACTAAATAGCAAGATTGTCTAGAGTAATAGGGTTGAAACTGTAAATTCTCTATAGCAATCTCTTCAAGCTATTTATGCAGGTTTATGTATATGATGTGCGTATCAAAGCGTTTCTCGCCAGCCAAGATTTGATTAAGTTGCGACGTATAAACGCGCCGGTAGATTAGT
>BNJU01004585.1_pt1 | contig 38152 bp, 57 predicted proteins | sample 8539281 | NCBI WGS metagenome assembly BNJU01 (sample SAMD00202456, study PRJDB9452) | human saliva metagenome | isolation source: human saliva | place: Japan
ATCGCCCAGCACTTTTTGAAGGACAGCCTGCACCTCCCTTGCCAACCTTGTGTTCTCACCGATGAAAGCGGACAGGATACGACTCGTGGAATCGAGCAGGATCGACAGCAGGATAAATGCCGAAAGCTCCGCAATCTGACGGAAAGAACCCGTCGCACCGGTGCGATAAACACGCCGCCGGTGCCAGGTCTGTGAATCATCGCCGACATAACGGCCTGAACCACCGTAACTTAAACCTTCGTCGACGTGATGCGCCTGGACCGACACCATGTCGTCAACGTCGGCTGATAATACAACCGACGGCATCGGCCGAGAAGTGCTGAGACCTCAGACCCCGCCTGGATAAGCGGGAGTGTATCGATGAAGAAGAACGTCCTGATGCTGGACATCGCGGTACTCCATATCAGACCTGTCAGGGCGACGCGCATACGAGCGCCAGCGGTTCATTCATCTGTCCGTAAACAAGAGCCGTCTTGTCGATAACGCCAGACTCATCGTACTCTCCCCAAAGGTCGCCTTCATAGCGTTCGCCGACGCCAGCAAGACGGAATAACCGCCGTGCCCGTCGCGATGTTATGAATGAGCTCCATGATGAGAACCGTCTTGCGCCCACCAGCGCCGCCGAAGAGCCTGTCTTGCCGCCCTTCCCGGTACGGTGCAATGAGATCAACGACCTTGATGCCCGTCCAGAATGCTTGTCGACGTCTCTTGATCCTCAAAGGTCGGTGCTGAGCGATAGATCACGGCCAAAAACCTCTGTTTGCCAACGGTGCGGGTTATGATCAGCCGTCTCGTCCCAGCACGTTAAAGACGCAGCCGAGCACTCCCGTGCCAACCGGAACCCTGATCGGCGCACCTGTATCGTCCACTCCATGCCGCGCATAGGACCGTCGGTCAGGCTCATAGCGTGCGGCGCGTGACGCTGTCGCCAAAGGTCTTTGCGACCTCGACCGTGAGATCGATGTCAATATCCCCGCCTTGCCCTTGACGTTCAAAATTGCGGAAACTCGCCCGCAGAATTCAATATCTACGACGGGTCCGATGACCTGCGACTTACCTTTGCCAATGATAGACCTCCTTGATGCCGCCCGAAGCACTTCTTTCTTCGGCATGAGAAAGAGCGCTGCTCCATGGATTCTGGTGCGACGATCTTTCCGTACTAGACTGCACCTGCCACGATCTCATTGGGCTCGTGGTGATGCCCGCCTGGCGAACCTTGTTGTAATACAGGTTAAGCCCCGCGATGAGATCCTCGGCGTTGTCTCGCATTGCTCTAGCATTCATGCGAGAACTCAGCTCGCTCGCTGCCGACTGCAGAAGTCTGCGTAGACCGTCGTGTGAGGTACTGCGGGGCATGGCTCCGAGGACGTCTCTGCATCCGGACATATAGATGTATTCGGCATTCCTTCGTCTCGCCGCCTTCTGGCGCCGCAAAGGGAGCAGGAGGCGTTCGACTTTCGGCTCACAGCTGATGGCAGAAATGAACTCGGTGTAAACCATGGTCACTCACAAATTTCGCCGGAGGTGTATACCATCGATGAGATCATAGCAATATGGCGGGCATTTCGAACTTCGGACGCTCGCTGATGCCGATATAGTCCTTCACAACATGGTAGTCGCGTTTTTAAAATGTGCAATGCCCTGCGCGGCCGATGATGACGGACCGGACCCTTATCCGTCACAATTAGCTAACCGCCTTACAGACATTTCATACAGGCGCGGCAAGCCCTTGTCCGCCGTGATGACAAGACCGACTATCTGCCGCTTTCACGTTTTTCCAGCGACGATGCATCATCGATACCTGCATTCGCCACCAGAAAAAACACCTATGACTTTCTGCAAAGAGCGTTTGCCACCACTTCCTTAGCATGGCGTACCGTAGCAACCATATTCATAGCGCTCGTAATCTGCTTCGTACTCGTCACGCTCTTGATGCGCGGCGTATACTTATAAACCAGCCAACTCGACTCCCTCGCCTTACGCCATCTTATAGAACCATCACGGCAATTCCTCGACCAGCTTTGAGGAAGATCGACTGCATCGCTGAGCTTTTCCGTCCGGACTTTTCGCCGACGTCGGATGGTTGCTGTGCATAAACTTCAAGAAGCATCCTGGAATTCGACGACCTTGTACGACGGGAATATTATCGGTCAGGAATCGCTGGCTGCCGTGCATAGATGACCATGACCTGATCTTCGACGACAAGCGGGCTGTGCTGTGCCTGCTTCGGCGTCTCAACCGTGCGTTCGCCGCGGTCGAGCTGTCGCAGCTTCGTCGCCGCTTGTCGAGGTCGTGGAAAGCGAACCGGCTGAATGTTGCGAGTTCACGATACTGTGCAAGGTCGAGACGCAGCGTACCGGCGACCTGCTTCATCGCCTTGCAGTCTGTCGCCGAGCCGCCGACGCGGGACTGAGAGACCATGTTGATTGCCGGGCGGATGCCGGAACAGAACGCATCGGTCCAGCATGATCTGACCGTCGGTGATGGACGATGACGTTCGTTGGAAATGTATGCCGCGTTGTCACCTGCTTGCGTCTCACATTAATCGGAAGCGCCGTAATCGAGCCGGCGCCGAGTTCGTCGGGCTTTGCCGCGCGCTCGAGAGGCGGGGTACAAATGAAGACATCGTCTGGGTATGCCTTCCGTCCGGGCGGGCGGCGAAGCAGGAGGGACATCGCACGATAGGCTGCCGCGTGCTGCAAGGTCACTCATAGACGCAGAGACAGGCCGCGCCCTTTATACATAAGTGCTCTGCCATGGCAACACCTGCATACGGTGCGAGATACTGAAGAGGTGCTGACTCTGCCGCCTTGCGGCAACGACGATGGTATATGCCATCGCACCGCGCTCTTCGAGCGTGCTTTACCACACGGGCAACGGTCGGGGCCTTCTGGACCGATGGCGCATAGACGCAGATACGGTTCTGCCCCTTCTGGTTCAGAATCGTATCGACGCGATCGCCGTCTTGCCAATGCCGCGATCACCGATGATGAGTTCGCGCTGTCCACGGCCATTGGGACGAGCGCATCGATCGCATAAGTCCTGTCTAGAAGCGGCTCATGCACCGACTTGCGATCCGCAATGCCCGGTGCCGGATACTCGACCGGACGCGTCTCCGTCGTATCAATGGCACCTTTGCCGTCGATGGGGCGACCGAGGGCATCAACGACGCGGCCAATCATGGCGTCGCCGACAGGAACCTGCGTGATCCTGCCGTACGCTTGACCTCCAGAGCCTTCTTTAATGTGCGTCTCACCGCCGAGCAAAAACAGCACCGACGCTGTCCTGTTCAAGGTTCGGGACAAGACCTATATATCATTACCGAAATCCGGGGCTCGCCTGCCAGCGGCTATCAAGGCCATGGATATGGGCGACTACCGTCGCCGATCTCGATAACCGTGCCGACATCATCGACATTCAAATCAACATTGTGGTTTTTGATCTGAGTGGCTGTGATGGCTGTTATTCTTCAAGATTCATTTTCATCTTTCGCGGTCACCTCTCATCACATATTCGCCATCAGATCGCCCGTAGAGACGTGCGGGTCTGCCGGTGACGCTGCCATCAATGCGCTTGTCGCCGATGCGGACAACGACGCCGCCGATGACCTTCGGATCTTCGTGAGAGACGCAGCCTCGCTTCTTTGCCTGTTACACCCGCAGGCATTTCCTGAGAGCCTGCTTTCCTGCCCACGCATCGAGGCTCGCTGTCGTCACATCCGCTATGACGATGCCCTGCGCCTCGTTCGAAAGTGCCTCAAAGACCCGTACAATTTCTGGAAAATACGCCATGCGGCGCTTATCACCAGAAGATACAGAAGTTCTCAGCTTCACTGCAAGCTCACCTTCAAACACTTTTTGAGAGTATCTTCTTATCTGCGCGCGAGATGCCGGGTTGTCGAAATACCCCCAGATCCCCGCCACGCCGTCAAGATCCCCTCGACGCTTCAGTTCCCTGCCGCCGAGGCAGGGAGCTTATCGTCTTCCCACAGCCAATTCAAAAGATGGCGCGGGCGTGCTTGCGTGCAATTCTAAATTCAGCATAGCAACTCACCAATCTTATCCTTGTCCAGCAGAGTCAATAAAGTTTTCGACAAAGTTTCGTTTTCGTCCGTCGTCGTATTCTTCAACGATCTTACCAGCGGCGAGCGGTGAAAAGCCGAATGACTTCCTTGCCGGATCTCGTCCTTTGCGCGTTCGTTTTCGCGCGATTTCCGCGCGAGCAGAAGCCTTCATCTGCTCGATCTCACGCCTTGTATCCGCAACGCAGCCGCCTCACGATCCTGCGCCGCGACGCGCTCTGCGTTCTCGACGATCGACTGCGCCTTTTCGCGCGCTCCGCGAGATTTCGCCTTATAATCACACGCGGCGTACGCTCCGCCTCAGCCTTGTCGCACCTCCGCCTTGTCGAGACTTTCCTGTATCCTTTGGCTGCGCTCGGCAGGATTTTTCGGCATAAGCAGCCGCACGCGGGATCACGACCAGGATGACAAAGTTCAGGATCTGAGCGATGAGCGTCATGTAATGTCGATCGAATTCCATGCCTCCTTCAAAAGCTTATCAAACCATAAGCGATTGCTGAGTGAGCGGGTTAGCGCCGAGCATGATCAGAGCGACAACGGTTTATATGATAGCCATGGACTCGATGAGACCGACGGAAATAAGCGTATTCGTGAGACTCTGTGCTTCCGGCTGGCGTGTGATGCCCTCGATAAAACGGCTCGTGACAAGACCGTCACCGAGACCTGCGCCGATGCGGCAAAGCCCATACAAAGCCTGCCGATGAGCTGCTGCCTACATAATTGCGTTTTCATGAAAAAGTCCTCCTAGATTTATTGTTTTAATGTAGCTTGTCCATTGGACCCTTACTCTCATCTTCTTTCTGACAGCACCGGCAAAATGCGCGATGGAAAGCATCGTGTGAGATGATGATGCCTGGACGCCGCCGATGAAGATGCCAGATGCCAGCGAGGCGACTGACGGAATCCGGCGCCCATACCGGCATCAGCTTGAGCAGGATGAGGATCAATATCTCACCTGCAAGAATGTTGCCAAAAGAGCGGAATACCAACGTGATCGAGCGGCGGTTTTCTTCAATGGCGTTGATGACGACAAAAGACCGGCGTCGGCACATGAGCGACATAGTATCGTCCGCCTTTGAAAGTACAAAGCCAAAAGAAATGAACCATAACGACTGACTAGGGCGCAAGTCCCAACGTGGTGTTCAGGTCATTTGTCGGAGATGCCAGCATGGGAATAAAGACCGAGCCGGTTCGAGAGCGATCGAGGAACGGGAACAGCGACGCATGATGAATGGCGCAGAAACTCGCCACGTTTGCCCATGGTTTCCCGCCAATCTGCTCGTTCAGCCAGACGACGACTGCTGCAACTTTGTCTCGCCAACCGTTTCGGCACCAGCTTCAAGCCGCGTGACGGAGATGCGATGACGACGACGTGCCATCGTCCAGCCATGTCATACCGGGTTTCCCAATTAAAGACATTTCACGGCACGGCGAATTGCGCTTCGCGAACACCGATTTCATGCACCAACCTCCTCCCCTCGGAAACACCCGAGAAACTTTTGGAAAAGAAGGCGAGCCTTCCGTGCGCTATCTGAGACAGCGATCGGCTGCATCATCCAATAGATTATATCTCGCTCGCTGCCGTGGTTCAGCGGATAGGCATATCGCAAAAGCAGCATGCTCCCGCCGTAGCGGCAAGAAGTGCACCACAGACCCGCAAAATACAACTAGATCCCCACCGCAGCAAAAGCCGACAAAAGACGGCAAAGGGCGGATAAAAATTAGCATTTGCGCCTTTACCTAACCATCTGCATCGCCGCCTTTTCCGTGTCCAATAGACCAAAGGAACATACATACGGCGCCGACTGCCAAAACCGAGGACGAATCCTTAAGGACAAGTTCACCGAATATTGCCAGAGCGAAAGCTGATAATCAAGCACCGCAAAAAAGAAAAAAGCAATCGTTTCGAAATGACAGGTATCAACATTCATAGACCTCTCCAGAAAGACCATCAAAACGACCGAATGAAAACATATGCTTTACAAAACATGTCAAAATCTCGTACATATTCTTGTTACCTCTTTTACGTTCGACACGAATGTTAAAAAATTCCTTTATTTTACGCCGTTTGAGGGAATCGCCAACGTTTTTCTGACATTCTCTCACGAAAAACGGGAAAGTTAAAGAACTTTCCGTTTTTCAAACCATCGCGCGCAAACAGCGCGTGAACTTCGATTAGAAGAAGAACTCGACACGGCCAAAGTACGTGTAGACTTGCATCCTGATGGGCACCGTCAGATTTCCTTGCCGTTGCCATACTGGAACTGACCGACAGCATTCTTGAAGAACGTGTGGTTCAGACCGAGCTTCGCCGCTTTCACTTCGTGGGCAGAGCGTCAGGTGTTGTACGACGTAGCACCCTTGCCGACCGGTCGACGATATACAGTCCAAGACCACGCAAAGTGCCGCTGTTCTCTGCCTGAAGCACCACTTATGGTTGAGCTGGGCACTCCAGTTCTTGTTGTCCGGAGTTGACCATCGTACGCCGACCTGGTCAGTGTTGGACTCCTTGCGTAAGCGCGCCGGGACCGACGTTCTTGTCGAAGTTATACTTTCGCTCTGGCGAGCAGATGTTTGCATCATCCGACGGATTCGTCATGACGCGCTGTTGCGGACACCGAGATGATGGGAAGCTGGCGCCGCCGTCGAACCTGCCCGCTTATTTGAAAGCCGGGACCAGCATACATAGCTGTTTGCATGCAGTTGGAGCCGTCTTCACCGAACGTGCCATCTTCGTTGTGGAGACGACCGCCGACCGTAAGCTTTTACATGTCGCCGACCGTAGCTTCGCCGCCCGTGAACTGCGTATCCACGATGCTGTCGTTATCAATCGAGCAAAACGACCGAGCGATCTGGAAGTTCTTATAGTGCCCCAGCCCAGAAACGCTTGGTCGACGTTCCATTGCCCTCGTCTTCCTTTGGGGTCAAGCGGATTCGAGACGCGCATTGACATGCCAGTTGTTGTTGACAGCGCTCGGCTCGAGACGGAAGAGAACTTCGTTCGGTGATCGCTCTTCCAGCCTGCTTATAGACGTGACGGGAGATCGTGTGCCATTGTGCTTCGCCGTTCCACTTGACTACATCAGCATTAAGCGCCTCGAGGGTTCGAGAAACGGCGGACGCCGAGGTTGTTCCAGCTCTTCAGCAAACTCTGCCTGGAGCTTTTTGGAGCACTGGCCTTGTCACTGTCGGAAAAGATCGGACTTTAGCCACTGCCTTTGCAATCATCTGAAATGCAGCATTTCATAGCGCGCGTGATGCTGCGGTCACCGCGGAGTTGAACCGTCTGGATAACCTTCGATGGCGCCGCGCCAGTGCAGCTGCGCACTGCATCATACGCCCAGCCGGTCAGCAGGGACATCAGCGAACGGGTCGGAGGTTGCCGAATGTGGTGGATGTTGCGCCAACGACGAGAGCCGCGTGAAGCGCTATGGGTGAGCCCTCTTCATGAGAAACTCCTCCTTATTTGACAGAAATGAACGCGGAAAGTTCAATCTACGAAGGCATTCCTATGAGCTCCCATGTTTCATGAGGCTTTCCTATTTCAAGAACCATTGTGTAGTTTAGCGCCGATCAGTACAGTGAGCAAAGTATTTTTGTGCACCTCAGCGGATTGTATTAACTTTTACGTATTGCACGACCCGGTCCGATTTCGATACCGATAAGCGTGAATCAGTCCATCGAAAAGGCAGACGGCAAAAGCTCGGAAAGCGTTGCATCGGCGCCGATCCTCCGCGCGATTTGCCGCGATGATGCGATCGATGCCGAACTCTGCGATGACCTGCCGGCACGCACGCGAGCGCACGGAGCTTTGGTATCAGCAACGACCGCACTCGCCGTCTGATGCGTCTCTCCTCTGAAAGTGCCTTGAAAGATCGCCATGCGCTCTGGCGCGGTTCAGTAAAGCTGAAGAGGCCTGCATTTCCTTTGATATTTGCACCGCCGTCATCCTGCCGCGCCGCCAGCGCCGCGGCACCATTGGCAGCAAACTTAGAATACGGGTAGCATAAGCATGGGGAACGATAGGCTTGCCAAAGCGCATAAGCGCTTCATCCATTGTCCACTGATCTACGCTGTGCATAGCGCGTCACCTGCCCTTTCTCCACCCGATGCATAGACACGACGTTTTGCGGTCGGCTCAACGTGCGGCGCTGGCACAGACTACGCACTCTGGCCTCCTCGAAGCACGCTCATCTTTGGCATAGCGTCGCCAGCGCTTTCGCCCTCTTTCACGCGAGTCACCGTAGTTTCTTATGCAGAAACGATGCCTGAGGCGTGGTCGATGGGCGCCTCCCTTCGTCCTCGCGTCCCGCTGGGATAACACTTACTCCGCCGATTCTTTCGGCATCTCATATGAGAGATCGAAACCATGTTCTTTGCGTCAAACTTCTGCCCTGCGGCGGCGCCCAGTGGAAACTTCTGTCCGTCCTCGAGGACGGAGATATCGCCCTGCGCCGCGACCATCTTTTAAACGTACTCGCCGAGCCGCTCGAAGACCATCTCTTTCCGCCAGTGGCGGCGGCTTGCATGTATCTTCAGCCAGCCTTCTTTCTGAGTGAGGCAGAGTACATGTCTGCTGCGAGCTGCCAGCGCTTCTTCCCTAAGGTCTCTCCGGCTTTCCTTTCAGGACATCTACTAGCCCTCCGAATTTTCAATGCTGTACAGCCGATGCTGCAGCTGAGCGAAGCGTGCGTCGGCGTCCGTGATGACGTTCTGCGTCCATTTGCCTCGCCGATTTCGACTCATGGTCTTGCGTACGAAGCGCGTAGCACACCAACGTTCCCCATAAAGGCACCGGAGCCAGACCTGATGGTCGAGGAAGAAGACCGCACCCGCGCCCGTGCGCAGTTTCCTTTCTTTGCCCGTGATAGAGCCATGCGATAAGCGGATGCTGCGACCGTCGCTGTGACATCGCGCAGTGCATAGAGTTTCGTGTCCGCGCAGGTCTCCCGTCCGGTCCGATGACACTGACGCCGTCCTGGGTGACGATGCGGAAAATGTACTCTGCTGCAGTTCACGGTCGCTAAAGCCGAAATGGACCTCGGGTTTATCGATCGTCCCTCCCAGATACATCCCAAACCTCGTTGGCCGCTCTGCACGGCGACCTGCCCGCCGCCGCGACAATGATAAGCAGCACCGTCAAGGCTCGTCTTTATCGCCGACGCCCCCGCTCGAATGTCTATCCGTCCGTCCTGCCCGTCCAGCAGAGGAAGGGTGCTCGATCGCCAGAGGAGCTGCCATTCTCTCTCGTGAGTGCCGCCGTGTCCCGCACATCCATGCCCTGAAAACAAATCGCGCATGGCATCAGCTGCCGTTTTACGATGGTCGGAATTGTGCGAGAACAAATCTCTTCACCATGTAGGCGATCGCATCATCCGTGAGCGCTTTCCACCGCGCTTCTTCTTTGCAAATGATATCATACATCCGCATAACCTATCTCCTCCGCTTGCCGCCTCTCTCATCACAGGATCATACGCGCGCAGGATGCGCCGGAAAACTTTCGCCCTTCGTCTTCAGCTCTGCAATGAAGATATCGGGCGATCGTCGCGCCAATCATCGAAAATAAGCGGGTATGTGCCGAGACTCGTTCCAGCTTTCCACGTGCTTTCACATACATGACGAAAGCGGAATGTACCTCGCGCGGTAGTGATCCGTCGGTGCGCCCGGGTCACAGCCGTGATCCGCCGTGATCGCGAGTGAAGTCATACGCCGCCATTTCCCGCATAAAACCGCCGCGCTATGCGACTCGAACTGCAGTCAGCGGCATTAGTGTCAGCCCGCACCGTCACGGCGATGACCGAACACCGCGTCAAGATCCAGCGGATTGATAAACGCGCGTCCTGGTAAATCCTTTTGGGCAAAGTGTGGACGTCTTTGCCATGCCGTCTGCATTATTCCTGCTGACGCATCGACTGCGAAATGCCCCGCCCCACAAAATGTCGGAAATCTTTCCCGACGCCGATCGTCGCGATGATTCTTCTTGTCAGCGCATCCAGCATGGTCTCGCCCGCCGGATCACGCGAGATCGCGGCGGCGAGGTGACGTGCATAATTCGGATATGTGCCTGGATGTAGGGGCGCGGATGATGCGGCCGACACCATACGCCTCTCTGCATGATCTTTCGCGCCATGCGGCAATGAAGGCGTACGTGTCTTTCCACCGCACATCGCCTTTCGGCGCGCCGTGCACTCTGCAAACGCTGTCGGCGGATGTGAGACGATAAGTCCTTGCCTCGTCTCTGCCTCGCGGCACATAGGCCGCGAATGACCCTCGTTCCTGCATACGGTCGGCTATTACGAGAATCTGCGCCAAACACCGCTTCCGAGCCTCGATCAGTCATCCTGCGGAAAACCGTCGATATCGCATCGGATGCGGCCGAGACAATGCCTCGCGATTTCCCAAATGTCCGGTTGTCGTGTCGCTTTCCGCGCGAGAGTTCACGCAGGCGGAGCAAAGGCGCCGACAAGGCTTGCTTCCCGGCCGCCCGCATCCGACACCGTCAATGTTAAAAAGACCAAGACTTTGTACAGATTGGGCGCAGATTCTCAGGAGATCTTTGCTATCCGTTTACAAGGTAGCTGATAGCTGATCGCACGCCATATTCTTCTCTGCGGTCAGCTCAAGCCTGATGGCCCATGCCAGCTCCAAGAACGATGAGACACGCGCTTAAAGGGAGCCTTCGGTTTCTTCTCTCTTCCCTTTCTTTTCTAACTAAGATTTCAAATATTATCTCCATACTTCGACAATAACTACTTTTCTTCCTTCTTTCCCCAAAATGTCCACTTTTTAATTTATAACTTACCTGGCAAAATACTTGCAATCATCTCGGAATCTTGTGCTATAGTGAAGCATTGAAAGAGACGAGATTTCATTTGGTTAAGGTACATCTTTGAGCAATACGTGCCGTTAGATCTCTTTCCTCTATGTAGCTTGCCTCAGCAAGCTGTCCGCACAGGATCGAGCTCGAAAAGCGTCCGAGAAGCCCTTTCCTTAGAGAAAAGGATGGATCGCAATCGGAAACTTTCATTTGCATCGCTTCCTTCACGGCGAGACTAACAAGCGCGCATTTCATGAAGAAATAGAAATATCCGCACGGCGACGTCTCTCTTCCTCGTGCGTGATGGAGCGCAAGCTCAGGGCAGATGTGCGCGAGCGGTGCATCACTGCGCAGCGTCAGCGTGAAAAAGCAGTATGCCGAATGGGTCGATCGTTAACAATCAGTCTCAGGTTTTCCCGCAAAGCGGCAGACCGGTTCGCTTACTAGATGATGCGCCGCAAAATCCTCGCCTTCTCGGCAGATATAAGGCGCGTCCGTCAGACTGTCGATGAGTGATGAGCGGGAGCGTTGTTCATGGTGGAAGTGAACCTCGTAAGACCATGCTTTCTCTAGGCAGTTCGCCAACCTTTCAGAATCTCCCAGCCAACAACTGAATATCTGCTTGCGGATTTCATGCTTCTACAGTGATAGCATGCAGAATCCACCTGCATGAATCCCAGGTTGGTGCCATGTGCACACACACTCGATGGCTCGGATCGTTCGAAGACTAGGCAGAGCAAACCGACGTCTGGTAGAAGAACAATTTGTATATGATTAAAATAGCTGGTCTTGCGCGAAATGAGTGCGAGGCGGCCGTTGCTCGGTCCTTTTTCCATAAGACAAAACGACAAGCCAATCGTCTCGCTTGCCGTCGTTAATCTCGAACCGGTCCCAACGATCGTGCGGCCAGAATGTCGACCGGATGAGGGCGCGGCTATCGGGCTTCGATGAGCTTTTGCCACCCTCAGTCATCTTTCGGAGATCTTCTTTCTTATCTCGGTCTTCTCCACAGTGCAGACCGAGATCTTCAGGTGCTGATACCGTCTTTCCCGCGATGCAAGTTGATGCGAAAATCGGCACATCGGAAAAGCGTGCCACCAGGCTGCGCCTGGAAACATGCGCTCGTCTCCCTGCCAAAAGAAATCGAGGCTGATGCCGCCGCTGGCGGTTCGCATCCTGATCCATGATAAGTCCGATCGCCTGACCGCCCTTGAAGCATACGGAACATCTCGCGGACGCCCCGCTTTGCTCAAGCGATATGCATGCCGGGTCGCGCGCGCGGCACTCGTTGATGAATCCTCGGTTGGCCGAGCCCTTCTGCTTCCATGGCGACGCTCGACCATCAGGATGCCCGCGCGGCGCGCTCCTCCCATCAGCTCCAGTGTGCCGTTGCTGTGCGATGCGGCGCAAATGATGTCATCCCTCGCCGCCCGCCATCGCTGCCTTCTATAGGCCTCGATATTCCTCGATGCGGATGTAATCTTCCGGATGCCTCTTGATCATGCGGAAAGCTGCAAGGACTTCGACGAGCATCGGACCGGAGCGGACAGCCAGAGCACGTGCGATACGCCGCGCTTCCTCATCCGAGACGAAGTGCACTCTTGATCCGACGAAAGGCAGCAGCTCTTTTCTTTTGGAACCGAAAGGAGTAAAATGACGCCGAGTGCGCGCCCCATGGCATAGGCAAGCTGAGCGCGGTGAGGAAGACAGAAAAAGCGCTGAGAACGCTTTAGGAAATAATACATGCATATGGATTCTTTCTCCTCCACGTTCTGTAGGGTACCTGCATAGTTTTGCGCTTACGCTTTACTTTTTCGGCAGAGTAACAGCTCATCCAGCAGCTTGACCATGCTTCTTTGATCTTTTCATCATATCCGGCGGTGCGCTTCGCAGCGGCCTGCATCCACGCGCAGCTCGTGTGGCTCTGCAGGTATGGAAAATCGGCGCCAAAAGAAACGCTTTCTCTGGGCATATCGCTGATGATGCCGGAGCGCCCGCCATAGAGCAGAGCCTGTCACCGACGCTGAGTATGTCCGACCGTCGCACCCTGACCGCCGAAGGTGAGATTAGCGACCGACCGTCGTCGATCCTGAGATGCGCCTGGGCGACGACGATGACACTCGCCGATTTACCGAGTGTGACAATGCTGGACCAGGTTGTCCATCTTCGTTGCCGCTAGCGCAACCGTCGAGCCCATGGTCTGCAAGCGGTCGATGTACAGTCTTGCGCCGATCTCTGGCATCGTCGCCAACACGACACTGCCAGACCTGCGGTACTTTCGTGGCGCTTGCCAGTCCTTTGGTCGTAAAGCACAGCCATCGGAACCGATCGGCAGCGCCTGCATGCTGAATGACGCGGCGCCTGCGACTTTCGCAGCATTCGCGAACCGTGACCGAGGGTGAGAATCAGTATTCGCAATCTCGTGCGTACCGCCTGATATAGGTATGCGGATAAAGCGTAGCATCGTCGCCGATGACGGCATGATCGTCGACGACAGCAAGCGGAAGAATCCGTCATTTTCGACCGAGCGTCACGTCACCGCTGATAACCGGCCTTGTCACCGACTTTCCGGGAATGGCGAGTTTCGGCGTAAAGAGATTCAGCGAGTAGTGCATAAAGGAAACGCGCGGATCTTCAACGTAAATCGTGTGCCTTTGGTAGACACGCCTCTGTCTGAGCATGACCGCCAGCGCATCTCGATAGCCTTTTGCTCTCCTCCAGATATGCGGTTCTGAGCAGCAGAAAGATGAGGTGCCGGTTGCTCTCGTCCTCTCGATACTGCCGCCTTCGATGATGACATCGCCATCCGCGCGTTCCTTTTTCTAAGGCGCGCGCGAGAAAAGGGTGTAACCTCAGAAAGTTTCTTCGTCATCTGAAGCCCTCCTTGCTGAGCTCGCCAATCGCTTCGTCTGTCATCGTCCGCAGCCGTGTAGCGGCGTTTTCTGCCCAGTATGATCGCTGCGATGGCGACATCGGAGCTTTCTCGCTTGAGGTCCTCATGTGGCGGCATCGATCTTCTGTTCTCTATCTGCCGCTGATAGGACTGCTGATGCTCTCGAAAGTTTTCGCTGCGTATCCGCCCGTGCCTTCTGGCCATCCTCCTGGCTCATCTGCGGGCTTTCTTTGCCATCTTCTGCGAAGTTTTTCGCTCTCTTTCTGAAGTTTCGCATTGCGTCATCCATGATGGATTTTGACTCGCGGCGCCCTCGGATGCCAGCGTTCCTCTGATCCACGTAGCCGATGTTTGCCTCGCCGCGCGCCGCCCGCCGCAAAAGGGCAAATGCAAATGCTGTGAGCAGGAGGGCGGCTGTTTTCTTCGCTTTCTTCATTTCCATCCAGCTCTTTCTAACATACTTATGGTTCCTGTCGCCACTACGGTTTTAATCTTGCGTCGCATCCATGCACCAGTTTCCAGCACCATGGGTCCTCTTTCTTGACGCTGCTGGACTCCTCTGGTCTTTTCTACTTTCCGATGGATCAGGGAAAGTGATCGATGGCGCTGGCTCTCCTTGAATATTTTTCCCAGACATTCGTAGGAACAGGGTCCAGATCCTGTGCCTCTGCCTGGACTCTGCTTCCGTCTGATCCTATGGTGCGCCTGCGTAAACTGACAGAGCATCGATCCGATGAAAAGATCGGCACAGCGTGCATTACATATTCCTGCATGCTGTCTTCGGACGTTCGGCCGGCGCCGTTTACGATGAGCGTCAAATGATGGAGAATCGCCAGCTGGTCGCACATGCGCGAATATCGTTTTCCAGCACGCGCTTCAGCAGTGCCTGATCCGCGCTGCCCTTCATGCCAGAGGAGCTCTCCGCACGCCGCTTGAGCGCGGCGGCATCCCGCGATCGGCTGGGTAGCATCCATCGCGCGCGTGTGTCCTTGCCTCGGCCTCTGACTCTGCAGAGAGCCCCTGCGCGTTCCTTGCTCGAGAGACGTATGCGCCTTTTGTCTTTATCTCATGCAATCTTGGGCGGCAAGCGTGCTGTCCGGCATAGTCCTTGATTTCTTTCTCATAGGCTCGCGGAAAGCTCGCTCTTTCCGCTTTTCCCAGCTCTTCCACCAAAGCCGTTCGCGCTCTGCTCATCCCACGCCTCGCGTTCGGCTGATGGCAGCGTTCGGGTCATCCTATCGGATGATGTCATCTTTGGCCATTGCTGCCAATTTTCAGACTTCGATATTCCGTACGGCATTGGCGAACTCATTTTCACGCATCGCGCGCCTTTTCATAACCTGCACCGCGCGCAGCGCGATACGTGGCCGCGATCCCGCGTTTCGCTCGCGTTCCGCTGCGCCACGAGCTTCTATTTCATCGACTGTGCATTCTTCTCTGACCAGACCGAATCAAAGGTTGCCTGGCACCGTCTGCGGCGGCGGAATCTGACCAGTCTTCCATGCTGTTCCCGGTCTTTGGCTCTGGGTATAGAGTGCATCGCGATCCGATCTGAGCTGGCTGCGGCGTCCTCATACGAGGGATGTGCTGCCAGCCGACCTTCACTCCCTATCGATCGCGCCGATGTCGGGATAGCGACCGCTTTCATGGGCTGTTCGTGCAGGAAAACGGTAGAGGAGTGAAGGCGCAGGAGAGGAGGAAGAGATCGACGAACGCTGCGCCGATCGGCTCTCGTGCGCCTTTCGCCGCTTTTTCTCTTCGGCGGAGAGTTCGCATCATCCAAGCGCTTTTCCTTCCGCTTGCTTCTTCCGGCCACTGCACCCCTCCTATCGTCTTTCGAAGTTTCGTGTGTACCGTGATACCGAGCCGAAAAATCGGCTCTGGTACCCTGAGCTTTTGCTATGGCGATTGTGCTTGAGCGACGGTTGATGACGTCCTTGCGTGACATCCAAAGCGCCGCAGACGACTGGCGCTCTGATCAAGCAACGACCTGCGAGCTTAGCTTCAAGTGCCTCTCTGATGTCATCATCAATGTCCTGCTTGATGAGCCCGCAAGAGCTCCTGATTCTTCTGCATGATACGCTGTGCGATCTGGTCTCGCCGCCTCCTGCCTTTTCCTGATCGGCTCATATTCATGCAGCTTCTGTTCCATCTCTTTCTGCGTGTCTTCCGCAAGCTTCTGGAATTCTGCGCCCGAGCTCGTACTTCGAGGATCTGGCTGTACTGATGGTCCTCATATCAACCGGACCGACGTGAAAGAACGCTGGCGCGCTGACAATGCTGGATCCGCTCTGCAGTGAGCGCAGGGCAACGACCGCAACCGACGAAGACAAGCGCAGATCAGAACGTTTGATAACTCTGACTTCCGCTTTTTCTTGAGCTGAACCCATCCTCCTTTGATGATACTCGATCAGGTCTGGGTAACAAACAGTGCTATTATAACAAAGCAACCTTTATTATTCGCTGCGGGTCAGAGCTTTCTGCCAGTCGCTTTATCGCCTCGGCTGGACGTATGCGCCGTCCATTCCTGCCGCTTTATGGTCGGATGGTAAGAAACGCTTACGACGCTGGAAACCCTCTTTAAAATCACCTGGAAGGCGAAAGCCATCCGCAATCCTTATCCGCGCATACTCGAGGCGACAGTCATGCACGCGAAAGCGCAGAAGGCTGCCTCCTGTCTCATCCGCGCGCGGTGCTCGTAGCGAAAGGTTACTCCAATTTGGCGCGAGCGCATTGCACCGAAAACTGCGTGTGCTTTTTATCGAGACTCGCGAGCGGAGAGAGATCAGAGCACGACGACCGACTCTATGACGCCTCGTAACCGACCCTCTGTCCATTTCAATCGACATCCTGCGGATGGACACTGACATGGAAGAAACTAGTTCGTCTGCGCAGACGCCACATCCATCCAAAGTGCGCGAAAGAGAAGATCTTCTTCACGCTTGCGGATAGTCTCACCTGCCCGCGGCGCACGAGTTTCTGGCTAGCCGCAGCGCCCGGTGCGATGCCGTGCAGAATCCTGAATCGCGACATGACTTTCCATGCACTCTGCGCACAAGGGATACCTGCGTCTCCCATAGAAGGGCACGAAAGTCGCTTTCTCCATCGAGCGCCTCCGGCAAAATTTGTCTGAAATCTGTGCCGTGGTGACGGGCGACGAAGGCGACTGGGTGGCCGACAAGTGCATCGACCATGCAGCTGCATTCGCTCGCGAAAATGGATAGGAGTGCGGAAAGTTCGGCACCGTATCGGAGCGCGATGGACACCCGTCGTCCGAACGACGGGAAGCCTTGGGTAGAGTGGGACAACGCGAACTTTCGGCTTCCTCCCTGCTGCAATATCAAAATCGGTACGAAACTCGAAGATTTTCACAAGTAGTCGTTGACCCATGTTTTACCGCGCTATTTGTCCAGTCGCTGCGACAGGAAGCCTGAGTTCACCAAAGACCTTTTCCAGCCCAGGCATCCGGCCTTGACAGCAGCCCCACAACGGTGCACCTCGACTCTGATGATGTGCATTGACGGAGTGCAGCACGATCTCGCCCCAAGGAAGAGCCCGACCGTGACAACGGTATTGACCCCACGTCACGGTGATGAGACCGTAGCCGATAACGAACCTTGCCAACACCTCTCCGATGAGTGGCCTTCACGCCGCTTCTCCTTCTGCATCTTTGCCGAGAAGCATGTCTACCACGATGCGGACACTTTCGCCATCGCGCTTCGACAACTGGAGCGAACCGCCGCTGTGATGGCATAGCCCACTGTCTCAATGCGCGCAGCCTCTCCTGCAAAGAGATGGATAGGCAGCAACAGAGTACGAGGCGTGCATACCATGTCTTATCGTGCATGGACGCCTCAAGGTTTTTCGTTAGACAACGCCCTTAGAAACGACCCGCCGACTGATATTAATATCGACCGCCAGCGCGCCAGTAAGTCAAGGCGCAGTGACTGAGCGGGTGTTCAGGAAACGCCGACGCCGACGCTGCCCTTGGAACGTATCCGGCCAGCAATCGTCATCCCACGCCCCAGTCGGTGAATCGCGCCCGTACCCGCTTGGCGATAGGAAAGCGATATTCTGCCGAGAGCAGTCCACGGCATGCGGAACGATCCCCGCGATAACCGTGGAGTGTTGTCTGACCGCCGAGACGGAATTTATTGAAGTAGCTCACATCGCCGGTCTCGCCTGCCAGCGTTATGAACGGCAACGACCTCCGCATGACAGACCAGTAAGAAGCGCTGATCTTCGATGCTGAATTCTGGAAATCAAAGTCGCCGCCAACCGCGATTTCTGAGCTGGTGCGATGATGCGCCGCCCTCCGTCGGATTATAGACATTGTCGCGCGTATCGGTGATCAGCGCTGGGCGCTGTTCGTACGGCCAAAGTTCTCCCCGCGCCGTTTGAGGAAGTGTTGCATAGCTGTCGACGTGTTTGACATATCAATTTTGCGCGAGCGTAGTGATATAGTTTGTCGAATATTCGCTGGCTGACGTCCGAAAGGGTTACCTCACCGGAATATATTTCACGCATATACGTCCTGTTGTTGCCGTTCGTCAGAGCGTCGTACCGTAGGTACGGTTATAGATGGGCGCAAACACCGTACCGGGCGATGATCGATCCGGCAAGTGGCGATATGAGTATGCAGCCGCGCGCATCTTTATTATCACCACCACCGCACAGGAAAATTGATAGCATCGCCCAGCCGGAAGTTTGTATCGCTGATGGAGCAATGCCGATGAAACCGCCCGAGACCGAATAACCAGCGCCGAAACCGAAATTTCCTGTACGCTCTCGTCAACATTGACTCCATGACGATACGCCGCTCGGCCCAACGCCCGGGTTCATCCTAGAGGTTGACATCGTTGAAAACCGAGGCTGTAGACGCGCTGAATGCCAGCCAAGCTCTTGAGCTGAACGGTGCTGGGCTTCTGGCGCATCCCAGAAATAACCTATCATGCGCGGCCTTTTATTGCCTTTGACCGCACATCCTCAAAAATTTCGTTGATCTTGAGTGAGATTACCTTCATTATCGATATTATATCAGAGACTTTCTGCAAGATATAACCGTCCTTTGTACCGATCCAAGCGGCCGCCCTCACATTCTTAAGGATGGCTAATCAGAATCGCAACCCGTGCGGAACCGTCATAAATCGTAGAGCGTACGTCTGACCTGAGACATTCCCGTGATCCTTGACGGATTCTGAAAACCGCCCCAAGATGGTAAGTCGAGGACAACCTTCAGGCACCTTCTCGAGGTTGCACGTAGATGTCGTAGAAATACCCCATCATAGATGTAGCCGTGTCTGCCTGAAGCGCACAATCAGCTGTCGCCCGGCCCTTCATGTGTCGCCATCTTCCTGCCAGCCAGGGTCTTTCCGATATTCCGCCAGACGATATCGACGATCGTAAGACCGCCTTCATTGCCTTTCCAAAGACTGAATGTCATTCCTGACGCGTCTTTGTCCACTGCGCCAAACGCCTGTTTCATGGTTATATCTTCGGTGCTTCCTGCCTGCGGCGCCCCTTGATGCGTCGTCTTCTTTTCGGCAGAAGCAGATACACCTGCTCCGTATTTTCAAAGGGATTTAGTTTCCCATCTACACGCGCATCGACTTTGCGGCATTTGCCTGGGCAGCCGCTTCCCCTTTCGGCAGTCCGATTCGCCGCGTCCTGTGCCGTAGGCGAAACGTATATGGATCCGCGCCAATGCCAAGGCATGCCAACTTTTTCACTTCGCTTCAAAAGTGAATCCTCCCATGACGTATCTTTGATCAACATAGTAACTTAGGCCGCATGCCTCCGGCACCTATTTCTAATACTGTACCCGCCTGCGCCATCAGCTCTGCACGCGCCGCATCAGGCAGATTTTGTGGCGCCCCGGACCTTTCTGTACCTACGGCGCAGCCGGTGCCTCCTCCACGCGAAACACCTGTCACCTCCGCTGAGGCTAAAAGAACCCCATAGCCATTGTTGCAGCAATGGGGCGCAGCTTTTCTTCAGTCCGCAGGGCTGGTACGGCCGGGTTCTGCACCGTATTTTGACTGCTGAACATGCTGAAATAGTTCTAACAGTCTCGCCCTTAGTAGCAAGCCTTCCTCCAAGGCAAAAAGGAAAAAGATAACGGCGGCGGTCAGTGCTGCGACGATGGCGGCGACGCAGACTCGTTCTAACCGGCGCGTCTTTCGGACGAACTGACAGCGCGCGAGCTCTGCCTTTGCGCATGACGCGCAAGTCACCTCTCATTTTCCGCCCGAGATACCTTAGCCCATCGAGCCATTCGCGCCGCTCTGATATGAAGGTGTGCCTTCTTCTGCGGCATCCAAGCTCCTAAGAAATGCCGCCATATGAGCTCCACTGCATCCCAAAGACGATATACTTTTTGCAAAAGGAAACTGCAAAAGTTCCTCTTTCCGATGCGTTTGAAGTAATCCGTTCCTGCGGATGTTTTTAAACCCAGCCATTTTCATGCATTATGGAATACATTTGATATATATCCACACTTCATTTTTAGGTGTCAATGCTCATTTTTACCAGCAAGCACGTACTTACCAAAATGCCAAAGCGAGAGTACGCCGCGAAATGCGGCGACATTCAGCCTTGCAGGCGATGAAAAGGAGAAACACCAGATCCATATCTTCTGCTAACTCCTCTTGCGTCGTCAACATAGATGGATGTCTCCCAAGAACCACGTCCCTACGGGCAGACGTGAAAGTGCTGCATGAACACGGCTTTCGGCTCCAGGACCACCTGACCTGCTCCCGTGCCAGAAGGCGCCATATCGACAAGGATCTAGTCTGGCATAACATCCCGCACACGTCCCTCCATGCACGGCGCGTACCGCCTTGCTCATTGCACGAGCTGTGTAGTCCAGCATGCGCCCGCGAATGCGGATGTGTGTACCCAAAGAGGCTGAATAGCCACCTCGTGCAGCTCATATCGCCTCGACAGCTCTGATAAGTTCCCACCGCACCCTCTTGATGATGTCCATGAGCAGGATGCGTGAAAATGCCATGGATGATCCCAGAAGACGAGCGGCTGGTAACTCCCATGAGTTTCTGCCCCGCTGCAAGGTCGCCGGTCTTCCTCTCTTCATGCCTCCAGAGATCCGCTTCTATCTGGTGCAACACCTTTACGCGGAGAGTCTGCCATATTCTGAAAGCTGGTATCCATGTCCTTCTCATCGGAACCTTCCGCCGCGATAACGCGCCCCGTCTTTTCAAAGAACAGTCAGGAATGATATCTGCCAGAGCCGATGATCCAATCGCCGCCCTCGATCCCGGCAGGTGATGCCGTAGCGGTCGTTGATATCATACTGCCAGCACGGCTGGTAAGGATTGCCGCCTCAACCCTATAATATTTCTACCATGAGATCCTCCGTGACGCATTTGCCCATCCCCATGGTAAAACATCCTGATCGCGCTGCACGGTCTCCCCTCCTCATAGCCCATGCTGAAAGCACAGAACCGACTGCAACTGCAAAAGGATCATGCAGAATATTGGCAATACGGTCTCTAATTCGAGGAAACCTCATGCATCCGTCAGAATAGGGCTGTATCGAGGTGCACGCCGCCACGCCCATCTGAACGCATCATGAGAAGACGAATAACCAGATCGACTCATCGAAGGCTCTGACGTCAGCGAATTCTGTCTTTCCTACTGGACCTTTCATATCGAGAAAGATACGTGTACGCGTGAGCTTTGTAGTGGCAGAAAATCATGCCCGGAAGAGAATCGACTTGTTGAAATACGACACCGCCTTCGCGGATGTTAAAGACGTTCTTGGTAACGAAGTACCGCCAGCGCTTCCACTGATGGTACCGGATGTTTTGAGCATCGTCGAACCTTCCAAATGTGTGCCTCGTAAGGTACATATCGTACAGTGCAGGGCTGATGGCGCGTCACGGTCGCCGAGCATTTAACGTGAGGTCAAGCGCTGCCTTTCCGGCAAATCGCCGTCGGAATCCGGGATACTCGGCATCGAGATAAGACAGTCGTGCTGAGCTGTCCCGCAGCTTCTCGGCATCTTCTGCCATACAGATCGCCGCCCTGCAATGGATGTGGAGATCGATTCTGGACCGTGAAGAAACTGCTCTCGACGCCAGAGATTGTCAAGGCGATAAAGTTGAAGCTCCATCCTGTCGAGAGCCCATTGTCGTCAAGACTGGCAACACCTGCTCAGTCTGATAGGTAACGCATTTCCCATTTTTACCAGAAAAGCTCATCCACCGTCACCGTGGCTTTCCGGTAAACCAATCTGCGCTCCGCTGTCGGTGATCGGGTTGTTGATGGGCTTTGAGCTTCACCGCACCGTCCGCACGGAAACATAGCCGTTGAGCCGGCCCGCCACCGTTCCCGTGACGGCAGTCACGCCCCTTCATCTTCGCCGAGCGACCACTCGGACTTCCTTCGGAGAGGCTGGGAAGAAGCGCTGATTGCCTTTGTGAACCAGGCCCACCTCGAAGGTTGATCCGATCCTCTTCGATGCAGCGACTTCATCTCTCACCCGCCGTCAGCGCGTATGGGAACGGATTCCCTTGCCGTCGCCTTCAGCGATTTGTCGCGATTGTCTTTTCCGCGCCGAAGATCGGTCTTTCATGGACACCCGCCGTCTTCATAGCGGAAAACCCTCTTCAGGCGGTATCGCGCCGCGCGCATGTGCACCACCATTGGTTACCGTGATAGTGTCGGATCCGCTGTGGACTGCCCGTCGCACCAGCAGACGTCACATAGGTATCCACAGCGCCGCTGGACTTCAGCGACCAACACCCGCTGCATGCGTAAACAGCCCCAGCGGGATATCATACGCCGTCTGATAGCGCATCGATAGGACCATCAAGCGTTGCCGCCGGCACCGCTCCCTCATCAGACTCGCCGCCATTTCCTGCTGGACGTCTGCCGGCTTGGCGCAAACGACGATCCTTCAGTATGATCCGGCCATACTTTGTGCATCATGCTAGCTTCATAGCCCGCGATGCTGCCGGCATCCAAGCCGCCGCTGCTCAGTGATTTCTGGATTATCTCAGCGTGCCGCCCAACGCCGCCTTCTGCCGCCACCGTGCCTGCTGCGAATTTTATTTCGCGTGGTTGAGCACGCGGCACTCGATGCGAGCATCGGTCTGGTTGAGGCTCACCGTACCGCCAATCGCTCTGCGCCACACGGTTAGAGGCCGAGCGAGACGAAGTCAACTCGGCCGCCGCCCATGCGGGGCTTTCTTCGCTGCGGCCTCTCGGCAGTATCTCCTGCCCTCGCGCTTGTGCCGTCTTCTTCTGAATTATCCAGCACCGGCTCACCAGCCGCCGCGCGTTCGAGCGCGGAGCTCCCTCCTGCAAGTCACCGCCTTCCCAATCCGCTCGCGAAACTGAGACTTTGCAGGATAGACCGTCATCGGCGCGATACGAGCAAGACCATCGACCTTATTGAGCGCGTAATATCGTTCAAGACGATTTCCGCGTTATGCGGAGGCCAGAGCAGGTCGGCGCATCAACGGTGCCGCCAATTTTGCCGGGCAATAGGTCTTTGCCCGTAATCGGATACGGCGGATATGACGACAAGCGCGCAAAGTCGATCTCGGAATCGTCGACGGAGCATGCGGAATCGCCTTCGTTATAGCGCCGTTGACATCGAAATCAAGGCGCGGTGAAAGTGGCATGAAATCCCGCAAGCGAATCGCCTTTTCTTCGTCGAGGAGTTAATCGCCGTCCATGGCGCCTCTGCAGAAGCATAAAGTTGGTTATAGCTGCCGCGGTACATATGAATGTAGCCGACGGCCTGTGTGGATCGTCCAGCGCGTAATATGGATCGGGTTGCCGACATTCCCCGTAATCGCGCCTGGGCGCTGATGATCGCCGCGAAGGTCTTCCGCACCGACATCGACCGGTACTGACGCGAGATCGACTCGTGACTTTCCCTGCGAGACCGACACTGCCATCGACATACCAACGCTGCACAGCATCTCTTCATCACGAGAAGTCATTGATCGTGCCGCCGTCGAGACCACCGCTTGCATGGAAAAGCGAAGGTCGTCAAACGGCTGCCAAACGCCTTACCGCGCGTAGTGACGAGACTGGAGGTCAACAACAGGCAGTGCACGTCTCACCTTCAGCGCAGTCCGCTGCGCCTGTCACCTTGGCTTTGCAGTAGCAAGGTCTCAACGAGAGAAAGGTCAACATGTCCGCCGCCGACAGAAAAGCGCGCGTCGGGTTGCCCGCGATATCTTCTTTTTGTGATACTGCCTCAACACCGATGTCGTTCCATGACGCGCGCGCTGCGGCATAATCGAGCGCAGATCACCCGCATCCACTGTGCAAAGAGGCATGAACTCGCCCACTCGGCAGCCCGCGCAAAGGCACCGCCAGATATGTTTTAGACTGTCAGCGCAAAGGTACGTGCGCCGATGTCCGTCTTTCACCTGTAGCGCTGTGCTGTCCGACGCGCGCGTCGGATTATCCAATGTGAGCGAAGGCGGCATCGTGCGGTATCGATTCGTCTCGCCTCCTGACATGACCGACTGATATTTGATGCTTCGCGCATCTCACTGCGCGTAAGTCTCTACCGCCAAAGACCGGCATAGACGTTTCTCGACACCTGACTCGCCGGTCAGAAGCGAACCTTTGCCTTCGCATTTCAGTGAACGGCACGCTTCGTTGCGCGCATAGCGCTTCGCGCGCACTTCGACCAGTGCGGGTCGGCCGCATCTCCCGCAAGAGTGCGCCGTAAACTTCACACTGCACCCTTTATACGGGAATGTCCTTTCAAGATAGCCAGCCAAAGGCATCGGAAGACGCCGCAAGGTCGAGAATCGGCTTGCCGTGTTCAGTGAATCACGCCGTCGTGCGCTGTCTGCGCCGCTTCGGCATCGCCCGTGGGCAGTGGCTCTTCCTGTGCAAAATGCGCCGTCGCAGCAGATGTTTGTCGGCGCATCCGTTCCGCAAGAACGGTGACCTTTCCATCTTCCAAAGCGGCATCGCTTTCAGCAAGCGTCGCACACTCGTAATACGACCCTTTCTGACCTGTATACGCTCAGCGTTCCGCGCATGTCATCACCATACTTCACTTGGAAGCACTCCTCGGGAAGATACGGCAGAAAGCGCGCCGATATCCGCCTCTCCTATATACATCGAACGTTTGACGTTCTTTGCAGGCGTCACCTTCGAAAATCGACAAAGCGTCTTCCACCACCGCACTGCCTCAAACGCCAAGGAGAAGCACTTTGAAACCGACAATCTCTTGAACCTGATCTGACATCGAGGCCTTTCCCATCGCACGAACATACACCCGCCGTCCGTTAGCCACCTGACCGTTCCGCAAAGCTTGGCCTCTAGACCTCCCATAACGATATCCGCTACCCCACGAACCGTCCTCACGCTGAAACGTCTCCTTAACACCCGCGATAAGAACGGTATCGATCAGATCAACCCTCTTTGAATGCCGTAAGATACCAAAATGACCCTGCCCATCCAAACATGACGAGACGCCTCTCTTCACTAGAGCGAAACGTCCTCACCCTCACAGTCCTTGATAACCACCATATCTTCCACTTTCACAGAATGCTGAGCGTCTTTCTCCATACATCCTCCGCCTGTTCAACCGACACAGCCCAGCATATCCGTCCAAGAAAAGGAAAGCACTTAAAAGAGGGTGAAAAGAACCACCACGATTGCCACAGTTTTTATGATTTCAGCATCCCTGCAGCAGCTTCAAAATATGTTTTGATCCGCACCCCAACTTTTTCTCTATATCGCAAAATACCCCATGCGGCACGTTTCACAGCTTATTTTCACACTAAACCTCAATTCCGCCTCAAGCATCTTGCATAAAAAGGTTCCCCTCGAATCACCATAAATGTCACGATCTTCGTAATCTGTTCCACGAAGCCTTTTCATGAATAATATACTGAGCCACCATTGCCACACCAAACAAATACAACATAACCCCGCCCTCTTCATTCAACGCCCACCAGTCTATCCAAAAACTATAAAACCGTTATATTTACAAGACTACACATACCAACCAAGACAATTCTGCAATGATTGATCCCGTATCTACTTGTTCAGCATCAGCTCACAGCACATCGGTCAGAAGCGGGCGCCGGATACCTTCCTGATCTGTCCCGGTCGTCGCCGCGCCTGTCCTCCTCATGCAACGCGCGTGTACCGATTTTTTCCAAGATAACTTCCAAATCTATTGACAGGCGTAATCTCCGGGCCGCGACATTTTCAAGCTCTATACATGGACCGGCGGACAGAGCCGGTACATGCCAAAGATCTGTTTGACTTTACCGCCGGAACCTGATTTTCCCTTCACTCGGCATACCGAAGCAGCGGCTCTTCCGCGCTGCGCCCGCTTGCCGTCGCCCTGCATCATGGCGTTTCTAAACCTTGTCGCCGTTTCTCATCCCACCGCTTCAAATCATCTATTACCGCATGGTCCGGCACTGCCCGACGCCAGCATCGCTTGCACTTATCGACAAACTGGGCGAAAGCATTGACTATTGAATCAAACGTCGGACTTTTCCCAAACAGTCGCCATCTTCCTTGACTAGCCTTCTTCTTTCGCGTGCGTCACCCCGCATTTAGCGGCGGCATGAAAGGTGATTCGACAGGGACGCATGGCGGCACGGCTTCCCCGTCGTCTGCGGCATTGGCTCGCCTGTTCATTACTCCCGCAGACTCTGATCGCCGACCCGGCGAACGATGTCCGCCTTGGCGTCAGTCAGACATGGAATACAGCATCGGCACCGATAACGGTCACGGATCCTCACATCGATACGCGTACGCTTGCGGCACGCCCCGGAACAGTCATCGTCATCGCATGAATCCGCCTCTAGAGACTATATGCGCGTATCCACGCCGACGCACGAATTCCTAAACCCCGCAGTAAACGACAGCGGCGGATCCGAACTCTTCTTGAAAACGCTTATTCCTCTTGGTCTGACACCGTCCCATGCTTCAGCGCGCGTACCGCGGAAGAAAGCCAGTACAATGACAAAAGAATTTTGAAGCAAACTTCCACCACGTCGCAAAGAAAGTGGCTGTGAGACATGCGTTTCAGCAATTGGCGCTACATGACAGTACGACAGCGTCACGTCGCTTGTCGCAAAAACCGCTGATCATGCGCTGGACTGGAAGACGATTCCTTACAATTTCAGACAACTCGACGAGACGCTGCTCATACCTCATGCAGCTCGATCCGACAAAGAACAACTTAATGTCCCCATCATGGGCAGCCACATCATTATAACAATAGCCAATTCCCATCCGTCATCATGTCTTCTAGACGCCTGAGGAACTGAGATATCGAACATCATGGACGAGTGGCATCTTGCGCCAACAGCATCCCGCTACATAACCCTCGATCAGCATCCTTCAAGAGGTCTTCAACTATGCGAAAAAAGTCTAAACCTCCAGGCGATGGTATTTCCTGACCACAGAAACTCAGATCTCCGCATAACCCTGACGTCTTTTACCTTCGACACGGTACGCATTCTCTGATTTACCTATCGCCCGCCTACCAGCAGGCATCAAAGCGCAAGAAGCCAGAGAGCATCATCTGCGCTACTCCACCAACGATCCGCTTTCGCTGATACAACGTCCGGTCTTCTTGCAGCCTGCCGGTACATTACGATGTCAGACTTTACCAGCCGGAACTATCGCTCAACCGGCGGTAATCGACGACCATGCTGGGCGGTCGCCGCTGACCGCCGACCTAACGGCGGCCCTGAGAATAACGGCCTAGTTACATATATCGCAACAAAAAAAGAGGCCACTTATCTTCCACGATACCTCTTTTGATATTCTACCCATGGAAGTTTACTACACCCATTTTGAAAATGTCCATGAAGCGTTTTTCTTCTCGCCTCTGCCTCCGCGTCGATTCACCGAGCTGATGTTGGTGATGATGGCGGCCGAGCGGATGCCTGAAAGATTCCATCCCATTTGATGCAATGGTAACTATCTTGTGAAAGTTTGAAATGCGGGCGATGAACGAACATCCAGGCGCAACGCGATAAACTCCCGCATGGCAGGGTTCCCAGCCTTATTGACCACAGCCTTGCCGCGGCCAACGTGCCATTGCACCCCGGTCGACATCAATGGAAGGCTCTGTCTTTCACCGCGCATAAGATACCGATATTCTGAAGGCGATAGCTGCCCCTGCGTTAACCGGCGCGACGGCTTGAAGCGGACGCCCCAACATGGGCAGAAACTCGCGCAGTCGCCGATGGCAAGACACGCTCTCTTCGACGCGAAGGCTTCATCCAAATGGCAGCCGCGCGTCGACCTCGCCGCCGCAATCTGCGATAAAGCCCATCGCCTTGACGCCCGCCGCCCATATGACCGTCTGCGTCGGTAGCTGACCGTGCATCTTCAGCTTCAAGTCATCACCGTCACCACAACCTGCCGCGATAGTTCAACCTCGACGCCTTTTCTTTAATACTTTAACTGGCCCGAAGATCCGATGATACTATCAGCAGGATGTTCCGGCGTCGCTTACGAGTTTGACGCTGACCCTCGCAAGTCAATCTTATGAAATCCTTGCGCTGAATATCTTACTCAGCTCCATGACTGCGCCCATTCCTCTATTCCGCTCGGACCGCCCCTGACAATGACGAAGGTCAGCATCCGCCGGCGCAATTTCATCATCCCTCATCCTTTTCCGCACGTCGAACATGGCGCATGGCGTTGCGGTATATGAAGCGTTTCCTGCAAGGTTTCGCGCCAGCAGGCATGTTCTTTAACATCGCCATGCCAAAGAAATTCGTCGTCGTCCCCGCGGCAGCACCAGATAGTCGCGTCGATATTCGCCGTGGTTCGTCAAGACGACCCTTCGCTCTTGATCCACCCTTTGACATATCGCCATGGAGAAATCGACTTTCATTGTTACGGAAGGATGCGCGAATTGGATAGGCATCCCATCGGTCGAGGGCATCGACGTCAAAACTTGACAGGGCAGCGCAAAGGAAACAGCATATGACGGTCGGATAAAGCGATACGGACATCTTCTTCGCAAGCAATTTGGGTCTCATCCCGCCAAACCCGCACCGACAATGACAATGTGTTTTCTCCATGATGCATCCTCCCTATACGAAAATTTTGTGATATATAGCACTACGCGTACACAAAAAGAAATTTATGTGAAAATTTAATTTATTAATAAACAAAAGCCCTATCTCTGCTTAGAATTTATGATAACACTTTTTCTCTTTCTTCAAGTGGAAAAAAAAAGATGAAGAAACCGCCGCTTGAAAGGAGGCACTTTATTAAGATAAATATTGCGGAACGAAACGACACAGCACTAGAAAAAGAGCAAAAACACCTTTCAGCGTAAGAAAGACGACACTTTTGTCTTATTGAGGAAACCTGTCGCGCGTGCATTTTCAACACGCGACGCGGGTTGGTCATCGTCCACAGAAAGAACTCGGATTTGCCTCGAAGCCTCTCGACGGAAACTCGCCTTCTGACGATCGAGCGGAGCTAGAACCTGCGCAAAGAGCCGGCACGGGAAACGATCCGTCGTATAGGCAGCCATGCGCTGTGCGCAATGGACCCAATCCACTACTGTTCGCGATGCGTAGACGACTCTCGCCGTAATTGGTCTCCTTGACCCGTGGGACTCATGACGGCCTTCAGGACGAGGCCCTCGACAGTCGACGATGAGACCCGCAGGCTTCACTGCTCTGCTGACGGGCGCCGGCCGCGCGCTCGCTCGCAGTGAACCGACTGCACTAGATCACTGCTGCCTGTCTGTCGTCGGCGCTGGAAGTCCACCTTGATGCGGCCCAGAAAAACAGTGCACCTGCACAGAGCCGATACCAGAGCTGTGCGCGCATGGTGACGACATAACCGCCGTCGCTTTCCGCACGTTCGTTGACAATGCGGCCCTGACCCGCAAGTGCTCACCTTGTCCGAATGACGTCACCGTCACCATCAGCCTCTTCCACCGTCGCTCGCCATCGACATTGACGCCCGAACAGCCTTCGCGATATTGCAGATCCAACCGCGCGCACGACGCGCCATTGCGCGCCTCCCGCCCAACTGCGTGCATTTGCCGGCGCCACGCCGTATCCCTCGACCGTGATAGGCAACCATCTTCCCACCTGCTCGCTTCCGCTCAAAAGCACTGTCGATGCAGCCAGCGGCGAGAGTGAGCAGACTACCAAGCTGACCAAAACTGGATTACGTCTTCATCAATTCTCCCATCCTGCAGGGCTTTCGAACTGTCCCACCGCCATTATCAAAATAAAGATTAAAATTTGCCGTTGTTAAAATTAAATATTCACTAAGATTTTATTCGGGATGACAAAAAGAAAGCCGTGCCAACCGCCTGTACGGCTTTTCTATCTTCTTTCTAAAGCAAACATCAGCGCGAGTCAGGCCGCAGCCCAGCATTCGCATTCTCCGAAACGGGCAGCGAGGCTGCACAACGGCGGATGATAACCGAGGTCGTCACGACACCTGCGAGAAGCACGATGGCTGCAAGCAGGATGACGCGATACGCACAAGCCATCCGAGTCCGAATCCTCATCAAACAGCCCATTAAGCCCCTCCTGCACGCCGAGAGCAGAACTGGAGACAAGACGGTGGCATTGCGGTATTATACGCCGTCGCAAAGGTATCCACCCGCTACCATACCATTGAAGCGAGCGCTTCGCGCGCCACCGCGATCCAAGACGAATCGTGATGATGATGTCCCCAATCGCCGGCACGATGATCAAGGAGGTAAATCGAGATTAAATACGCCCATGAGCTGCGGGGAAATACCCGACAGACTGCGATGTACCGATGGCGATGATGGGACGCACCGTCGTAAAGTACCGGTGGCTGCCTGATCAGCCTCGCAGCACGACAAGCAGCCGCAGCCAGCCGCCGATCGCCTGCCTCTCCGCCCAGACCTGCACGGCACTGCGCGTACTATAGAGTCCGATGCAAGATTGATCAGCGCTGATGGTAAGCCTTGTCATAAACGCCAGATCTGCATCACTCTTTTCATTTCTTTTGCTATATTTCAAGCTCGTCAGCGCATAGGATTTTCCTGGCGAATAGAGTGGGCGACGCTGCTGCGACGTTTTCACGCACCGTCCGCGGCAAAGATGAGCCGCCGCCAACGCTGGTCAAACGAGTCGCAGCGGCCAAATCGCAGTTAGCCAGGTTCAAATGTCCTTGCCATCCGAAAATGCCGCGATGAGAGAGCGAAATCGACATGGTAGGCTTGATGCTGGCGGGCATGCGCAACGCGAGCGAGCGTTCGAGGCTAGCATCGCTGGAGGAAATATTAGATGCCCGAAGAGTTTGATGGCTGACGGGACGGTCAGACGGATGCCCGACTGAGCTTACCGCGATAGGCATGGCTGAAGGGATGATAGTCTCGGCAAAGCAACAGGCGATGGACGGGTGCATCCGCGTCGAGCAGCGACCGCATATACACCAGCATTGTGTGAGGCGCCAGCGCGCGGTGAGGTAACCTCGGCAGCGGTTCCAGCCGATAGCTCTGAGCGATGGAAAAGCATCGGCCGCGTGCATCGCATCCCGCCGCAGGAATGGAAAAGCCTGGTGATGACGCCCGTAATTGCTTCAGCTGGTTCCCGCGCGCCACGAGGCAAAAGTGTTTGCGCAGAACTCCCCAGTGAGAGGCGTATGCAGGAAGCGAGATGCGAGACGAGTTGAGGTGAAATGCTCAGCGAGCGACGGAGAGGCGCGAGGACGAGGCGCGCGCGCTGTCAATGCCGTGAACTATAGGCAGGTGCGACGACGATGATAGCACCGAGGTCATCGACGATAGTAAAGCGCCGTCAGAAAACGACAAGCCCCAACGGCGCATTTCTGCTGCCAGCCGCACGATGCCGAGCGCAGGCAATACGTCCCGCTGCCATGGGATGCCCCAGCCGCCGAGCGTTGAAGACACCGATGTCACCGCCGCCAAAATGGCAGGAACGACCGATACCGCCATAGCCGCGCAGACAGGCAGAATCTGTGGCTGAGCGTCCGCAGTTCGCCGTAAAGCGAACTACGCTGATCTCAAGCCCTACGACGACAGAAGAAAATCGCCATAAGCCCATCAGTTCACCCAATGGAGGAGACCGGAGCGCAGCATGCTCGATGCGCGGCGACAAGCGACAAATGGCACGTGTTCATAATCTGCCGCAAGCGGCGAGTTCGCAGTGCCACAGCGACAATACCGCCAGCAGCAATAAAACACGCTGCCGGATAGCCTCCCATTTGATTCAAAGATACAGCCGTGATGCCAATGTCTGTCTCTATATCCTTCTCTTCATTTACCGCTATCTCTAGGTCTCAATTATCACATGATTTTACATCTTATGATAAATAAAACATATGCTGCGCCTCAAAGTACAGGCTCTTTCTGCTGTCATCAAATGTAGCGGTATCTGATAATTGCGCAGCCCCAGAATTCACCGTTTTTCCTGCAAATCTTTCTAAGATGTCTCGCGGCACCGCGGACGAGTATGCTGTCCGCCGCCAGCTTTCCACTGCTTCCTTTCCCTTTGCTTCATCTTCTCGAGCGGCTGGCGGAGTATTTCGGTTTATCGGCATAACTTTGCCAACTGCCGCTGCTTTTTGCCATAACGCTTTGGCACATCTCGTAGCTCGCCGCTTTCTTCCATCCGTGCTTCATAGCTTTCCGGGAGAAAGAGAGCGGCAGCTCTGCTTCATCGTTTGCCGCCAGGGTAATATCCTTTAGCACCACCCGCATACATGCGGCGAACAATGCCCAATGCCTACACCGCTGCCCTGCCATTTGTGAAGATACTGCGCCGCCCGAATACGCACTAATTACTCATGCGCGCTCGGCTTCGCAAGGTCAGGCTTCCGTCTTGTCATTTGCCGTCATGCGGCATTTCGGACAATTGCTGCAGCCCCAGAAGATGCCATTTTCTCCGCTTCCGCTGCCGAAGGATGCCCTGATGACACCGCGGGCAGACGTTTTCGCCCGAGACCTTCATCTTGATATCCACGCTTTCGCGCAGAGTTTCTTTGTAAAGCGCAATCTGTCCCAGTAGAAATCTCAAGCGTACCTTCGCCATCGCTCATCGAACGGAGCTTGTCCTCCCAAATCGCGGTCGAATCCGGATAGGTCATGGTCATCGAAGTACATCGACCAAAAGAGGCTGCGGACGTCGGATGAAGATACTTCTTCTTTCCTTCGGCATGCAAAAATTTCCGCTGGATGAGGTCATCGATAATCGCCGCACGGTCGCCCTCCGTGCCGATGCTGCAGACATCCTTTAGCTGTTTCTTTGCCTCGGGATTCTTGACGTATTGCTGAATCTCCTTCATGCCCGCGAGGAGCGCTCGCCGCTGTAAAGCGGACGGGCGGTTTGGTTGTGCTGATCTTCATCGCCCTTTTTCATACACCGCAGCATCGCCTTTCTTCATCGGAGGAAGCAGGGCGCTCGCATCGTCCGGGTTTCTTTCTGCGTCCTCTGCTTTCTTCGCTTGCTGACATGACGCGCCAGCCGGCATCGCGCCCGTGCGGCCGCTCGCAGTAAATTCTCGCCATGGGTACACGACGGTAAGTTTCGTCTGATCAAAAACATGCGGCGGATGAGAACTGTGCGATGTAGCTGCGCGCGATCAAGAAAGTATAGATTCCGCCCTGCGCCGTCACGGCATGAACCTTCGCGGGCACCGTTGTTGGAATGATCGCATGGTGCGCCGAAATCTTCTTGTCGTTCCATGCGCGCCCCTTCTTCTTTGCATCCGCTGCCGGCGCCCACTTTAGCAAGGCTCTCATCCCCCTGCCCCCTGCAAGGTTCAGCTAAAATCTCGGCACGTCGGAAAACTGATTTTTCGGCAGGTATTCACAATCTGAACGCGGATACGTCGTCAGCTTTTTTTCTCATAGAGTTTCTGCGCCGTATCAAGGACGAGCTGCGGCGCACAGCTCGAACATCTTTCCTGCGAGCACCTGAAGCGTCGAAAGCGAGAACGGAAGCGGTGCCGTCTCTTCTTTCTGCGCTTTCTGATACGCCGTAATCTCCGCCGCTTTCGGCTCTTTTTCAAAGCTTTTGCAGTCACTTTTCTGCCTCTGCCTTATCGACAAGGCGTCCTTCGCTGTCCAGTCCCGCTATCGTATCTCTGGTTTCCAAATTGCTCAAACGCCCCTGTTTTCGTGCTGGAATCTTTCCACGAATCGTATAGTAGTCTACCGGCTTAAACTTCTCAATTTCACGCTCACGGCGGACGGCAAGGCAAGCGTCGGCGTCTGACACGACCAATGGGAAGGACGAGATTGTCATGCCCTGCCCGCCTTGCCGCCAGCGTATAGGCACGCGAAAGGTTCATGCCGATGAGCCAGTCCGCCGCGCACGAGCAAGTGCCGACTGCTTTGAGTGCATAAAAATCGCTGTTATTCCGCAAGTTCGCATTCGCCTCTTGATGTTCCGTTCATCGAGTGCATTGAGCAAAAATGCGCTTGACAGGCTTTTTACCGAAAGGTAGTCGAGCACCTCATCGACCAAAAGCTGACCCTCGCGGTCTGGATCACCGCCATGGACGATTTCATCCGCCTCATTGATCAGCTTCTTCACGATGGCAAACTGCCTCGCCGCCTTCTCATCGACGATGAGCTTCCACGCACGCGGGACGATCGGAAGATCCTCCGCATGCCATTGCTTATACTTTGATCATATTCGTCAGGCTCTGCCTGTCTGAGAATATGCCCGAACAGCCACGTCACGACACCGCCCTTTTGTCACGAGGCAGCCGTCGGCACGACGCACTGGTCCCGGAAGACATTTCATCGAGCTCACGCCCCATGCTCTGGTTTCCTCCGCAATATACAGGCGCATGTGCCCGCCTACCTTTCTATGAAAAACGAAATACAAAACTTCACGGCGCTGCGTATCTTCCATCAGAAGATGGCGCGGTAAATCACGAAGAGGATGAAGGAGCCATAGCACCATGGCAGCGTCACGAGAAACAACACGATTTTAACGCGCCACGCAAGGCGTGATACCGTTTCTTCGCTCTCTTCGCGCACGCCTTTGCGGCAGAAGCTTCATAGCCGCTTGAAAGAGAAGGATGTCATCCACGCCTCCCCAAAAACGGTATCGTATCGGGGATGATGTCCAGAGGACTGATGAAGTAAAGGATATCCAGCAATAGCACCGCACGCATAAATCGGTGTCTCCCGGTTAAAAAGCGCCAGTACCATAACGACGATATCACGCTAAGCCACTGAAATAAAGAAAGAACTCTCCGCATAAAATCCTCCCCAAAAGTGCAAAAAACCAGATAAACATCTGTCTTCTATTCAAAAGCCATGATACCCCGAATCCTCGATTGCGTCAACACGAAAACTGCGCCGGCTCCTCTGCTCTTTAACAAGGCACATCTATCGGTTTTGCTTTCATCGGCCAGCAGCATAGAAACAAGCGGAAGCAAGGCTTTACTTCCGCTTGTTTTCTGTTCCGCTACGCGATGGAGAGCGAGGGTATACCTGGCGTCTTCTATGACGGCAGCAAACGCATCCTTTGCGATATCACAGCTCATCTTGACATCTGCCGTGCCTCCTTCAAGGTCGACGCTGACCCTCTGTGACGCCATCCATCTTTGCCAATGCGTCATGCACGTGCTTTTTGCAATGTGACACATCATGCCTTCAATCGTAAGTTTCTTTTCCATGGAACTCTCCTGCTTTCTTTCCTTATATGACCGGCTGCATCGCCAGCACCGGATGCGGGACAGATGTTCGGAGTTACGCGGAAGAGTTCAAACAGCAGCGCGTTCATGACGACGCAGAGCTCGACATGCCTCATCGCAGCGGCACCGATCATGGGCGAAAAGCTTGATGCCAAACGCCGGATAGAAGGCACCCGCCGCGAGCGGAATACAAAATGACATTGTAAAAGAACGCCCAGAAGAGATTCTCCTTAATGTTCTTGATGACGGATTTTGACAAGCGAATCGCGTTGACCGCATCCATCAGATCGCTCCGCATGAGGACAGCATCCGCGCCTCGATGGCGACGTCCGTCCCCGCGCCAATGGCGATACCGAGATCCGCGCGCACCAGTGCCGGCGCATCATTGACGCCGTCGCCGATCATCGCGACCTTGTGCCCTTCCCTTCTGAAGCGCGGCTATGTGCTTCTCCTTGTCCTCAGGAAGAACTCCCGCAATCGCGCGGCTGATGCGTTCCCTTTCGAACGGCCTCCGCTGTGCGCGCATTGTCCCCCGTCAGCATGACGACAGTGATGTTGAGTTTTTCAAAGGCGCGAATTGCCGCCGCACTCGTCGCCCTTCGGTCTGTCTGCCACAGCGATAATGCCGAGGATATGATCGCTTTCGGCAAAGAGAAGCGGTGTCTTCCCCTCATCGGCAAGCCTTCCCAGCTCAGCTTCTACATCTGCTGTCGGAATGTTATTTTCTTCCATCAGGCGCAAATTGCCGGCAAAGTACTTCTTTTCACCGAGCTCTGCCGTAACGCCGCGGCCGAAGATCGCGCGGAAATTATCGAAAGGCTTCGGCGTGACGTTTTTCTCCCTTGCCATAAACCATGATAGCTTCTGCCAGCGGATGCTCCGAACCCGCCTCCAGCCCCGCAGCAAACGCAAGCAGCTCATCTTCATCCATGCCAAACGCGCGAATTTCCGTCACGCGCGGACGGCCTTCGGTAATCGTGCCTGTCTTATCCATGACGACCGTATCGACATCATGCGCCATTTCAAGGGATTCACCCGACTTGATGAGAATGCCATTTTCTGCGCCCTTGCCTGTGCCAACCATGATGGCGACCGGCGTGGCAAGACCAAGCGCACAGGGGCAGGAGATGACGAGGATGGCGATGGCGATGGAGAAAGCAAACTCCAAGCTTGCCCCCGCAAGAAGCCAGATCACACCGACGATGACAGCAATCGAGATGACCACCGGAACAAAGACGCCCGCGATTTTTATCCGCCATGCGTGCAATCGGTGCCTTCGATGCGCTCGCTTCATTGACCAGGCGAATGATCTGACTGATGGTCGAATCCTTGCCGACGCGCGTCGCACGGAACGTGATGTTTCCATTCTGGACGATGGTCGCACTTGTAACATCTGCATCCCCTGCCCTTTTCGACGGAATGCTCTCGCCCGTGATCGCCGAAGCATCGATGCTCGCCGCACCCTCTGTAATCACACCGTCTGCAGGGACGCGCTCGCCGGGGCGAACGCGGATGAGATCGCCAACCGTAAGCTGTCTCGATGGGAACGGTGACTTCCTCGCCGCCGCGGATGACATATGCCGACGGCGGCGCGAGCTTCTTCAGTGATTCAAGCGCCTGACTCGTCTCGCCTTTGCGCGCGCCTCAAGGTACTTACCGACCGTGATGAGCGTGACAATCATGCCTGCGGACCTCAAAGTACAGGTTCGTACTGTACCCATGACGAGCGACATATCGCCATGTCCCAGCCCGTAGCCAATACGAAAGAGCGCAAACGCACCGAAGAGTGCCGATGCCATCGAGCCCATGCCGACAAGGCTGTCCATATTTGGCGCACCTTGAAAGAACGTCCTGAACCCATTGACATAATACTTGCGGTTCAGGTGACATGATGGGAAAGAATCAGCAAGAACTGTGAAAAAGGCAGGCCACCGCATTTTTCCGGTTCGTCTAAAATGCCTGCAATCCCTGCCGGCACAGGGCTCTGATAGCACGGAAAAACATCCCATGCATCGAGATGAACATCGTCGGCAGCAAAGGCAGATCGACCGAGATCAGGCGATGCCGCATTTCCTCCATCTGCTTTTTCGCATGTTTCCGCGCGGCTTTTCTGCCGCCGCTGCACCTGCATCATCACCGCCCCGCAGCGCCGCCCCATAGCCTGCCTTTTCCACCGCTGCTATAATCGCCATGGGATTCGTCTGCGCCTCATCGTATTTCAGCTGCATACTGTTCGTCAAGAGGTTGACCGAGACATTCTCCGACCCTACGACCTTGCCAACTGCCTTTTCAACGCGCGTGGAGCAAGCCGAACAGCTCATCCCCATCACATCGAACGATGCTTTCCATGAAATCACAACCTTTCGAGCACCTTTTTAGAAAAAGGTCACTTCATCACTCTTTTGGAGCAGTGCACAAAGCTCATCCACTGCCTCATCGTTTCCCTCACGGATATCACCGACGCACAGCTGTGGATATGTGCGCTCAAAAGCTCTTTCGTAAAGGCGTTGAGTGCAGATTGGATCGCACTGACCTGCGTCAAAATATCGACACAGTACCGGTCGTCCTCCACCATATTCTTGACACCGCGCACCTGTCCTTCGATGCGATTCAAGCGCGCGACCATGGACTTATACTCCTTACCTTCCTTATCGCGAACCTTATGCCGAACCGCGCAGCAGCAATCCTCTGCCATGGCTTTCTC
>BNJU01000426.1_pt1 | contig 38074 bp, 53 predicted proteins | sample 8539281 | NCBI WGS metagenome assembly BNJU01 (sample SAMD00202456, study PRJDB9452) | human saliva metagenome | isolation source: human saliva | place: Japan
GATATCGTTTACATATCGGCATCATTCGGCAAATGATATTGATGCATTTGATCGTCAGGTTCTATAGCATACCAGCAAAATCAGGCATCAGTGAGACACTACGGAAAATTTGGTGTTAATATTCGTAGAATTCAGCTTTTATATGAAAGTTTGCAAAGTCAGCCGAAGTCCACACAATTCGAGTATCCGCATAATGCGTTTTGACGCCCGTTGAGCACTACCGCAATAAAGTCCCATAATCGTCATTTCTCGCATACGTCACGCGCATTTCCGCCAGCGAGGCTATAACCGGTTTTACCTGCAGATTGCATTTCTGATAGAAATTACCGGAGGTTTTTCTGAGCATGGAGTGATGATTGCAAGCTGTCCGGTGGGACTCCGCTTGCAGGCGGTAAATTGTCGTATGTTCGCAGAATCTATTTCCGCAAACTTCAAGTCGGATTTCCTTGAAAAGCCGCACGGCTTTACGTTAAAGCACTACATGGCGCGCTGGCATAGTGTGCCTGCGCATCATTTATCCGCTTTGGATTTCCAGAAATGTGAGCTCTGTCATAGCCAAGACTCGCTCGCTTTTTCATTCATCATATTTGCAACAAATGCCTAATGCTCCTGCTGTATGTTCCGTCAGCGCATTTGCGGGCTCATTTGCCGATCAGTAAAAAGCATTGCATAGAGGCAGTGTCTTGACAGTAAGTGGTATCTCACATCTATACCGTCGCACTTGATGAGTCGAGTCGACATTAAATAATCAGTATGAGAACGTAACCATATCGTCAAGACTACACCTTTTCCACTGCGCAAAGGGGCAGTCAAATTTGGCTTATACTGCCGGGTAGTAATGTTCAAGGAATGTTTCATACCATAAAGTACAGCTCCCGGAGCTTCTGCATCCATAAGAATGGCAGCAACTTCAGATAAGTACATCGGTAATCTACCGTACAATCAACATATGCAAACGACTGCATAGGAGAGAGAGTATGGTTATAATTGTTAAAAATAATTGTTAGAGTAATGAAAGCTTTAATTTTTATGTTCATTACTATATTATGCATCTTATTGTTTAAAAGTTAGTAAAGTAAAAGAATTATGAATATTTTAAATGATAATATGACATAATTTAATACACTCAGGTATTGCTAGCATTCAAAAGACGATATTATAATGGGAATGTTGCCGCGATGTTTCAAATGAGCTATCGCCATTTTACGTGTAGGCATGTATACTGCTTTTGTGTAGGGAAAACATGACATGATGTAATGATAATCAAGCAGTCCCGGAGGTATTTTTCTTTCGGCTTATGAACTGCATAACCAGACAGCTCATCTGAAAATTGCGGTTTCTGAGTACTGGTAACCGCTCTGAGAAGTTACATCGGGTCCAGATAGGATGGAGACAAGATTAAGCCCTGCATCAATTGTAAGAGCTGTGAATCATGAACGGTTTTGGTGGTGCAGAGCATTTTCGGACGGAAAAGTACACACTATTACCAATGAGTTTGCAGTACCTCTGCATGAATATATCGAAAAGAAAAAGCCATTGAACTGTGCATCTATGTAGATGGAATCAATGTAAAGTGGTCATATGGCGTAAAGACCAAGCTCTTATTTCTACAGCCAACCTCCGATATTAAGAAGACTCCTGTTTACAAAACAATGTGCATTTATTGATGCTAGAACAAGTGTCTGTGGGAACTGATATCACTATGAAGTTCTTCAAAATATGGTATGCAGACTTTAAAGGATAAGGTGGAGTTTTTCTTTAACACACACGGCTGTAAAAATAGAAAAGCTGGGATGCGTGTGATATAAAATTATATACAAAGTTAGCGTGAAAGAATTCACTGGTGATAAATGTATAGTATCCGTAGGTAGCGGAAGTAAATGGATGGAGCAGATTTGTAAGGAAATGAATATCCCTACAAAAGTCAAATCGTGGATATCGGTGTAAGAGTTGAACTTTCCCCGCCGAGATTTTCAGACATCTTACAGATGAGCTATGAGAGTAAGATAGTTTACAGAACGGAGAAGTACCAGATTTGGTACAACTTTCGTCTGTATGAATCCCACAAAGTGCGTAGTAATGAGAATACAAACGGTATTGTCACAGTAAACGGACACAGCTATGAGTGATCCGGCGTCTCAAACAGAGAATACAACTTTGCATTGTTTGTACAAAGCTATTTTACAGAGCCTTCAAAGACAGTAACGGATATGGTGAGAGTATCGCCAGACTTTTCAAAACATGCTTGGTGGCGTAATGGTTCAAGATTTGGAGACCTTATCAGAGGTCAAATAGGCAGTGTAGATTCTAACGTCATTTATGACACCTACACTTATCGCAAAACACCGAGATTTGTTCTGTTATCTTCAGAGAATTTTTGGACGATATCATTGAGACGATTTCGCCTTGACAAGACTGCACCGAACTGCAAAAGGATGAAACTTTACTTTACGGGCTAGCAAAGTTAAGTTCTACAACATGGAAGTGGAACTTGACAAAAATCTTGAGACTTTCACAGCGATCTTTAGCGTAATCGGTGATGTAGTAAAAGTTATTTCATCACTTTCTCACGCTTCAGCAAGCGGTGTGTTTGTAGCAAGGCATATATTGGAAGATCAAATATAGCAAAAGATATATTTATCCTATAATATTATCGATAAAACAAAATAAAATCGCAACAATTAATACGAAAAACTATAAAAATATCATAGTGGCTATAGATGCCAAAATCTATGCTAGTATACAAAATATTTTTGAGTGATAAAATTATATAAAATGTTTCAGGAGGAAATTATGAATATCAAAAGTGAAACTGCGTGGACAAGGTTAGATAGATGAGAGGACAATTACAGAAACGGATACTTGTTGCGGAAGCGCTCATGGCGGGTAGTTGTAGACAATTTTGAACTTGATGTTCCGAGAGAAGTTATAGCACGTCATCAGGTATGGCTGTCGGCGCGTAAGAGCGGATGTATGTGCGCGTGCTTCTAAAACGGCGGTATAATGGCTTTAGGTATGATTTTTGAAGAACCGAGCAGAACGGTCCGACGATCCGAAGGGTAGTTAGGGCATGGAGCTCACGCATGAATTACATGGACTACTTCAGAGATGCAAACGCAAGCACCTCAAACTGTTGCAGAGTTCTTTACAAGAGAATTTGATATGGGTGCCGGAGAGCATATGAGCGAGTGTATCAGGATTTACAGGAATTGCCGCAAAAGAAGGGGTGGCAGTGAAATTACGTTGAGAAAAGTGGATCTAGTTGAATATAGATTTATAAGGGGTAGTTATGAGTTTTTAAAAAGGGTACCTTGCTCTTAAGCGGAGTGGCATTGGCCGCGCGTATGCTTGAAAATCTTCTTAGGCGGTCCTTATTTAAAGATACTGCGAGTTTTGGCATTTGTAGGACATTGCTTGTAATATGTAAGTATTTAACCATGCCGAATGCTTTTGTAAATGTGATGCAGAAAATCGGTGACTGCAAGTGTATCGAAACACATACCATGACTTTGATGCTGCTGGCGGTATAAAAGCTTTATACTACCGCATTTGCAATGATTTCTTGTATGTAGCTATTGTCTTACTATTTGTACTGATAGTTTATTTGACTTTTGAATTTTATTTTAAAGATTAAATACCTGATGATTTGATTGAGCTGGAGGTGTTATTTTATCGTATATGTGGAATAGTGGCTGCCTCCTGTTACTGCAATCAGTATTTAATAATATAGCACTTGGACAGCTTGTTTCCTGATAGATTTATTCTTTATCTGCTTTTCTTTTATGTATCTTTCTCAGATATATACGCTTGAAATAAGAAGATTGAAGCAAAGGCGCGGCATGTATTTATGCCGCACTCGCAAGTCTTTGTGTTACGGGATAGAAGTTCTTTTGAGCAAAAGAATATATCATTTTTGACCGGACTATCTTTTTCATTGTGTGATATATCTTCTTGATTATTTGTTGCGGCAGACCTTTTTGGCAAACTTCTTGCAGAGAATAGAGAATTTAAATTTATCCGAGTATTGCAGAATTACATCCTTTTGTTATCAGGCTAGTTACACGCAAAGCAGAGTAAGTTGTTCTTACAAAATGGATATTCAAAGTGGAATCGGACCACTATGCCTTGATTGTAAATATGAGCTTATAATCGCAATAGTAGGAGTGGTATTTGCAGCGCTTTTGTTTTGCAAGTCATGTATTTAAAAAGAATAGTATAATACATTATCAATTATAAGCGACTGAAATTCCGGTCGCTTTTTATATTCAAAGATGCAAAAAATATATTTTATATGCGTAATTTTTATGGAAAACTTACGGGGAGATAAATTTCACAAAAGTTTATTTTATGTATTAGGGCTTTGCTTATATTTTTGAAACAGGTGCATATGGAAAAAGAGATACAATCACAGAGATTTTTAGTTAATGTATTCAATGATGAGGCTATGCAGTATATTTGCCAGATAGGGCGGTATTTAAAAAGTTAAAAGACTATCGAAGACGGTCTGGAACTGGATAATGATATTGCGGACTGTAGCTCGCGGAATGAAGGAAATGGGCAATTGAACAGAGGGCTACTCACTATACCCACTGGTTTCAGCCTTTGACAGGTGTAACCGCCGAAAAACATGATTCTTTTTATTTCCGCACCGAAAAACGGCAAGGTTATACGGAATTTTCCGCAAAGGAGCTACAGGGAGAGTCGGATGCACTCAAGTTTTCTTCAGGCGGACTTAGAGCAACATTGAGGCCAGAGGATATACCTGCATGGGATTGCACATCTCCGCGATTTATGAGGATTTCTTGGGTGTTACATTATATTCTCACAGCATTTTCGGTTTTACAGGGTGGAAGCACTTGATAAAAAGACACCGCTACTTGTTCTATGCAAAAGCATAAACACTCAGGTTTTAGAATACTCAGACTTTCGGAAAATACCACAACAAAGAGTAATACCTTCAGTAGGTGCGGGCATGAGTATTTTCATTGTAGACAGGAAAGTATCTGCAAAGAAAGGATTTGATATATACAGGAAGGACTTTTGGGAGCAATGCCCTCCAAAAGGACAGGGAGCTTGAGGACCACTACTTGGTTCTATCAGAGAGAATAGCTCTAGGGCGAATGATATAAACCGCGAACTTTGATGCTCGAGCTCCCGCAGAGACACAGACAACGAGGTTGCGTCTGGCACAGCATGAGTTGGCACCTGTTTATGAGCGTAACGTGGCGGCGATCAGCAATCAGGTGACCGGAGCACCATGAAAAAGGTGGCGAGCGTGCATGGACTTCATGCGTTTTGAAATGAGAGCTCGCGGTGTGAACGGTCTGGAAAAGCAACAACTGGTCTTTGGACTCAGATGACGGAATAAATATGTTAAATCGAGATACACCGCGAGAATATACAGTTTCTTACTTGTACTTCTGCATGGCTTTATAGCGGTTGACAAGGCATGCCGATTTGTTTGAGAGTCTGCGGCCTGAGGTAATTTATCACCGTCTTGGTGCACATGAGGCACCGCCTGCTATTATTTCCGTGTTCGGCGATCAGCTCTAGGATGTTATATCGCTTGCTCCACAGGAGAAGCTACATATTCTATTCAGGGTGTTACATTAAAGATAGTGGTGTGGCAACACTCCCGACTTTGAAACTGATGCTAGCAGACAGAAACAGCAAACATCACCTGCCTTTACAACAATAAATTTGAATTCAGGAATGGTAGGTTCTTCCGACCCATCGCATCACCGAATATTGTTTAAATACAATAGTGGCTGAAAAGTTTTAAAGAGGCTGCAAATGAGCTGAAAAGTGCAAATGATTTTGATGAAGCTGTTCAGATATAATCAGAGTCTTTCACCGCCTCACAGAAGAATTATATTTAACGGTAATGGGTATTCTGAGGAATGGGTAAAAAGAAGTTTTAAAAGAGAAGAGGCTTTTCAAATCTTCCCAGCATGATAGATGCTATTCTGGCTCTTGTATCTGCAGGATTCTATAGTTTTTGAAGAATTTGAGGTATTCACCTAGAACAGAGCTTGAATCAAGAGCAGAAATAGAATACGAAGCATATTCGAAAAAGCAACAAATATCGAGGCAAGACTACGATAGATATCGCGGTAAGTCTATTATACCGGCGGTTATAAGATATACCACAAGACTTGTGGACTTATAATTGTTGAAATTCGTGATCAGGTATAGAGCTTATGCACAAAATGTTATTTTAATAGAAGGAAATGAGCATTTGAAAGAGTCAAAAGTTGAACTTGGAAAAATCTGAAAAATTATATGATAATGCTGCAGAAATCACAGATATAACTGCACATGCAAAATATATGCTATGAGGTGGTGGTTCCTCGCGATGCAGCGCTCAGGAAAGCCTATTGATACTTTGGAGATGATAGTAGATACGATCTTTGGCCGATGCCGTTATGGCGATCTTTTTGTTTGAGGTGTATTAAATGATAAAGGCTGTTATTTTCGATCTGGACGGTACATTGCTTAATCACATTGACTGCATCTGTCGTTTTGTATAAGTACAATGAAACATTCGGGTAAAAGAAATTGATATAGAGCATACAAGATATTTTTGTTTGAGAAGGTGCAAGGAAGTTCGTGACGCATCATTGATATATATCGGTGGATACGGATCGAAAACTGGTAAAATGAAGCTTTAAACGTGAAGCTACAAAGCATGTGATGATGATTTTTGCCGTAGACTGCTTAAAGGGATGCCAAGTCTGGCGACATTACTAAGCTCTTGAAGCTCTCAAAGCGGATGGGATACAGTCTGCGGTTTTACCGGAAACAAATCTCAACTCGGTGGTGTGAGAAAATATAAAGGGATTTCGGTGCCGGAGTATTTGATTTGATATACGGAGAGAGGGACGGTATCCCTGAAGAAGCCCTGGATCCTACTTTCTTTGAATATGATAATAGATGAGCTTGACTCGAAAATCAGAGATACTTATGTTGGAGATACTGCTGATATGCAGACAGTTTCAGAGCCATAAGCAAGTATAGAGTACCTGGGATTTAGAGATGAGGATGAGCTTAGAGAAAACAAGGCTGATTATATTATAAATAAACCAAGTGAAATACTTGAAATAATAAAAGAAAAGATAAAAAGCAATTCCGGTCATATGGCCGGAATATATATTTTAAAATATTTAAAAATTTCTAAGCGATGGATTGATATTCTTTTCATCACATAAAAATACAATCTCTTTTAGGTATTGTAAGACCCTCAGGCATTTCTATTTCTACCAGCACCTTCAAGTTCTTTTTGTATAAACCTTTATAACACATGTGCGATACTCTATTCCGGTTTTTGCAAACCTCATAAGAGTTCCATATTGTTGTTTCAATGGATTGATTGAGTTGAAGTTTGGAATCTTCTATACAATTGTCAATATATTTTCTTGTGGCATTGTTTTTATCCAATAACATTATATTTCCGCTCTGAAGGACTAGTTGTTATAAATATATGTTTCAGATCTGTTAAGATATCCGGGAGTCTAGCTACAAACACATCATGTATCTCCATTATATTTATATATGACATATTGTTGATTCTGGCAGTTTGGCAACAAGACCGATATCAATTTTATTGTCAGAAAGAAGAAAGTTTGTTTCATCGGAAGACTGAGTAAAAATATTTACCATGGTATGTGGATTTTCCTTCATGAATTTGTTCAGATACGGAAGCAAAATATATTTCCAAAGTTATTTGTTCCGACCGTTATTTTGCCTATATTGAATTGTTTCTATCTTATGTGAGATGATTTCACTGCTTTCATAGCTGAAATGATTCAAAAGGCATTTCTGATCCAATCCTGTCATGCTGACACCCTGATGCCTACAAAGAGTGCGATTTCGAGACCTTCTTCCAACCTGGACTGATTTATATGCAGGTGCTGGATCAGGCTTTTGACATGCTGCTGGCCTTGGCCACCTCAAAAATATTCTATATTGTGATAAATGCTGTTCCATATTCCTCCGCCTAGTTACATTATATACATTGTACTATAGTTAATCTGTAAAATCAATATAACTATATGTAATACTTGATATATTAAATTTATATCGCTATTATATCATTTGATATGTTACAATCAACAGTAATTAAAATGAAAAAGAGGGAAAAATATGAAATGACAATGACACAGAAGATTTTGCCGCTCTATGCGGACTGGACTTTGTAGCCGCCAGCTTTATAGAGGCTGACCTGATCTTGTGCTGGAAATGATATCACATCACCCGTCGCAATCAATGAGACAAAGAAACTTTGAAAATAAAAAAGTATTTAACGGCGAGAAGATAGCGCTGGTACATGCATCATTTTGATTCGAATAAGGATATTAAACTGCTCAGAACTGTAAGACTTGTAGAGATTTTTGCAGATGATAATGAGATAGTTAATTTTTTGACGTCGGAAGAATGGGAATTGAACATGCGCTTTTACCCGAGCGTGACTACCGTGGCAGAGCAGTGACTGTAACAGGTGCCGATTCTCACTATGTGCCTTGATGGTGCTCTGAGCATTCTCAACCGGTGTAGGTTCTGACAGATATGGCATGCTGCATGCGGTTACTAGGATAGCATGGTTTAAGGTTCCGAGTAACAAACGTTTAATTTAAAGCGTAAGCTCTCAAGTGATGTTTGCGGTAAGGATGTAATTCTTCATATTATCGGGAAAGATAGGCGTCAGACGGTGCACTCTATAAATCAATGGAGTTTGCGGTGAGGTGGTGCTATCCCTTATCTATGGATGACAGATTTACTAATCTGTAATATGTGCAATCGCCGCTAGGAAAAACGGTATCTTTCCCGGTAGATGATATAACTTTGGATTATACTGGTGAGCATTCAAAACAGAAGCCCCAAGATTTTTGAAGCTGATGAGGATGCGGTAGGTGATGAGGTTATCGATATTGGATTTGTCGGCATTAAGATCTCCAGTTGTCATTCCCGCATTTACCTGAAAAATACAAAAGGTAATCGGTGAATTCGGTGATATAAAGATTGACCAGGCGGTAATCGGTTCATGTACAAACGGACATATTTCAGACCCTAAAGTGCGGCTGCACAGATGAAGGGCAAGAAAGTTGCAAAGAATGAAGATGTATTGTACTCCCAACACAGGACGATTTATGATGCGCTATAAAAGAAGGACTGGTAGATATTTTCACAGATGCTGGTCAATAGTTTCAACTCCACATGCGGTCCTTGTCTTGAGGTTATATGGGAGTTTTGGCAGGTGAGAGATGTATATCCACTCACCAACAGAAACTTTATCGGAAGAATGGGACATGTTGAATCAGAGGTGTATCTTTGCTTCTCCCGCAGTGGTTGCAGCCAGTGCGATAGCAGGAAAAATAGTGGCACCTACAGTATAAAAGATTGGGAGGTTAATATGGAAGCAAGAGGACATGTATTTAAATACGGTGAAAATGTAGACACTCGACGTTATAATTCCCGCAAGATATCTTAATGCCACAACAGGTGAAGAGCTTGCAAAGCATCAGGATGGAAGATATTGATAAGGAATTTAGAATAAGGTTCAAAAGGGAGATATAATTGTAGCAAGAAAAGAATTTTCGGCTGCGGCTCATCAAGAGCATGCACCGCCTCGCTATCAAGGCAAGCGGAGTAAGTGTGTAATTGCAGATACATTTGCAAGAATTTTTTACAGAAATGCTATAAATATAGGTTTACCTATTATTGAAAGTCTCTGAGGCTGCTGCAGAGATAAAAAGAGGTGATGAGGTCAAGGTGGATTTTCACGGACTTATTACTGATATTACAACAGGAAAGACCTATAAAGGCTCAGGGCTTTTCCCTGAGTTTATGCAAAACATCATAAATGCGGGCGGACTTGTAAACTACGTAAATAATAAGAATAATACTAAAGGGGCTGATTTTCAGCCCCTTTAGTTTTATTTATCTCTTATTTCACTTTCAGCCATCTTCATAGCCCTTACCTTAGTGGAAGACCGAATAATGTAATAAATCCGTCAGCATCATGGTGGTCATATAAATCACCCGTGGTAAATGATGCAAGGACTCTGAATAGAGAGAGGATGGTGATGTACTGGCCTTATAATATTTCTATAAAGCTTAAGTTTAACTCACCTGTTAGCATACTGCTGTGTAGATTCTACAAAGCTTTGAATAGCTTCACGAAGAGGTGTAAACCATTTTCCTTCATAAACTATCTGCAAAATTTATTCGCCCATATCTTTTTCTTCACTCAAATGTCGCCCCTGTCAAGGCATCAAGTCCCTCAGGGCGCATCATGAGCTTCCATAAGTATAGTTCCGCCGGGAGTCTCATAAACACCCCTTGATTTCATACCCTACAACACGGTTTCTTCAACTATATCTATGATACTCGATACACGTTGACAACCTCCAAGCTCATTTTACTGGTGATAATCTCTGAGACTTTCATTTTCTCGCCGTTTAGTGCGACAGGAACACCCTGCTTCAAAGCTTAGAGAAATCTCGGTTTCTATCAGGAGCTTTTGAGGTGTTACACCAAGCATAAGCACATGCTCATAGTTCGGTCAGCTGAAGCGATCTTCAAGCTCAAGACCCTCATGGCTGATATGCCAAAGGTTACGGTCACGGCTGTAACTTGAATCGGCTGAGAAAGGAAGGTCAATACCATGTGCCTTACAATAAGCTATCTCATCCTCACGAGACCGCATTTTGCCATATATCGGTCATACGCCAAGGTGCAATGATCTTAAGATCCGGGCTGCAAGAGCCTTGATGCCGAGCTCAAATCGTATCCGATCGCTTTTTCCCTGCAGCACCGTGACAGATTGCAGATGCACCTTTTTCTTTGCAACATCTACAAGCGCTCTTTATGCATTCTCTGGCCTTGCCATTGATGTACCGAGAAGATATTTGTTTTCATATACTGCACCTGCCTGCACACATGGAACTATATAATCATCACAGAATTCATCAATCATATCGATAATATAGAGTTTTTCCGCACCCTGATAATTTGGCACGTTCTTCAAGACCGTCAAGCTCATTTCTGACCGCAGTCTATGCAGCAGCAAATTACATCATAATTAAAATGTTCCTTTAACCATGGTATAATAGCGGTGGTATCAAGACCGCCTGAATATGCCAACACAACTTTTCTCTTTGCCATAAAGCCTCCTATGTATAAAAATACTGTTAAAAATATAGAAAATAGCTTTATAAACATGTGTAGCTATAAAAATACATTTATAAATATACATTAAAAAGAATATTATGCAAGAGAATTTTTCTTTATACAACAAATTTTTCTGTACCACTTGAGTAAGATTTACTGGACTTAAACTCGGTTAAAATGGGTAAGTGAAGAAAATCCGGTCTCATGAGATATCTCGGTGAGAGATTTTTGTCTCCATTATTTTTCTTTCTATGCGTAATATCCTTGTTTTATTTATATTGAACTACTGTTTGAAGTTCCTTTTTAAATTTCCTCTTACTAGATAAGTACTTTTGAATAAAAGAGTTTTTGAGTACTTCTCAAGACTCAAATCAATTATATAATTGTTATGTATATAGTGTATCACTTGATTTATTCTGTTGTTATCTCTTCGGGCCTCGGTCGATTTGAGAATTGTTATAAGTAATAATTTATCAACGTTTATATTCATCGAAAGTATATTATTTTTTCTTCTTCTTCATCCAATAACATTTCGCTAGTCGATGGAAAATTTGGAGACTTTTAATAATGATAAACCCAGTCGTTTAACAGTTTTTGATATATTTCTCCGGATTCTATTTCTTCTATGTAAAAGTAGCGCCAATACGCTTAAAAGCCACATCTTCGACCGAAAGAGTGAGACATATGGAGGTAATATTATAAAACCTGGTTTCATAACAAGTTCATTTTGAATCATTCATATCTTTCGCCGCTTTCCAGACAATATAGTTCAAAAATTATGAAAATGAGGTTCGGACATATTGTCATGTTAATTGTCTATTCTTCGGCTATGGATATTCACCCTGTACATTTGACACTGGTGATTGTTCAACATATATAAAAGCCCCTTACGTTATTTAATATAGCGATATTTATTACAAAAATATAAATATCAAGAAAAATAAAAAACTGCTTGACAAAAATAGCTAGATTATTATAAACCCATAAAAACAAGTAGGAAAACAGGAATACAGAAAACGGAGGTTTGTATGTTCAGAGTTTATAAGAGCAGTAGTGAGTTAATCGGTACACACCATTGGTAGAGGTTTCAAATATTGAAAAGGAGCTACTTTAAAGCAAGAGTTTTGGTAAAGCTTTGAGTATTTTCAACCGGCAGGTTCTGTAAAGGACAGAATTGCACTTGCAATGATAGAGGCGGCAGAAAAGGAAGGTAAATTAAAGCCGGGTTCTCACCATTATAGAGGCAACATCAGGTAATACAGGAATCGGACTGGCATCGGTAGGTACAGCAAAGGGTTATAAGGTTATTCTACAATGCCTGAGACAATGAGCTTGAGAGAAGAAATATCCTTAAGGCTTATGGAGCTACTATAGAGCTTACAGAAGGCTCAAAGGGAATGAAGGGTTCTACTGCCAAGGCAGAAGAGCTTGCGGCAAGCTATTGAAGGAAGCTTTATACCTGCACAGTTTGAGAATCAAGGCAAACCTCGCAGTTCACAAGGCTACAACAGGTCCTGAGATTTGGAATGATACTGAAGGGAGGTTGATATTCTTGTTTCAGTATCGGAACAGGCGGCACTATATCAGGTGTAGGTGAGTTCTGAAAGGAGAAGAAGCCAAATGTTAAGGTAATTGCAGTGGAGCCCACAGGTTCTCCTATACTTTCTGAAGGAAAGAGCGGTCCTCATAAGATTCAGGGTATCGGAGCGGATTTATTCCTAATACACTCAATACAAAGATATATGATGAGATTATCACGTGTAGAAAAATGAGGAAGCATTTGAGTATGGCAGACTTATTGCATCAAAAAGAGGGTATCCTTGTAGGTATATCTTCAGGTGCGGCACTCTTTGCAGCTATACAAAGAGGCTAAGCAGCCTGAGAACGAAGGAAAGACTATAGTTGCTCTTTTACCCTGACAGTGGTGACAGATACTTCTCAACACCTTTATTTACAGAATAAAATATTTCATACCCTTATTATCAGCAAACGGTAATAGGGTATTTTTGTATATTAAGGCTTAAGCGGGATTGTGATAGAGATATATCAATGATATAATAATAGCTTAGTGAATAAAACCGATACAGATGGGGAAAACTTATGTCAGAAGAAATTAAAAATACAAATACTGAGACAGTTTCAAAGAATTTTTATTGAGATAGAGATAGATAAGGACCTTGAGTCCGGCAGATTTGACCATGTGCAGACCAGATTCGCCTGAGTCCAACGGTTACTGCGATATAGGTCATGCAAAATCAATTATTTTAAATAATGATATTGCAAAAGAGTATGGCGGAAAATTCAACTTAAGATTTGACGATACAAATCCTACAAAGGAAAAAGAGGAGTTTGTACATTCAATACTTGAAGATGTTAAAGTGGCTTGGATGGAGAATTTGAGGACAGATTATTCTTTTGCTTCAAACTATTTTTGAGGAGATGTATGAGAAGGCTGTTCTCTTATAAAGAAGGGCAAGGCATTTGTTTGCGATTTAAGTGCCGATGAGATCAGAGAGTATAGAGGAGATTTCAAACCTGGGAAAGGAAAGTCCATACAGAAACAGATCCGTTGAGGAAAAATTTAAAGTTCTTTTGAGGATATGAAGAACGGACTTTGCGAGGAAGGAAGTCGTGTGCTTTGTGCAAAAGATTGATATGGCATCACTGAATATCAATATGAGAGATCCTGTAATCTACAGAGTTGCAAGAATGACTCATCACAATACAGGAGATAAAATGGTGTATTTATCCTATGTATGATTTTGCACATCCGATAGAGGATGCTATAGAAAATATTACACACAGCCTTTTGTACATTGGAGTTTGAGGATCACATGACCGCTTTATGACTGGGTTGTAGCAGGAGTGTGAGTATAAGAATCCTCCAAGGCAGATAGAATTTTGCAAAGCTTTTATCTTACAAAATGTGGTAACAGGTAAGAGATATATTAAAACTTGTTGAGGACGGAATAGTTGGACGGATGGGATGATCCTAGACTTGTTTCAATTGCCGCACTCAGAAGAAGAGGCTATACCCTGATGCGATAAGAAATTTTGTAAAGCTTGCAGGAGTTTCAAAGGCGGATTCATCTATAGAGTCAGCAATGCTTGAGTATTGTATAAGAGAGGATCTGAAGCTTAAGAAGGCAAGAATAATGGCAATACTGATCCCTATAAAAGCTTATAATAGATAATTATCCTGAAGGTCAGTCTGAATTGCGTACAATGCCTAACAATCTTGAAAAATCCGGAGCTTTATAGAAAGAGAAATAGAATTGGCAGAGAGCTATATTGAGAGAGAGGACTTTATGGAAGTACCTCCAAAGAAATATTTCAGACTCTTCCCGGGAAATGAAGTAAGACTTATGGGTGCATATTTTGTAACCTGTACATCAGTGGAAAAAGATGAAAATGGTGAAATTAGTGCAGTTCATGCCACATACGATCCAGTGACAAAGTCAGGTTCTGGATTTAGTGAGAGAAAAGGTAAAAGGAACTATCCACTGGGTAAAATGCAAAGACTGCGCTTAAGGCTGAGATAAGACTTATGAGAATATAGTTGATGAGAAAAGGGCAAGCTTTGATGAGAACGGAAAATCTGAATTTGAATCCCTAATTCATTGACTGTATTAAAGGATTGCTATGTGGAGCCATGCCTTAAGGATGCAAAGGCTTATGACAGTTTCCAGTTTGTAAGAAACGGATTCTTCTGTGTGGATGCCAAGGATTCAAAGCCTGATGCATTGGTATTTAACAGAATAGTTTCACTTAAGAGCTCATTCAAGCTTCCGAAGAATGACTGATGGAACTTTATAGATTTAAATAGTGATTGCCCTATATACGAGCAAATCTATGAATTTATAAAGAATGAAATAAAAAACGGGCAACTTCGCCGAAACCAAACTTCCTTCAACAAGAAGTCTGAGCATAGGGTTTAAAAATTTCCAGAACTACAGTGGTCAATGCCTACGAGCAGTTGTTAGTTGAAGGGTATTTAAAAATCCAGAGGCGGCAGCGGCATATCGTAAACCGTCTGGATGTTTTTAAACATTGAAAGAAAAGAAATATAAAAGGGAAGCCAAGAGAGAAGATTTTAAGATTGAAGATGATATTAAGATTGATTTTTCACCGACAAAGATTGACTCAAAAAGCTTTCCCTATGCATCATGGAGAAGTATCGCAAGGAAGGTGTTTTCATGAAAAGGAAGATGTTTTTCACCTCAGGGGATAAGAGTAGTGAGTTCGGACTGCGAACCCAGATAGCGGATTATCTTTCATACTGCAAGAAGGGTTGTATGCACCCTTCAAATATCGTGGTAGGAGCCGAAGTGAATATTTGATATTGCTTCTGGATTATTGCTCGGTACAAGAAATATTGCACTTGAAAATCCGGGATATATTAAAGCCAAAGAAATCTTCAAATCAATGTCTTGAAATGTACTCAGTGGATATGGATGATGAGGGTATAAATATAGATATACTCGAGTCGACAGATGCTGATATATGCTATCTGATGCCTGCAAACCAATATCCTACAGGTGTTATAATGCCAATAAACAGAAGAAGAGAACTTATTTTCATGGTGCTATGAAAAGAGTGACAGATATATAATAGAAGACGATTATGATTCGAGTTTCGATTTGTGGGTAAACCTATTCTGCAATGCAAGGGCTTTGATCCTTCAAGGATTATATATATGGGAACATTTTCAAAGGCACAGCACCGGCGATAAGAGTGGCTTATATGGTTCTGCCTGAAAAGCTGATGGAAGAGTATGAGAGTAAACTTAAATTTCTGTCCTCGCACGGTTCCAAAGTCCCGATCAAAAATATTCTTGAAACATTTATAAAGGGAGGATATTTTGAAAGACATCTGAACAGAATGAGAACCAACTACAGGTTGAAAAAGAGATGCTCTTATTGAAAGTATAAGAAATAATTTGCCACAGGCAAAAGTTTTTGAAAACAACTCGGGCTTCATATTTTTACTTATGCGATCATCTTTAGCGAGGAAGAGATACTAAACTTTGGAAAACTTGCAGGAATCAGACTTTATCCCATATCTGTTTTTTTATACAGGTAGAAATATAAGAAAATCTACCGTTTTTGGTGGGCTTGGCGATTAAGTATAGATGAGATAGGTATAGAAGATTTTCGGCAAAAAGATTTATACTGAATAAAAAAATATTGTAAAGGAGTAAGATTACGACAATAAATAAGAATATGACAATCGGTGAGCTTTTGCTACAAATGATTTAATAGCACCTATACTTATGAGAGCGGGAATGCATTGCCTCGGATGTCCTTTTCCATCACAGATGGAGACTTAGAAGAGGCTTGCATGGTACACGGAATTGATTGTGATGTATTGTATCACAGATAAATGAAATTTTATCTCGTTTACAATAAAAGAGCTGTAGCTAAATAAAAATTTAAAGTTGCAGCTTTTTATGTCAACTATATAAGTTTTGCAAAGAATGAAGCAAATATACCGTAATAATACCGCAACCGCTGATGGATATGAACTCATAGCACCTTCGGTTTCGCCCATTTCAAGGGCTTTTGAAGTACCTATGGCATGTGCGGACGAACCGAGACCCTATACCCTTTGCAATAGGATTTGTTATATTGAAAAACTTTTATAAACAATATCGGCCGATACATTACCGAAAAACACCTGTTACAATGATGACGGCAGTGGTAATAGTGATACACTCCAAGTTCTCTCCGATACCCGATACCTATTGCTGTAGTTATTGACTCTGGGAAGCATGGAACATAATTTCTCATGACTCAGACCGAAGAGCAGAGACATTACAAATATTGATATCAAAGAGGTTAAAAACGCCCGCAATAAGTCCCGACATAATGGCCTTTAAAGTTTGACTTTTAACAAAGTAAGCTTTTGAGTATAGCGGTATGGCCAGAGCCACAGTCGCAGTGAGTCAATAAAAAGCTGATATATTTTTGAACCTTTATAAAAATCTTCAAACTTGATATTAAACATAACAAGTACAAAGATTACTATAATGATGGAAATAAGCAGCGGATTAAAGGCGGCTATTTTTGTCTTTTTGCCTTAAGAATACTCCGGCCTGATATGACAGTAAACATAGGAGAACTCTGAAAAATATAGAATTACTTAAAAATTACTCATCTATTTGCCTTCCTTTTGCTCTTTATTGTCAAGTTTTATAACGAATTCGGTTACCTTACCTGATACAACCATTACCAAAACAGTGGAAACTATAGTCATAATAAGAAGTAGTATAGGTACAGGCTTTAAAGTCGGCCAGATATCAATAAGACTCGCTGAGGTAGTGGATGAAACATAAGAGGTATTATATCTATTAAAAACATAGAGCGCCTTCAACCTGTTCAAGCTTAACTACTTTTAAAATAGTAATGCAAGTACATAATGACAAGTCCATATATGTTGAGGTATGGGAAGCGGTAAACGGATTTTAACACTTCCCCACTTACAAACAATATGATTAGAAATTGTCTGATAAAAACGCATAAACTCCCTACAATTCTATTAGATTGAAATCTGCATAGTAGCTGTCATTAACTGAGCTCTTCATATGACAACCGAATACAATGATTTGTTCCGGCACATTGTTGGCAATCCAAAGTAAAGCGGCTCTAAGACGTATCGAATCGTAGTTTACAAAACTGTCGTCAACATATAAAGGTAATTTTTAGCGCGTCCCCTGCATAAGTCTGCTGGCTGCTATTCTAAGTGCCAGATACACCTGATCCATAGTACCTGAGCTGGCTCTGTTCTATAGGAACAAGTCTGTTCGGAGTATTAAGGAATACATTAAAATTTCGTCAATGGATATAGAATCATACACACCGCCCGTTATACCTTCAATAAGTTCTCGAAGCATCCTTATTCAGATACAATCCGAAAGAATTTCTTGATAGTCTGTGAAAGATTTTTCAGGTCTCGGTGGCAAAGATCTATAGCATCTATTTCAAAGCGGATTTTATCATTTTCCGCAATGATATTTTTAATGAAGTATTTGCTTCCTTTCCAATTGTGCAAGCTTTTTCCATCAGTTTTTCGAGTTCCCACTCGTTTTGCTTTTTGGCATCAATACCGCTGGCATATGCGGCCTTTTTATGCACGCAGTTTTCATATTCTGCGCTCAGCCTCACACTTTGCGATATCGCTTCCATTTCGTCATACACCTCGCTTTGAACTGAGTGTCTTGTTGGCACGGTGATATTTTCTTCCGTTATAGAATCAAATGAGCCTACTTCTGCCATTATCGCAATAAGATTTACTTTTAAGCTCGGTCAAAATGCCCGTTGTCCTTATTATGAATCGTATGATATAACTTGCAAAAATCAAAGATGCAAGACATATAATTATAAAAAAGGACCATTGCAAACCGATAACTTATACCCGTAGAGGTTGTAAGAAAATTGTTTTTTCCGGTTTTAAAGATATAACCTGCATAGGATTACACTGACTATCGATAAAACAAGGAAATATTGTTGAGTAAACCTTATTAATTGATTTCTTCATTTTCATAAGCGGAAAGATAATCGTTATATCCTTTTATTAAGATCGTTTTGCAATTTCTATAATAGTCTTTTTATCATTAAAAACCCGAGATCTGAAAGGTGCTGACGCTTGATGCAATACTTTCAATCAGAGACTCTTTTGAGAATTTAAATCAATAATTTTTCCGTGATGGCATCGCCTCTTTCAAAGTTTTTCAAATGAGTTGAAAAATTCGGAGAGGAGATTTTCTTTTTCAAGAGCTCTTATTTCGGTCAAATTCTGATTAGTAGGTCTTGCCGCATCGGATCCAAAGAGGCGGTAAACGCTTTCTCTTTCAAGAAACTGATGCTTTTATTGATATTTAAAGACATATTACCGGTGGTATCTCATATTCGCAATATAGTTTTTAAGCTCCACCACCATTTTGGCGTCCGTTGCTGATTTGAGCTGTGATATACTCACTGTATTTGAATATGCGGTTTGTGAAAGTCCGCAAAGTGCTTCCTTTAAAAATTCTCCCGGATTTTCAACATTCTTTCCGTCGGTTTCATTTACTACGGCAAAAGGGGTTGTTGCGGTCTTTGTAAAATCTCGCCTATGCGATAGTTTTTTTGTCCTGATAAGAAAACGCAGTGCTTCGCCATATATATCGCCACTGCCCTCAAGGTTTGAACTTGGTCCAGGTATCGCTTTTACTTGCTCTGCTTTTTGCTCTTTCAAGACCGTAAACATTGCTTTTCGATAAACATAAATATTGTGGATTTTCCGGCTTCATTGTAGCCGTAAACAATATTCATATTATCGGCAAATTGCAAATCTTTATTTTTGAATTTGCCAAAGCCGTCAATATGCAAGCTTAGCAGTTTCATGTTTTCCCCCTTTCATCAGTAGTTCTAAGTAATGCATTAATACCGTAATAAAGGGCTTTTTTATCGAGTTTGCTCATATTAGGGCTCTGTCAAGTTCCCTGATAAAAATCCCTATCATATCGGAAGGATGCTCCGCAAATAGTTTTGCAAAATCATATTTCGGTTCGGAATCATCTATAATCTCAGCAATTCTAAGTGTTGATGAGAGCGAATCCAAATCAAATTCGATATCCGGATCTCTTAGACCCTTTATTTTAAATCTGTATATATTTTGTTTGCCCTTAATATTAATGGTTTGTTGAAGAGGTATGTAACTCCGCATTTGTAGTTTCGGGAGTTACATTTATTGTAGGGTGAGATATATGAAGTATTTGAAATTTTTATAAATTCAAAATCCTTCATGACACGTGTAGTCATTATCATCTCACCATAAAAATTCTGTGGTCTCCGGTTTCAGTCATATCCAGAGGTTCAGGAGACCCACAGTAAGCCATATGTCTGTCAAAAAGTACTCAGGCTTATGCATATGTCCGAGAGCTATATAAGATGAAGAAATCTTGTTTAATTCATTTTTATCAAAAGCAAATGCGTTGCATCACCGCCATGTAAAAGAAGAATTTTACTCTGTCATTTTCACGAATGGAAAGTCCGAAACAATATTTTCCTTAACCTCCCTGTCATGATATGAAAAAGCCGTAGATTTCGTGTTTATATCCTGAAATATACACTGTTGATAGTCGGGTGGACAACAAACCACATTTTTTTGCCCATGGAAAGCTAAGTATATTATTGTTTTCTAAACAGTCACGATTACCGGCAATCACAACCACTTTGGTATCCGGTATTGTGGAAAAAGGAAAGTTGACTTCTTTTAAATCACGACTGAAGGGCTGGGAGTGAAGAGATCGCCTCGCAATAGAAGCAAATCGACTTCTTTTTCTTTGCAACATCAATAATCTTTTGAAGCGAAGATTTTACCGCATCGGCTTCTTTCCTTACTCCCATGGTCTATTTGAATCAGGCTTCATACCATAATGAATATCACCTGTATGTATAAATTTCATAGCTAAAGCTTTACTCCTCTATTATTATAATTCGCACTTCCTCACCGTTCTTGGGAATGGAAGCACGTCTCTTTATATTTGACATTCCTGTAAGATACATAACGCATCTTCAAATCTGAGACCGAAACCGCATGTCTGGTAGAACCGTATTTTCTGAGATCAAGGTAGAAGTCATAGTCCTTTGTATCCATACCAAGCTCTTTCTATTCTGCTAAAAGCTTGTTATAGTCATCCTCCTTTTGGCTTCCGCCTCATTATTTCACCCTATTCTCGCACAAGACAGTCCATAGCGGCAACAGTCTTTTGTCTTCACTTTTCCTTCATATAGAATGCTTTGATTGCCTTGGATAATCTGTAACAAATATAGGCTTTTTAAATACCGCTCTGTAAGGTAACGCTCATGCTCTGTCTGAAGGTCACATCCCCATGAAACCTTGTACTCAAAGTTTTCATTATTCTTTTCAAGTATTTCATGGCCTCGGTATATGTGATTCTTCCAAAGTCCGACCTGACAACATTCTTAAGTCTGTCCAAAAGTCCCTTTGTCTACAAACTGATTGAAGAATTCAAGCTCAGGTGCGGCATTTTCAAGTACATAATTTATTATGTATTTGAGCATACTGGCAGCAGATCCATATTGTCGTTTAAACATCACCGAATGCAAACTCGGGCTCAATCATCCAAAAACTCTGCAGCATGTCTGGTAGTGTTGAAATTCTCGGCTCTGAAAGTAGGTCCGAATGTGTAAATATTTCGAAAGCTATGGCAAAGGTTTCACCGTTTAACTGTCCTGAAACTGTAAGGTTTGTCTCTGCCGAAGAGTCCTTGAATAATCCACACTGCCGTCGTCTTTGAGCGGTGGATTTTGCGGATCGATTGTTGTAACTCTAAACATCTCGCCCTGCACCCTCGGCATCACTTCCTGTAATGATTGGAGTATGTACATACACAAAGTCTCTTTCCTGAAAAATTTATGTATAGTATAGGCAATAAGAGATCTCACCTGAAATACCGCCTGAATGTATTTGTTCTTGGACGTAAGTGAGAGATTGTTCTCAAATACCCAGTATGTCTTTTCTTTTGCAGAGGATAATCTGAACTTGATTCACACTCGATATCAATATGTGCAGCCTGGATTTCAAAAGGTTGCTTTGCACCCGGTGTTGCTACAAGTGTGCCCTTTATAATAAGTGCGGCACCCGACATTAACCTTTGTCAATTTATTAAAATCAGAAGGCTGTCATTGTATACAACCCTGAATCTGCTCAAAATAACTTCCGTCACTTATAACAAGAAAGCTGAAAGACTTTGAATCTCTGTTGCTTCACCCATCCTCCTATTGTGATTTCAGTATCAATATACTTTGACAGTGTTTTTGTATATCTCTTACTGTTGTCAGCTTTCATTAGATTTCCTCCTCAATACCGTTTAGGCATAAATTTAGTAACATCTAATTATAGCATACATTCAATTGTTTGGACAACTTAAGAACTGATAATATTTTGCGTTTTATGCAATATTTGAAACCCTTAGTGAAAATAACTAAAAACATATAAAATACTTTGTGCAATTTTTAATGTAACATGGTAAATGCTGTTAATTGTATCATAATTATTGGAAGCGGATATTAAATTTCATCAAAACATAGAAAAAATACGTTAAAATAAAAATCTTTATTCACAATCGAGTATATTTGTGCTATAATTCAAGTGTAAACATAAGGAAATAGCATTAGCAACGAGGTGTGTACATGATTAAAAAGGAAATGATAGCTATGCTGTTGGCAGGAGGACAAGGCAGTCGCCTTGGGGTGCTGACACATAATGTGGCAAAACCAGCAGTTTCATTTGGCGGTAAGTACAGAATTATAGATTTTCCGTTGAGCAACTGCATCAATTCAGGTGTTGATACGGTTGGAGTCTTGACTCAGTACCAGCCTCTTAGGCTGAATACCCATATCGGAATCGGAATTCCGTGGGATTTGGATAGGAATATGGGAGGAGTCACTGTATTACCGCCGTATGAAAATGCTGCAGGTAGTGACTGGTATTCAGGTACTGCCAATGCAATTTACCAAAATCTTGAGTATATGGAGAGTTACAATCCTGATTATGTTTTGATACTTTCAGGCGATCACATATACAAGATGGACTATGAGGTAATGCTCGATTACCACAAGGCAAAACAATGCCGATATAACTATTGCGGCTATGCCTGTTTCGATGGAAGAGGCATCAAGATTTGGAATACTTATAACCGACGAAAACAGCAGGGTAACGGAGTTTTGAAGAAAAAACTCAAAGTTCCAAGGTCAAACCTTTGCATCTATGGGAATTTATATTTTTCCATGGAAGGCACTTAGAGATTCTTTTGATCGAATTATCAAATGAACCGGGATGTGATTTTGGTAAACATATTATTCCACATGTGTTTAACAAAGGCGGTAGAATTTTTTTCAGTTATGAATTTAACGGATATTGGAAAGACGTAGGTACTTTGGAAACATATTGGGAAGCAAACATGGAGCTTGTTGATATAATACCTGAATTCAACCTGTATGAAGAATACTGAAGATTTATACCAAGGGCGATATTATTACTCCACAATATATTTTCGGCGGCTTCCACCATAAAACAAGAGTATTATCGGTGAAGGTGTGGAAGTTTACGGAGAGTGAACAATCGGTAATAGGTGCGGAGTTGTTATTGAAGAGGGTGCGGTGGTTACCGACCCATAATTATGAAGGGCAGTAAGATAGGCGCAAACTCGAAGGTTACCAAAGCTATTATCGCTGAAAAATTCCGAAGTCGGAAAAATTGCGAGATTGGAGCTTTTGAATTCTGTGAGAGCAGATACGATAAGAAAGTTTACAATTGCGATCTTGCAGTAATCGGGGAGAGAACAACTATCCCCTGACGGTGTTGTTATTGGTAAGAATACAGCTATTTTGGGAAAGACAAACCATAGATGACTATGTGGATGGTAAACTTTAAGCGGTGACTTCATTGTAAAGGTAGGTGGTAAGATATGAGAGCAATAGGAATAGTGTTGGCGGGCGGAAACTCAAAAGGATGAAAGAACTTTCCAACAAGAGGGCTATTGCAGCAATGCCTCATCGCCGGAAGTTACAGAAGTATAGATTTTGCACTCAGCAATATGTCAAATTACATGTACAAAAAGTAGCTGTATTTACACAGTACAACTCAAGATCGTTGAATGAACATTTGAGTTCATCAAAATGGTGGGATTTTTTGGAAGAAAACAAGGTGGTTTATTTGAGCTCACACCGACTATTACCGCTGAGAGTTCAGATTGGTATAGAGGTACCAGCTGATGCATTGTATCAAAATTTGGTGTTTTTAAAGAGATCTCATGAGCTGCATGTTATTATTAGTAGGTGATGGTATTTATAAACTTGACTATAATAAAGTATTGAGCATCATATTGAAAAGAAAGCAGATATTACTGTAGTATGCAAGAAAGCAAATGATACAGAAGATTTGACTAGATTCGGTATGGTTTCAATAAATGATGATGGTAGAATAGTCAATTTTGAAGAAAACCGATAGTTACTGATTCTGTAAATATATCCTGCGGGATATATATTATCAGAAGGAGACAACTTATTGAACTGATTGAAAGAAGTATTGTGGAGGACAGATATGACTTCGTAAAAGATATTTTGATCAGATACAAAAATTTGAAGAGAATATATGCATATAAGATTAATTTTATTGAGCAATATAGCTTCGGTAGAATCTTATTATAAGACAAATATGGATTTCTTTGAAAAAGAGGTGAGAGATCATTTCTTTGTAGAATATCCAGGGTGTATTCTGTTGTTGACGATTTGCCGCCGGCAAAGTATAATCCGGGGCTAAAAAGTCAAATTCACTTATTGCAAGTGGCTGTATCATAAACGGTACAGTTGAAAACTCAGTTCTTTTAATAAATCGTACATAGGTAACGGTTGTATAATTAGGAATTCTGTTATTTTGAATGATGTATACATTGGCGATAACACAGTCATTGAAAACTGTATTGTGGAAAGCCGTGATACAATACGTGCAAATTGACTTATATTGGGACAGCAGAGCAGGTCAGAATAGTAATAGAAAACGAAAGATATACTTTTAAGGAGATTAAGGGGATTCAAATAATGCAGATTACTGATGTCAGAGTTAGAAGAATTGATAAAGAAGGTAAGATGAAGGCCGTTGTATCGATTACTTTAGATAATGAATTTGTTATTCACGATATTAAGGTTATCGAAGGTGAAAAGGGATTGTTTATAGCTATGCCAAGCAGAATGGCAGCTGACGGTGAGTACAGAGATATTGCTCATCCTATAAACTCTCAAACCAGAGAGCTTTATTTCGGACACGGTCATAGGTAAGTATGAAGCAATGTTGCTTGAAGACGCAGCAGATGTGAATGTATAATTTGATGAGTGTGAAATTTATATTATGAAAGGTTTTTAAGGGCCAGTGAAAAACAGCCCTTATTTAAGTTTTATAGAAAATATCGCTAAGCTTTGATAGATTATACTTTTCTTGATATAATCAATTAAAACTTTTATAATAAAAAGCGATGACATTTTGCCGCATATTATATATGTGCGGAATACCATTTTTTAAAATAATGGAGATGCTAATGAAAACATACAAAGGCAATCTTAAGGAAAAACTTGTTGTATCTCACTTATAGTCTTGGTGTTTTTGCTTGAATATTGTTTGTTGCACTGGGGAAAGGCTGTGGTGCAATAATTTTTACTGGCGCTTTTTGGGAATAATATATATGTCGTATGGAATATTATGATTTCAAGAAATTTGTCAAATTATATGGTAGAGTATGCCATGGCAAGCGAAAATACGCAGAATATTTTTTCTCAGGATTTGATATACTCATATGCCTTGATGGATAAAAAGGAATTATAGCTTGGAGAAACAGGGCCTTTCAATTCGCTTGTACAAAAAGACAGGCAGTCCAAAAAGGATATTCATGCGATGTTTGAAAAATATCACTGAAAAATGATATTGAGGAAATTACTGACAAAAACGGATTTTCATGGCGAATATCAGGGTAGAAAATATCGTATAAGGATAACCAGATTATATATTGAGGAGTCTTTTGTATATACGATTTGGCCTTTTTGATGAAACCGACCTGGTGGAATTACAAAATAAGAAAGGATGATTCCATGCCTGTGGTAGGACCTTATCTATATGGATAATTATGATGAGGCCATGGAAAAGTGTTGAAGAGGTAAGAAAGTCGCTTCTTGAAGCGTTGATTGACAGAAAGATAAACTCAATATATAAACAGTTTTAACGGTATTGTAAAGAAGCTTTGAGAAAGATAAATCTTTTCGTTATAAAGAGAGAGAAATTTGAACTCGGCGATAGAGGTAAGATTTGATATTTTGGAGGATGTAAAGACTGTAAATATCGGTAATGAAATGAGCATCACCCTAAGTATCGGTATCGGCTATGGAAGTGAGAATCTTTCAAGAAACTATGAACTGGCCAGAATGGCTATGGATATGGCACTTGGAAGAGGAGGAGACCAGGCTGTTGTAAAGACCGAAAAGAGATAAAAATACTGGAGTGAAAAGCACAGACTGTTGAAAAGCAGACCAGAGTGAAGGCTAGAGTAGGCTCATGCATTCAGAGAATTGCTTTGAGAATAAAGATAAAGTAATTATAATGGGGCATAAAATACTTGATATGGATGCCTTTCGGTGCTGCGATAGGAATCTGGAGGATTGCTACAGTCTTATCAAAAAGCTCATATCCCTGATGGGGGATGTAAATCTTCGGCAAGGCCTATGATAGAGAAGTTTAAGACTGCTAGAGTATCCGGATGATTTGTTTATTTCGAGGAAAAAGGCTGTAAACAGTATTACAAACGAGTCTTTAGTGGTTGTTGTGGATGTAAACAGACTCGAGTATTACAGAGGGACCTTCTTTTAAAAGAAGGCTAAAAATATTGTAGTATTTGACCACCACAGGCAGAGCTCGGAGATAATTACAAATGCAACATTATCTTATGTGGAGACTTTTGCATCATCGGCCCGTGAAATGGCATCTGAGATTGTACAGTATATATCTGACGATATTAAGTTGAAACACTGGAAGCTGGACGCTATGTATGCGGGAATAGTACTAGATACGCAAAACTTTAATGTGCAAACAGGTGTAAGAACATTTGAGGCTGCGGTATTTCTGAAAGGATGCGGTGCTGATGTCACCAGAGTCAGAAAAGATGTTTAGAGAAGACGCTATTGATTACCTTGCAAAGGCTGAGGCGATTCACAATGCCGAGATCTTTATGAGTGCTATGCCATAAGTGAATGTGATTCCGAGAATACGGCATCACCTACTTTGTATGTGCACAGGCTGCAAAATGACCTTTTAAATATAAAAGGGTATAAAGGCAAGTTTTGTTTTTGACATTATATAATAATATAATATATATCAGCAAGATCCATGGATGAAGTAAAATGTTCAGACAATTATGGAAAAACTTGGTGGAGGTGACACAGATCTGCTGCCGGAGCACAGATAAAAAGAGGGCACAATAGAAGATGCAAAACGCGAAAGAAGTGCTGAAAGAAATGACTGAAAAAGGAGAAATATAATGAAAGTTGTTTTATTGGAAGATGTAAAAATCATTGGGGAAAAAAGGTGATATTGTTGAAGTAAGTGAAGGTTATGCAAGAAACTTTTATTATACCTAAAAAGAAGGGCGTAGAGGCGAATCAGGAAAATTTAAATACTTTTAAAACTTCAAAAAGGCAAATGAAGAAAAGATTGCAAATGAAAAGCTTTGAGGCTGCAAAGGAGTTGGTTGCAAAGCTTTAATGAAGCAAGCGTATCATTGACAATAAAGGGTGGAAAAGACGGAAGAACTTTCGGTTCCGTATCATCAAAGGGAAATAGAAGAAGCTATAAAGAGTCAGCTTGGACTTGAAATAGATAAGAAAAACTTGTAATTGCGGAGCCTATAAAGACTTTCGAAACCATGAAGTAAAGGTAAAGTTACATAAGGATGTTACAGCCGCACTGAAGGTAAAAGTTGGAGAAGAGTAATGGAAGAAGTCTGTTAAGAGAGTGATGCCAAACAGTATAGATGCTGAAAAAGCGGTTTTTGGGATCTATGCTGCTTGGACAAAGAGGCTGTTGCAAGTGCTATAGAAGTTCTGATAAAATGATTTCTACAGCAAGGCATACGGCACTGTATTTGAATGTATGGTTGAACTTTAATGAAGGCAAACCTATAGATTTGGTGCTTATTCAAAATAAACTTGTTGAAAAACAGGTACCTCCGGATATAACAAGTCTTGATTTTTCAGAGGGATAATGGACTCGGTTCCTGACATCTGCAAATATAAAAATTACGCTAAAAATAGTTAAGGATAAGTCCAATGTCAGAAGGCTTATTAAAATATCCGAGGAAATAGTAAATGATTGCTATGTGGGCAAAAAGGGAGTTGATGAACTTTTTGCAAAGACGGAAAATGAGATATTTAAACTGCTTCAGACCAAGGAAACAAAGGATATTGTACCTATAAATGATGTGGTATTAAATGTTTTGATAAAATAGAAGCCGCATCAAAAACAGTGATACTGTTACAGGTATTCCTACAGGATTTGTGGATTTGGATTTTAAGACCAGCGGACTTCAGCCTCCGATCTTGTTTTGCGGCTGCGAGACCTTCCATGGGTAAGACTGCATTTGTCCTCAACATAGTTCAAAATATTACTATGAAGAAGAAAAATTTCATGTATGGTCTTTGGAGATGAGTGCCGAGCAGCTTGTCAACAGACTTTTGAGTATGGAGAGTAATGTGGATTCACAAAAACTCTGTACAGGAAATCTTAATGACAATGACTGGAACAGTTTGATAGAGGGTGCTGTAAGTGTCGGATCCTCCACATTGGCAATTGATGATACTGGGTATTTCTATAAATGAATTAAGGTCCAAAGTGCAGGAAGATGAAGCTTGAAAAAGGGCTTGATATTATAATAATAGACTATTTACAGCTGATGACCGGAAGTGAAAGGCAAATATAAGCAGACAGCAGGAAATCTCCGATATTTCAAGAAGCTTTAAAAGCTTTGGCAAGAGAGATGAGAGCGCCTGTTATCGCACTTTCGCAGCTTTCAAGAGCTCAGGAAACAAGACCCGATCACAGACCTATGCTTTCGGATTTGAGAGAGTCCGGAGCGATAGAGCAGGATGCTGATGTTGTAAATGTTTTTGTACAGAGATGATTATTATAATAAGGATACGGAACATCCGAATGAAGCCGAGGTTATTATTGCAAAACAAAGAAACGGTGCAATGGGAACAATAAATCTGGTTTGGAAAACCTGATATAACAAAAGTTTGTAAACATGGCGAGATAGGCAACTGTCTCTGCTTTTTATATAAGTAAATATCTTTTAGGTATTAAAAAGACCCTGCATGAGCAGGTCGTATGATAAGTATTATCGCTTTGAGCAAGCAATTGCTTACAATAGTATCTGTAGGGCAAACTGAAGCACATGTACCGCAATCGATGCAAGCATCAGCGTCGATGTTGAACTGAGTATTCCTCGTGAAATTGCACTTACAGGACACTCACCTTCGCAAGTTCCGCAACCAACGCACTTATCTGTAATTGTATATGCCATTGAAATTTCTCCCTAAAAATTTATATGTTTCTCTACTGATGATATTCTAATCTATTTAATGTAAAATAACAAGAGTAAATTTGCATGTATTGAATAAAATACAAGTTAGTACGACCTTACTTAATATACAATTTATACAATGATTTGCATTAATCAGAATATTCTATAATCCGCTATCTTGCTTTTAAAGAGGTTTTAGTATATAATACGTAATCAAGTTTAAGAAAAAGGGAAGTTACGATGACCTTATTGGAAAATTGGAGAAATACAGCTTTACGGCGATGCAAACAGATGACAGGCAAAAAGAAGAGATTTGGAAAAACTACTTTATAGTTGAAAAAGGGTATCTATGAGAAGATCTTTAAAGAACCCTAAAGATGTTATCAAACGTACTGTAGCGGAATTGGCAACAAAAATTTGATACGGATATACAAACAATTACAGGCTTTTTGACGGTATAAATGATTCACTTAATCAGTCTAATCCTATTGAAGAAATGAAGGAAGATACAGAGATCGTCTTGATATCGACCTTGGAGAAGCTCTTATTACAACATGGTGGAGGCTAAAGGGACTGGTTTTTATAACTTACTGGAGTGGGACAGCCTTTAGATGAAGAAAAAGAAAAGAACTCTACAAGACTCAGAAAAGAGCGGTACCGTAGTAGAAGAAAAGAAAAGTCGGCAGAAACGATCCGTGTCCATGTGGAAGTGGGAAAGAAGTATAAATCTGCTGCGGTAAGAACTAAATAGGGATATTATTTTAGGTGGCGGTTTGACGTCACCCTAAAATTTTAAGGAAAAATAATGGAGCAATATACAAATTTTGCAAAAAGATATGATTTGTTCATGGACAATGTTCCCTATGACAAGTGGGTGGAGCAGATAAAGGATATATTATATAAAGAGAACATAAAAGACGGTTGATATGTGATCTGGGTTGCGTACTGGAGCAATTACCGAAAGGTTTGCAAATCTGGGATATGATATGATAGGTATAGACAACTCAGTATGATATGCTTGATGTGGCAATGGAGAAAAAATATGCTTGGGCAATGATATATTATATCTTTGTCAGGATATGAGAGAATTTGAGCTGTACGGAACTGTAAGGAGCAATAATATCTCGTTGTGACAGTTTGAATTATATAAGGAAATTATCTGAGCTTTAAAGAAGTATTTGCCTGGGTGAACAATTATTTGGATCCTAACGGGCTTTTTATTTTGATATGAATACTGAATATAAAAATATCAAAACATACTTGGAGACAATACTTTTGCAGAGGTAAGAGAACAGGCAAGTTTTTATATGGGAAAATACATATGACATTGATAAAAGAATCAATGAATATGATTTGAATCTTTTATAAGCTTGAAGGTGATAATTACAAAAAGGTTTGAAGAAAGGCATGTACAAAAAGCTTATACCTTTGATGAAATATTATCTGCGATAGATTCAAGTAATATGGTGCTTGAAAAATATTTGGATGCTGATACTTATGGGGATGTAAGTGAAAAAACTGAGAGAATACTTTTTGTAGCCAGAGAGAAGGGAAAGTAAATGAAAGATTATATGGTGAAAGCCACTGCGGCAAACGGATATATAAGAGCTTTTTGCTGCAAAATACAAAAAGATTTGGTTGAGGAAGCAAAAACGATCATAATATCACCTGTGGCGACTGGGCATTGGGAAGAATGCTTACTGCGGCGGCAATGATGGGAAGTAGGATGAAGGGAGAAAAGATCTCCTTACATTACAAAAATAGAGGGCGACGGCCTCTCGGAGGAGTGATTGCAATAGCAAAACAATAAAGGTGAAGTAAAGGGTTATCCTTTTAATCCTACGGTTATTATTCCTCCTAATGCAAAGGGCAAACTTGATGTTGCAGAGGCAATCGGTGTCGGACTTATGAGTGTTATAATGGATACCGGAATGAAGGAGCCTTATGTAGGTCAGGTGGCACTTTTATCCGGAGAAATAGCTGAAGACTTTGACATATTACTATGCGGACAAGTGAGCAGACACCTTCATGTCGGACTTGAGTATTGTTAACAAAGATAATACAATAAATGCGGCAGGCGAGTTTATTATACAGCTTATGCCACATTGTCCTGATGAAATAATAGATAAGCTTGAAATAAAAATAAATAATCTTAAGACCTGTCACCACAATGCTGAGTGAGGGCATGTCTCCAAATGATATACTTAAGGAAAATCTTGGGGATATGGATCTTGAATTAACGAGAGTCTTGATCTTTGCTTTAATGCACTGTGATAAGGAGAGATAGAAAAGGCTCTTATAAGGTCGGGGAAAAAGAATTGCAGGAAAATGATAGATGAGCGGTAAGTCTCATAGAAGTGAAATGTCATTTTGCAATAAGGCGCGATTTTACGATGAACGAGCTTTGAGGAAATGCTGAAAAAGCTACAACAAAGTAGTTTACGGCATCTTGATGAGAAGACGGATATAAAAAGAGCTCTATACAGAGCTCTTTAAACATATCCGATTATCTGACTACTGTATTTACAGCCTGTGACCCTTAGCACCTTCTGTCAAATCATACTCAACTGAGATTCTCATCAAGAGTCTTAAATCCTTCCATGTTTAAATCGAAAAGTGTACGAATACGTCACTTCCGCCTTCATCTGAGATGAAACTGCAACCTTTGGTTATTAAACCACTCTAACTGTACCTCTGTTCATAAATAATGCCTCCAAATAAAAAGTGTAACCACAGAAAAAGTTAAATAGCTTGAAAGATTACAGGCTCAAAACTGTTTTGGGGGATAAATTGAGTCGTTTCTTTGTTTAGATGAAAGTAAAACTTTCTATCATCAAGTCGTTCAAGCGGTACTTTTTATCTGTAACTGCACATGATCACGCAATGTGTATATTGTCAACATTTAATAGAGGAGATAGATAATTATGCATAATAACAGTGTATTTAATCATTTAAAGACACTAACAAAACATAAGCTCACCGTAATGGACCTTGTTTTAAAAATTGGTCTAATTGCAGGATTCCTGACACGATTTGAGCAAATATTCGCCTGAAGAGTTTCATTATAGGTATAAAATACTCATCAGGAGATAGGAGCCCCGAATCGCTGCAGAGAAGCTTGAAAAAGGATATTCAAGTGCATGGCTGCATCATAAGGGAAGAAATAAACATCATTTTTGAGTACTGATTGACTACGGTCCTGACGAAAAGACGGCCTTATGGGTAAGGAAAATGCCTTTAAAAATACGTGCTTTGAGATGTGTTGTGACAGAATCGTGCTGAGGTGTATTCAGAGACAGCATACAACAGATGTTCCTGGGATTATTACTGTAAGAGAAAAGACTATATTGATCTGCATGAGGATACAAGAGCCTTGCTTGAAAAATTTCTTCTAATGAATAAGAATGAGGTGAAAAAGAAGGCTTTTGGCATATATGAGATGGCTTTTTAAAAACATCCGTATTTATATTGAGTATATTTCTAAATTATATAAATAGTTTTGAATTATATATATTGAGTTAATACATAAAGTCCTTATAATCAGAAATTTATAAGGACTTTTACATTTATAACCTATTTCTAGTAGTTTTTGCATCTATTTTTCTGAATAATATAATTATTATTTTAATAGTTTAAAATTGTTTGACATTTTCGACCAGCATACCAGAGAAGGTCTTTGTCATCAAAGATCGAGTTTTGCTAAATCTATATATTTTGCTTTTGATTTGTAATCTTTTCTAAATATTTCATCACATATGAGAACCTCATTATAGCAAGTATATATACTGGGCATATCCGCTTTGATATAGGCGGTTTGTCTGGCTGGCTCACCGCTTTGTCCACAAACTCTCCTATACTTTTTATGTATGGCATAATCCTCAATTGTCAGATAATAGTAGTCCTTGTAGTTTCAAAGAAAGTATTTTAACTCATCCTTTAATATAGGTATGCTTATTTCAGCTTTATTATCTGAAATATATAATGAAACATCGTCGGTGAGTTTCAAATCATGCGGCAGAGTTTCATTGCAGATGAAGTTTAAAAGCAGTATCATTATTTACGTCCCGATGTGACGGTAAAGTTTGAATCAAAAACCGGTAAGAGAGCATCTCCACAACCTTTAACATACCCAAAAGATCTTTCTCGTCATGTAATAGCAGGCGCGTAAAATATCCGAATCTTTATTTTTGTATATCTGTAGTAAAAATTCTCATGCTCGCCTCGGTATAGATATCCTCTCGGCGCAGCAGAATTTCTCCAATGATTTCTGGATCTCATCTCTTTTCAAGCCCGAGCGGTTTCTTTGAATATGTCTATTTTCTTGTATATATCGATGCTTACATACTCACTCGCGGATTGAAAAGATAGTAATGTGCTTTGGCACATTCTCTTATATAAGGAAGGTCAAAGCCGTCTCCGTTGCTAAATGAATCAAAAGCATCGAATTTTGCGGCATACTACAAAATGACTGTAACATAGCCGTTTCATCGGGACATATTTTCGGAAAAACCATTGCTTAAAGTAAATTGTCTTTTCAACACTTATACAGCCGATAAGACAGTGCGCTTTGATTTTTCGGACCAGTCCCAGTGAGCTTTCTATATCAGTACTCCTCGGATTTCCCATTTTTGATAAATCATATTTTATATTGTTTTTAAAAATCTTTGTTATTTTTCTTTCATACCTGACTATAACATCCTCGTCGCATGTTTTAACCAATAATTTGCGAAAAGTGTGTGTTCGATTTTGTTTGATTTGTAATCTTGCTATATGATATTATAGTCTTCGAGATTAAAATATTGGGAAGAGATAAGGATTGCATACATAAAAGGAATTGTTAGAGAGAAAATATTGACAAGTTATAATAGTGGAATGTGCCGGCTTTGGGTCAGTGAAGTATTTGTTTGCGGTAGAGATCTGGAAAATATATCAAAGGAAAAGATATTGTTATACATACATATTTGAAGATTTCAGAGGATGCACATGCATTATACGGATTTTTAGACAGAGCGCTTAGTATGTTTAAAACAGCTGATAGAATGTCGGTGTCGGTCCGAAGGCTGCGCTCAGTATAATGTCGACTCAAGTACATTTGACTTGAAGATGGCTATAGCTTCCCGATGATCGCAAGGCGACAAGTGCGGCTCAGCATAGGACCCAGATCGCAAAGAGAATAATCCTGATTTAAAAGAGAAGGTTGATCTTGAAAGTATCATCACATCCATAGAGAATGAAAAGCCTGTAAATGGCGGGGTGCAGTAGTTGTGAAGCCGGTGCCTTTGGGATATTCAAGCTAGTGAAGTTTATAAGGGTGTTAAGAAGCTACATTGATATAAATGAATCCGATACTGTCAGAGGATATACTGAAAAATTGCTTTGAGAGAGATGGCGATATTCTAAGAATAAGATTTAGTGGGCATATAAATGGAAAGAAGAACACTCAACTGAAAATAACAAAAGGAAGATAAGGCAGACAGAAAAGTCTGAGGCCTCACTCTTTAAATGAATATATAGGTCGTACAAACAAGAAAAACCTTAAATTTATATAGATGCTGCAAAGCCAGAAAAGAAAGCCCACCACAAGCTTTTTTCATTATCTCCGGGGACTTGGAAAGACTACACTTTGTAATATCATTGCAAATGAGATGGGGACAAACTTAAAGGTTACCTCAGACCTGCAATTTGAAAAACCGGAGATGATTTTAAATAACCTTAACAGAGGTGATGCTTTTGTGGACGAGATACAGGCTGAATCGTCGTGTGGAAGAGTGCTTTATCCTGCAATGGGAAGATTTTGCAATAGATATATTGTAATAGGTAAGGAAGCCGGAGCAAGAAGTATCAGATTGGATTTGCCCAGATTCACTTTTGAGGGTGCAACCACATGTCCACGGCAACCGCTTAGAGACAGATTCAAAGAAAGTTTGAATTTTATACCAGATGAGTTGAAAGAGATTGTAATGCGCTCATCCATGGTTCTTTGTGGAACAGATGAGAAAGCGGAGCCGTGGAAATTAAAGAAGAAGCAGAGGTACTCCAAGACTTGGTAAACAGACTTTTAAAGCGTGTCAGAGATTTTGCACAGGTAAAGTATAACGGTGTGATAGATAAAAAGTTATGGATTATGCATTGATATCCTTGATGTTGACAAACTTGGGCTTGATAACAATGATAGAAATGATTTTACCACTATTATAGAAAAGTTTGGGGAGGTCCGTGGGACTTAATACTTGAGTGCGGCATTGTGAGGATGCAGGTACTTTGAAGATGGCATGAGCCCTATCTTTGATGAACGGACTTATAAACAGGACACCGAGAAGATGCTGTTACTGAATGCATATCCATCTCGGTATTGAAACGAAAGGTTGAATGAATAATGTAGAGCTTTTGGCTCCTGCAGGCTCGTAAGGAGTCTTGTATGGCGGTCAATGGTGAGCGGATGCGTATATAGAGGAAAGTCAGCCAGAGCATATGCCGATAATCCGGAAGAGATTAATAATGGTATTGAATACGCTCATACTTTCGGTGTAAATTATGACTGTAAACACTCTTTAAAGGAGAGGAAATCGAGAGTTTTTTGATTTGGCAAAGACTTACTATAATGCAGGTGTTGATGCTATAGTACAGGATCTCGGTGTATTTTGAATTTATAAGAAAGCATTTTCTGAAACTTTCTTTCGGTACATGCCAGTACTCAGATGAGTAACAGCTACGATGTCATTCTTTAAAAAATCAAAAGCAGAATAGTTCCTGCCAGAGAGATATCTTTGAAGAGATAAGAGACATAGATAAAAGAGTGATATTGGAGATAGAGTGCTTTGCATATGGTGTTTTGGTTATTCGTATTCGGCAGTGCCTTGCGAGTCTGATGATCGGTGGAAGAAGCGGTAACAGGGGAAGATACCAAACCTGCAGACTGCCTTATGATGTGTATGAAGGTAACAAAAACCAAAGCTGATAGAAATCTTTAAGCTGTAAGGACCTTGCAGTTTGATATTTTGTCGATCTTATAGGAAGCTGAATCGATTTTGAAAATAGAGGGAAGAATGGTTATGCCAAGATAGCCACGCAGGTGTGGTGAGTATCTGGAGAAAGTATTCGATCTTATACGAAAAAAGAAGAGTTGACATAGTGTGTGGAGAAAGCAGATAGAAAAGCTTTTTGCTTGACCTCTTTGACAGAGGGGACAAACTGACGGATATTATAAGGACAACGGTAAGGATATGATTGCTCATGAAAGCTGAAAAGCAGGTAATGCCGAGTACTTTGATTATCTTGACAAGACTTTTTGTTGAAGGTAAAACAATTGGCTGTTTCAGTTCACTAAATTAAAGAAAATATGCCTATAATATTTGATATAAGTATAAATGATTTGAAAGATGTCTATGGAGATAAAGAATTTGATAATTTCTATCTTCAGAACACGGTGATACTCCTCAGCTCGTAAAGAACAAAGCTGTTTTTAGAAGATGTTGACAAGCAACTAAAAAAGACGGCAACAGCAGACGTTTTGAAAACTTAAGTGTAGATGGATGATAATCTGTTTATAATTTTTAAAAGTTTAAAACGAGATAAAGAAGAGAGGCCCTGACAAGCTTGAAGAGAAATTTTAACAAGGTATACAAGAGATGATCTGATATAAGGAATACGAAGGATTTATACATCTGGTTATAAGTGGTGAGAAAAAGAACTGAGAGTAAAACTTAATACTTTGTGAGAATATTGAGCAGATAGATGCTGCAATACACACCTGGCAAGGAGAAGGTATTGTATTTGATGAGATACATAGAGAGGAAATGCATATGAAGCGAATCGGAAAATAAATACATTAAAGTCTTATTCAACACCTAATTTATATATGCCACATATTTCAGAGATGAGGCAAAGAAGCTGACAAGTATTTAAATACCATAAGAGATTTTAAATTTGATAATTTGATAGTCAGAAGTCTGGAAGAGCATATAACGGGGACAATATAGACGCTTCGGCAAGTATTATACTTGATTATAACATTTATGCTACAATAAAAGAAACTATAGATTTTTATACGAAAAGTTTAAGAGACTTACATATCCTTTGGAGCTTAATCTGAATGAGATGAAGCAATCTGAAATCCGAAATGAAGGTATTACGGGTACCCAGTGATGGTTTCGGCACAATGTTTAAAGAAACAACAAAGGATGCGATTACAGAAGGAAGTACTTGTATTAAAGGATAGAAAACAGTGATATGGTAGAAACACATTATGATTTTGTTATATATCACGACCAGCCAGTCAGTTATAGGAATGAGAAAGATATAAAAAATCGCACTGGGACTTTATCTGGTTTACTACAGAGAGTGAGAGAGAGACAAAGGCTGTTATAAGAAAAAATATTTCGGATTATTTTATTATGTGAATTGATGTTGAAAATGCCTGATTTTACAAGAGGACATCTAAAAGAGGCGGCCGGAGATATGTTCTTTAAGAGCGGCATTAGTTTATACTTCTTTAGTTATCACTACAGTGGTGGAATGATAGCAACCAGTTGCGGTGGTGTAGTTATATATCACGGAAAGATATTGACCTTGTTTAAAAATTGCGTGTCAAATATGAGGATGTTTTACCGAAAGGAACTGTGGAACCGGGTGAAAAGACGGAGAAGACTGCACTGAGGAGGTTTACGAAGAAACCGGAGCAAAGGCTAAAATAGTACAATTTATAGGAACCAGCCATTATACATTAACACAAGTACGGAAATAATCGATAAAGAGTACATTGGTTCTGATGAAGACCAC